>Ga0209374_1001253_pt1 | contig 25379 bp, 20 predicted proteins | sample SaaInlLV_DNA_10m_FD_184683 | JGI IMG/M metagenome (GOLD analysis project Ga0209374, IMG submission 184683) | Marine microbial communities from expanding oxygen minimum zones in the Saanich Inlet - SI075_LV_DNA_10m (SPAdes) (version 2) | ecosystem: Environmental > Aquatic > Marine > Unclassified ... | reverse complement strand
CGAGTTTTTTTAATTTACTAACAGTACAAAAGTGCTAGACTGAAGATTTTTCACAGCACATCATTAATTATGCCCAACACAAACTTAAAGGTTTTAAGCTATAACATTTTCTGGGGCGGACATCAGCAACCGCTTGAAGAAACTATTGAAGTGATCCGGAAATCCGATGCGGATTTGGTTGGTATTCAAGAAAATGTCAACCGAGAATATGAAGACCAGACTCCGGAAATAGCAAAGGCACTGGGCTTCTCCTATGTGCGTCACGCAGTGCTGGACTCGCTGGAAGAATTTGGTGCAAGAGGCAACAAACTCCGTGCACGCTGGACTCAGCAGGCCGGGCAATCCACCTTGAGTCGTTTTCCTATTACAGCACAGTCTCCCGGGGGTTCCGGAGTTCAGGTTAAACTGCCTTCAGGAGAGAAAGTCTGGATGTTCAATACACATCTCTGGCATTATCCTTATGTGCCGTATCAGTTGATGAATGTTGATTTTTTTGAAGGCGAAGCGATTGATCCGAAAACGCCGGATGCGGAAGAACAGGCTATACTTTCCGCCCGCATTGGTCATGAAACGGAAGTCAACAAAGTGCTCTGGGATATTAAAAATATTCTTCATTTTGAAGAACCAGTTTTTTTTACAGGAGATTTCAATGAACCGTCTCATCTCGACTGGACCGAAGAAGCAGCACAAGCCGGACTCTTTCCCATAAAGGTGGCTTACCCGACCTCAATGCAAGTTAGCAAAATTGGTTTAAAAGATGCCTTCCGTGAATTATTTCCTGACCCAGTGAAGGTTCCGGGTTTTACCTGGCCGGCTGGGACATATCCGGATTCTCCTGATTCAGCAATAGCGGATCCGCATGACCGGATTGATTTTATTTATTTTGCCGGGAAAAAAGTGCGGGTGAAAAACGTTCAAAGGCTAGGTGAGGATTCAGAAACTTCAGACATTGCTTTTGCAAAATATCCTTCCGATCACCGTGCGGTATTGGCTACCTTTGAACTTGACGGTGCTTGAAAAGAAATTGCTGGAAAAATTAAATTTTTACTTCACAGAATAAATACTTTCCGTAAAAATTCAGCGCCTTGATCGAGTGCGGTGACGGAAGAATCCAACATGCGGCTGTAGTGTAAAAACCCGTGCAATACTCCATGATGCAGATGCAGTTCGCAGGAAACTCCGGATTGTTCCAGCAATGCGGCAAGTGCAGTGCTGTCATCGAGCAATGGATCCATGTCTGAAACTATCAGGCATGAAGCAGGCAGTTCCCGCAAATCCGCACCCAAAACATCCAGTTTCGGATCCAGTAAATCATCAGGAGAACGCAGATAAGCATCCTGATAAAAAGCACGGTTTTCCTCGCTCAAACCATCTTCCGTTCCACCGAACAAGCGTGAGGAACATGAATCACGCAAACCAAACCAACCATAAATCAGCAATAATCCACGCAAATTATTTTTAAAACTTAAGGCCGCACCCATGCTAAGGCTCGCTCCGGCAGAATCTCCGCCAAGTACTACACGTTCCGGATCAAGGTTAAGTGCCGAATTATCTTTGCGCGGCAAATCCTGTTTCAACCATTTCAAAACTGAGATTGTTTCCTCAATCGCAACTGGAAATTTTTGTTCCGGAGATAAAGAGTATTCCACACCAACTACCGCACATCCGGAACGGAATGCCAGTTCACGCATGATGCGGTCGTGTGTGTCATTGCTGCCGACTACAAATCCTCCTCCATGGAGAAAGACCAACACAGGCAAAGTGTTTTCCGGATCAGGATGATAAATCCGGATTTGAACTGGTCCAACTGGACCTTTAACCTGTGTGTCCAAAATCTCAGGAAGTTGCGGACCTCCGCAATTCCAGAACTTCCGTTCCTCTGCATATAGTTTCCGAATTTCCGCAATTGGAGTTTCCGAAAATGAAAAAGCGGGGATCAAGGAAGAGCTCTTTTGCAGGACTTTCCGCATTTGGGGTTGAAGTTCGGTCATTTTATTTAATGTGTTAAAGTTGCAGATCAACTCAATGTGCTTCGCATTAAAGACTTGCTTTAATAGTTCTCATTGTTATAGTGTAGCTTTTCAAAGGCTGATTGCCTCTTTCGGCAAAAAGCACAGGAGAAGAACATAATAAATTTCTACTCCCTATTTTGGTGTCGTCTTATCTCTGCTTTAATAATGGATTAGACGCTTTGTTAATTATTCATTAATTTCGTATGAAAGGAAAGTCATGAAAATAATACAAAAAGCGTTCACAACAATAAGCCTCCTGGTGACCTTGTTGGTTTTCAGCTCATCAGCCTATGCCGCCTGTGGAAAGGTGAAACTGGGGGACTTTGACTGGGACAGTGCAAATGTCCACACAGCAATAACTCAATTTATTCTTGAAAAAGGATACGGCTGTAAAGTCGAAGTAACTAAGGGAAGTACTTCTCCAATCATGGCTGCATTGTACGATCAGCAGTTGGATATCGTCACCGAAGTCTGGCGCGATAATCTTGTTCAGCAAATAGAGGACAATATTGCCAAGGGCAACATTATTGAACTTGGGATAAATACTCCTGAATCCGGACAGGGATTTTACGTGGACAAAGCTACTTCTGACAAGTATGGATTGAAGCACGTAAATGATATGAAGAACACAAAGATCGCCGCCCTTTTTGCTGATCCGGAAGCACCAGGAAAAGGCCGGATGACAAGTTGTATTTCAGGCTGGACCTGCTACACAATCAACTTAGTGAAGCACAAAGTTTATGGTCTGGATAAATTATATACCAACTTTGATCCAGGTTCAGGTGGAGCACTTGACGCAGCAATTGCAGGTGGATTCAAGAAAGGCAAACCTGTCTTCACATATTATTGGGAACCTACTGGACTCATGGGTAAGGTTGACTTGGTAAAGCTCAAAGAACCGGCTTATGAGGCGAAGTGCTGGTCCGAAATGATGGCTGTTGTTGAAGACATCAAGGCCAATGGACCGGAAGTTTATAAACCAACTTGTGCCTCAGCTTACGTCGATATGGCACTGACAAAAGCAGCATCAACACGTTTTGCCAACAAGCCTGCCAGTAAGCCGGTACTTGATTTCATCAGAAAATACTCTATACCAACTGCAATGGTGAACAGTTCTCTTGCTTTCTACATAGACGAATCTGGTGGAGATATGGAAGAGACTGCAATAAATTTTCTCTCAAATTCCAATATCTGGGAAAACTGGGTACCTTCAGACGTCGCTAGTAAAGTCAAAGCTGCACTTTAATCTGTTTTGAAATTACTTAATCTGCCTTTTTATCTAAGAGCCCGTTCGGGCTCTTAGTATTTCGCATACAGAAATAATGAAAACAAACTGGAAATACTGGATCCCTATTTGTTTTGTGGCTTTTTGGGGATTGATAGTTATCAGCTATCGTTACGCAAAACCCCGATATAAGCCTGACAATATTTCGGATCTTTTAAACGATTTTTCTTGGTTGATAAACTGGCCCAAATGGCTTGATTTTCCTTTGATGCAGCCCATCAACAGCGGATTTGACTGGCTGATAATGGAATATGGACTTTTCTTTGAAGGTATTAATTACTTTCTACTTGGTCTCTACACCACCATGAAGAATTCCGTGGTAGCGCTACCCTGGCCACTTGTTGTGATACTGGTCATCGTAATGACTTATTTTGTTAGTGGTAAAAAAATGAGTACAACTATCCTGATAGGATTTTGTACATTTTTCATTGGCTTCCTCAGTCCCAGATACTGGGACAAGGCCATTATGACCACCTGTATTGTGTTCATAGGAATATTTTTCTGTTTAGTGATAGGAATTCCCATTGGAATCGCGATGGCAAGAAAACCTAAATTAAGAAAAATGATTCTGCCTGTATTGGACCTGATGCAGACTATTCCAAGTTTCTGTTATTTAATTCCAGGAATTTTGTTATTTGGACTGGGAGCAGTACCTGCCATAATCTCCATTTTTGTATACGCCGCGCCACCGTTGATACGATTAACAGATCTTGGCATCAGGCTGGTGGACAAAGAAATTGTTGAGGCCGCAGATGCTTTTGGGGCCAGCAAAAAACAGAAACTTTGGGGAGTACAAATACCACTTGCCCTTCCAAATATCATGCAAGGTGTCAACCAGTCTGTGATGATGGCATTGGCAATGGTTGTAATTGCTTCAATGGTTGGTACAAGAGGCATTGGAGACGAAGTCCTACTCGGATTACAACAACTAAACGTGGGCATGGCAACAGAAGCAGGAATAGCAATTGTCCTGCTGGCTATAATATTTGACCGTGTAACTCAGGCCTATGGAGATAAAATTCAGGATAAGACCAAGCCTAAAAATATTAAAAAGGTATAATGCCTAAGATCGAGCTAAAGAACGTCTACAAAATCTTTGGAGAAGACCCTCATAGCGTTCTTCCCTTAGTAAAAAAAGGTGCAACAAAAAAAGAGATCCTGGCTGAAACCGATCATACGGTGGGCCTTGATAACGTTTCCATCAGTATTGAAGAAGGTGAAACTTTCGTTTGTATGGGCTTATCCGGCTCAGGGAAATCAACTCTTATCAGGCACATAAATCGTTTAATTGAGCCAACTGAGGGTGTGGTACTGGTAGACGGAGTTAACGTACTCGAATTCAATGAGAAGGAACTGCTCGAATTACGGCGCCACGAAATGAGCATGGTCTTCCAGCGCTTTGGGCTTTTTCCTCACAAGACTGTGTTGGAAAATGTCGCTTACGGTTTGGAAGTTCAGGGTAAGTCGATAGAAGAAAGGAATCAAACTGCAGAAGAACAGATCCATGCAGTAGGACTAAACGGATTTGAGCATCAATACCCGAGTCAATTGTCCGGCGGAATGCAACAGCGGGTAGGGCTGGCAAGAGCCTTAGCTACCAAACCCGGAATATTACTGATGGATGAGGCTTTCAGTGCGCTGGATCCACTAATCCGTAACGATATGCAGAATCAGTTGATGGAACTGCAGTCAAAACTACACAAGACCATCGTCTTCATCACCCACGACCTCGATGAATCTTTGAAACTCGGCGATCACATTGGTATTCTGAACGGCGGTAAATTGATACAGGTTGGTAAGCCGGAAGAGATCATCATGAGTCCAGCTGATGATTACGTTACGGCCTTTGTTAAAGATGTCAACCGAGCCAAAGTATTACGTGCCAAAACCATCATGCTGAGTCCAGATAACCCTACCATTAACGGCAAAGTTTCGGGAGAAACAATCAAAGTGCTCGAAAATAGTTTCATTGAGGAATTTCTACCTCAGGTAATTGAAAAGAGAACTGTGGTGGAAGTCATCGATAAAGACGGTAACACTTCCGGATACATTACCGAAAAAGAGCTGGCTCAGTCTCTCACCAAAAATTAAGCAGACCTTGTAACACTTTTACATTTTTGCAATAACACTAAACTATGCCGGAACTGTTAATTTCCACCAGAACGCGTACTACACCTTTCAGCAGTCGGGTAGAAGCCTGTGGAGCAAAGGCCTACACAGTTTATAATCACATGCTTTTACCTGCCATTTTCCGCAGTCTCGAAGAAGATTACTGGCACCTTTGTGAAGCGGTTCAGGTATGGGACGTCTCCTGCCAGCGTCAAGTTGAAATCACCGGTCCTGACTCACAGAAACTTGTCCAGTTAATGACTCCACGAGACTTATCCAAAGCCCAAGTTGGGCAGTGTTTTTATGCACCGCTCTGTGACGAAAGCGGTGGCATGATCAATGACCCTATTATTATCAAACACAGTGACGAGCATTGGTGGCTCTCGATCGCAGATTCAGATGTAAAACTATGGGCCAAGGGATTGGCCACCGGTTTTGGTTTGGATGCACAAGTTTCAGAACCTGATATTTGGCCTCTGGCAGTTCAGGGTCCCAAAGCGGAGGAGTTGATTTCGCGGGTCTTTGGAGAAGAAATCCGCAGAATCGGTTTTTTCCGCAGTAGAATGTTAAATTATCGTGGAAAAAAGATGCTTGTCGCAAGATCCGGATGGAGTAAACAGGGTGGTTTCGAAATATATGTAAATGATATGGAACTCGGCGGACAACTCTGGGATGAACTTTTCTCCAAAGGCGAAGACCTGAATGTCGGCCCCGGCAGTCCAAACTTGATTGAGCGTATAGAAAGCGGATTGTTGTCTTTTGGCGGCGACATGGGTTACGACACCACACCGTTTGAATGCGGACTTGAGCAGTACGTCAGTTTAGACGCAGATATCAAAAGCCTGAGCATTCAAGCGTTGCGCACCAGAAAGTCAAAAACCAAGCTCATGGGAATTGTGATGGACCAGCAGCTTAAGCTGAAAGACTTGAGTGTATTCAGCAACGGCAGAGAAATCGGAGTGATAACTTCCAATACATGGTCACCTAAATATCTCGCACACCTCGCCTTTGCAAAGTGTGACATCAACTTTATTGCTGAAAAACAGGACCTTTACGTAATTTCCACAACTGGTGAAGTGCCTGCAAAAATTACGGAATTACCTTTTAATTTTGAAACCCTTGGTTTAAAAAGTTAGGACATTAAATAGCTCCTCCGAAAAGAAGATGCTGAAGAGTAAAAATATTTGAACCATGACAGCGAAATTATTTTTATGAAAGAAGCCTACGAGGCACTTGCCAAAAATCCTGCTAATTTCACAGCCTTGACACCACTCTCTTTTCTGCAGCGCACAGCGGACATTTATGGTGGAAGAGAGGCTATAATTTACGGAGACCAATCTTATACGTGGCGGCAGTGTCATGAACGCTGTTTACGCATGGCTGCAAGTTTAACAGAACTTGGAATCGGCAAGGGAGATACGGTTGCGGTTTTAGCATTCAATACTCCGGAAATGTTTGAAGCACACTTTTTTGTGCCGATGACCGGTGCGGTTCTAAATACAATCAACACCAGACTTGACGCGGAAACGCTGGCTTATATCCTGGACTTTGGCGAGGTTAAGGCGCTATTTGTGGATCGTGAACTCCTGCCTTTGACAGAAAGTGCTCTGCAAATAACAAAGTCTAATCCCACCCTGATTTTGATTGACGACGAAACGGCGTTGCAAAAACCGGCTGTGAAACTTGAAGTAATACAATATGAAGAGTTATTGCAATCAGGAGATCCAGAATTCCGTTGTCCACCATTGGAGGATGAATGGCAGGCGCTTTCGCTGAACTACACTTCTGGAACAACCGGAAAGCCCAAAGGTGTTGTTTATCATCATCGTGGAGCATATCTCATGAGTATGGGAACAGCGGCTGGCTGGGAATTGCCTAATCATCCGCGCTATCTCTACTCAGTCCCCATGTTTCACTGCAACGGCTGGGGGCACGCCTGGACCATGACACTGCTTGCGGCGACTGTGGTTTGCATGCGTGCGTTCAGTCCGAAGCTGCTTTTCGGCTTACTTGAGCAGCACAATATTACACATTTCGGCGGTGCTCCTGTTGTACTGAATATGCTGGCCAACGCACCTCCTGAAGACCAAAAACATTTTGAGCGTTCGATAAAAGTCATGACCGCAGGTGCTCCTCCACCTGCAAAAGTTCTGCAAAGCATGACTGAATTTGGCTTTGATGTTTTGCATGTTTACGGTTTAACAGAAACTTACGGACACATCCTGCTCTCTGCACCTCAGACAGAATGGTTGACAAAAAGCGAAGATCTCAGAGCTGAACTTCTCTCACGCCAGGGAGTTCGTTTCCCGATGATGGAAGAAGTGAGTGTAATTGATCCTCAAACACAACTACCTGTACCTGCAGACGGAAAAACAATTGGTGAAATTGTTATGCGTGGAAATACCACTATGAAAGGCTACCTAAAGAACGAGAACGCTACCGCTGAAGCGTTTCAAGGTGGCTGGTTTCACAGCGGTGACTTGGCGGTTGTACATGAAGACGGTTACATCCAGATTAAGGATCGTGCAAAAGATATTATTATTTCAGGTGGAGAAAATATTTCTTCTGTTGAAATAGAAAATGTTTTATATCAACATCCTGATATAAACGAAGCCGCGGTTGTTGCCATGCAGGATGAAACATGGGGCGAGGTACCCTGTGCTTTCGTTGAGTTAAAACCCGGAAAAAACACTGACGAGCAACAACTGATTGAATTCTGTACTCAGCGTATGGCCCGCTTCAAAAAACCCAAAAAGATCATTTTCGACCCTCTGCCAAAAACAGCGACAGGCAAGATCCAAAAGCATGAACTGCGTCAGCGGATAAAATAATGTGTAAAATAATATTGACAAAGAATTTTACAGATGATAGATATAGTTTAAAGTCAACTAAAGAATGAGTTTAAACCGCCATTACGGCTAATTTTTTTCAACTTTCTTTGGAGGAAGATATCGATGAAAGTTTCAATGACAGTAAACGGTACCGCATACGAACATGATGTGGAACCACGTGTGCTTCTTGTGCAGCATCTGCGCGATAATATGGGACTGACAGGAACACATGTTGGTTGTGATACAAGCAGTTGCGGTGCCTGTACAATCCTCGTTAACGGGGAAACAGTAAAATCCTGTACTTTGCTTGCAGTACAATGCGAGGGTGCAGAAATTAAAACTATAGAAGGAATGGCAACAAACGGTGAACTGCATCCCATTCAGGAAAGTTTCAGGGAAAAACACGGTCTGCAATGCGGATTCTGTACTCCTGGTATGGTTATGTCTTCTTGGCAATTGTTAGATCGCAATCCAAAACCATCAGAACATGAAATAAGACATGCAATAGAAGGAAACTTCTGCCGCTGTACCGGTTACCACAACATTGTCAAAGCGGTTCAAGACGCCGCCACAAAACTTTAGGAGAACTCAATGGGCGACTTAATTGGAAAATCAGTTAAACGGGTAGAAGATAACCGTTTTCTCAAAGGTGAAGGTAAATACACAGATGACTTTAATATGCAGCATCAAACATTCGCTGTTTATGTGAGAAGTCCACATGCACACGCAAATTTAGTCAGCGTTGATATTTCTGCTGCTAAAGCAATGGCTGGTGTAATATCCGTTTTTACAGGAAAAGACATTAAAGACGCTGGAATAGTGGGATCTATTTGTGGATGGCAGGTTGATTTTAAGAATGGTGATACGATGAAAGAGCCTGGTCATCCAATTTTGGCTTTTGATAAAGTAAGACATGTTGGTGATGCAGTGGCTTTAGTAATAGCCGAAGACTTAGGTACAGCCGTAGATGCTGCCAGTGCAGTCGAAGTAAATTATGAGGTTTTGGACGCGATTGTAGATCCAAAAGCAGCTGTCCAGGATGGTGCACCTCAGGTTCATGATGATGTTCCAAACAATACCATCTTTGACTGGGAACTCGGCAATAAGGAAGAAACAGATGCTGCGTTTGAAAATGCACACCATATAACTGAACTTTCCTACCATAACCAAAAAATAGTACCAAATGCAATTGAGCCACGGGCTGCACTGGCTCACTTTGACAGTAATGATGATAAATACACCTTATATACTACTTCCCAGAATCCACACTTGGCACGATTGATTATTGCTGCGTTTGTTTTGAGCATTCCAGAGCATAAACTGAGGGTCATTGCACCAGATGTAGGTGGGGGATTTGGGAGTAAAATATTTACATATAATGATGAGTGTGGTGTTCTTTGGGCATCCAAGCAAATCGGTCGACCTGTAAAATGGACAGCTGACCGGACCGAAGCATTTCTTACAGATTGCCATGGTCGGGATCATGTGACAGATGCGAAATTGGCATTAGATGCGGAAGGTAATATTACTGGATTGCGAACCAAGACATATGCTTCACTCGGTGCATATTTGTCTAATTTTTCAACCTGCATACCAACGTGGCTCCATGGTACTTTGATGCAGGGATTATATACCACTCCGGCCGTCCACGTGGATGTGACTGGTGTCGTAACCAATACTGTCCCAGTGGATGCCGTTCGTGGAGCTGGGCGCCCAGAAGCATCATTTTGTGTTGAACGACTTGTAGAAACAGCAGCAAGGGAAATTGGTATGGATCCCGCTGAATTTCGACTCAAAAATTTTATTCCACCATTTGATGGCGTGGAACAAGAAGGCTATCAAACTCAGGTTGCTTTGCAATACGATAGTGGGAACTACGAAGGTGCTTTGAAAAAAGTTTTAAAAAATGCAAACTACGAAAAGCTCAAGGAAGAACGGGCTGCCGCTCGTAGTGATGGTAAGTTGATGGGTATTGGATTTTCAACTTACGTTGAAGCTTGTGGTATTGCACCTTCCGCAGTCGTTGGTTCGCTGGGAGCAAGAGTAGGATTGTATGATGCAGCCAGTATTCGTGTTCACCCTACAGGGAAAGTAACAATCTTTGTTGGTGCTCATTCACACGGTCAAGGACATGAAACAACATTTGCTCAAATTGTAGCTGATTCATTTGGAATTGGTATGGATGATGTTGATGTATTACATGGCGACACAGAAAAAGTACCATTTGGAATGGGAACATACGGCTCTAGGAGCCTAGCTGTTTGTGGAAGTGCTATCATGAAAAGTATTGATAAAGTAAAAGAGAAAGGAGCCAGGATCGCAGCTCATAAACTTGAATGTAATCCAGAAGACCTAGAATTCGCTAATGGGTCTTGGAATGTAAAAGGTACAGAAAAATCTGTCGGTTTTGGTGATGTTGCACTTACGGCATATGTCCCTCACGATTATCCTGTTAATGAAGAACCTGGTCTCGATTTCGCAAGTTTTTACGATCCAACAAATTTTGTTTATCCTTTCGGTGCACATATATGCGTAGTTGAAATAGATAAAGACACTGGAGAAGTTAATATCGTCAGGTATATTGCAGTAGATGACGCAGGTAATATTATAAATCCCATGATTGTTGAAGGACAAGTTCATGGTGGAATAGCACACGGTATTGGGCAGGCCCTTTATGAGGGAGCTCTCTATGATGATTCCGGTCAATTGTTGAATGCATCTATGCTGGATTATTGCATACCTAGAGCTGACAACATGCCATTCTTTGAGACAGATCATACAATAACACCTTGCCCACATAATCCTTTAGGCGTTAAAGGTATCGGGGAAGCTGGAACTATTGCTTCTACTCCGGCTGTTGTAAATGCAGTTATGGATGCACTTACCGATTATGGTGTGAAGGACCTTCAGATGCCGCTTACACCGCAGCGTGTTTGGGCTGCTATGCAACAAGCTAAATGAGTTCATGAGCTAAAACTCAATACCTGTCTTCGACTCAGCTCAGGTTATAAAATATTTTCCTGAACAGAGTCGAAGGGAACTCAAAATTAAAAACTTCAAAAAGAGGTTACAATGATACCAGAATCTTTTGATTATCAACGCGCAAGTACAGTGAGCGAAGCAATTTCGCTCCTGCAAAAACATGGAGAGGACGCCAAAATACTGGCAGGCGGACACAGCCTTGTTCCAACTATGAAGTTACGTCTTGCAACTCCGGCAACCTTGATTGACATAGGGGGAATTTCGGAACTGAAATACATAAACGACAAAGGCGATTACCTGGCAATTGGAGCAGGAACCACCCATTGGGAGATTGAATCTTCCGATTTGATTGCGCAAAAAGCTCCAGCATTGAGTCAGGCTGCAGGACAAATCGGTGATGTGCAGGTACGTAACCGAGGTACAATCGGTGGTGTTTTAGCACACTCTGATCCACAGGCAGATTATCCGGGAGTCGTCCTGGCTCTCGATGCTACGATCGTGGTACAGGGTTCCAGGGGAGAACGCACAATTGCCGTCGCTGATTATTTCACCGGTCTTTGGGAAACAGCACTTGGAGAAGATGAACTACTGACAGAAGTCCGAGTTCCGACTGACAGCGCAAATGCAAATTCCTGCTATCTCAAATTCCCTCAGCCCGCATCACGATACCCTTTTGTAGGCTGTGCAGTTGCTATGGATTCTTCCGCAGGAAGTTGCTCGGATCTACGTGTTGGATTCAGCGGAGTTGGCGAAACCGCCTTTCGTGATTCCGGAGTTGAAGAAGCCCTCAGGGGGAATACACTGAACGAATCCGCAATTGCTTCAGCATCAGCAAAAGCTGCAGAAGGGCGCAGTGTTCTCAGTGATGTTTTTGTCAGTGAAGAATACCGGCGTGCTATGGCACAGGTTTATGCCAAACGTGCACTGACGCAACTTTCCTGAAAATACTCTTCCAGCCATCTTAATCCCTGTCTGATTTATTCGGTCAGGGATTTTCCTCTCTTTTGTATTTTTCTCGCATAATTTGTTATGCTTTTACAATATAACCCATAAACAAATCAATATATTATGATTGATCTTCGTAGCGATACTATAACACTTCCAACTGCAGAAATGAGGGAAGCAATGGCACAAGCTCCTGTGGGTGATGATGTTTATGGTGAAGATCCAACCGTAAATGCTCTGGAAGAACGTGTCGCAGAAATTCTCGGAAAAGATGCAGCTATTTATATGTCTTCCGGAACAATGACCAATCAAGTTGCAGTAAGAACACACACTGAACCCGGAGATGAAATATTAATTGACAAGAATGCACACATATATTTTTATGAAGCTGGTGGAACGGCGGCTCTCTCAGGAGTGATTTGCAGCTTAATTTCGGGAGATAGAGGAGTTTTTGGGGCAAAAGAAATGGAAGCTGTTATCTCCGAAAAAGAACCTCATACAACAATTATGAGACCAGTGGATTTGCATTTACCTCGTACAAAGCTGGTTTGTTTAGAAAATACGACCAATCGTGGAGGCGGAAAAGTTTGGCCACTTGAAAAAATAGCTGAAGTAGAAAAAATTGCCCGATCAAAAAATTTAAAAATGCATCTTGATGGTGCACGTATTTGGAATGCGGCAACTAATTTAAAAGTTCAAGAATCTGATATAGCACGTCATTTTGATTCAGTCAGTGTCTGTTTTTCCAAGGGACTTGGGGCGCCAGTGGGGTCAGCTTTGGTGGGCAGCTTCGATTTTATAATGGAGGCCAGGCGATTCAGGAAACAATTCGGTGGCGGGATGAGACAGGCTGGAATTGTAGCTGCAGGAGCTTTGTATGCGCTCGAAAATAACAGAAAAAGATTGAATGAAGACCATGCTAATGCAAAATTATTTGCCAGGGGACTTGAAGAAATTAAGGGAATTCAAATCAATCCTGAAGATGTAGAAACAAATATCTTAATTTTCAGTTTGTCAGCAATGTCTTCACATGAATTTGCCGAGCGTCTGAGTGAACAGGATACTCACATGTTACCATGGGACGACACTTCAATCCGAGCCGTCACAAACTTGATGGTCACAGAGAATCAAATTCTCAAAGCACTAGAGCAAATTCGTCAGGTTGTATCTGAATAAGCTCTGTATTTAGATCTTTCACAAAAATAAATACTATTTTGAAAATTTGATAGTTTAACTAATCGTTTTTGTCATATCATCTTTTCCTCAACCTTTAACAGTTTTGCGTATGAATCGTCCTCTAAACGGTGTCTATACGGCTTCCTTGACACCTCTCACAGCCTCATTTGAACCAAATATACCAGCTCTTGTCCGTCATGCACAATGGTTACTCGAATCAGGGTCTGATGGGGTAGCGTTACTTGGTAGCACCGGTGAGGCAAATTCCCTTACACTTGAACAGCGTCTGTCCATAATTGAACAAACTGCACGGGAACTGCCACCGGACCGTCTGATGCTTGGTACCGGATCGTGTGCACTTCATGATGCGGTGCGTCTGACTCAAGCCAGCATAGATGCAGGTGTTTATACTGTTTTAGTAATACCTCCTTTTTACTACAAACCGCAAAGTGATGCGAGTGTACTGCGATATTATGCTGAATTGATTTCTTCAATAAATGATCCGAGGTTGAGAATCGTATTTTATAATTTCCCTAAACTCAGCGGATATAATTTTAGTCTCGAAATATTACAGGAATTAAAGCAGAGTTTCGGTGACATTGCCGCTGGGATCAAAGACAGTTCCGGAGATTGGGATAATATGTTGAGTATTACTAAAAACGTACCGGACTTTATGGTGTACAGCGGAACGGAGACTTTGCTGCTGGATATTTTGCGTGAGGGAGGAGCCGGCTGTATTACGGCCAGTGCTAATGTGCTTGCTCCGGAATGTCAACTGGTATACCAGGCATGGAAAAATAATCAATATGATGCTGCAGAACAAGCACAGAAGAAGCTCTCCGTTTTGAGAAAAACCTTAGAAAGTTATCCGTTTGTCTCTGAGCTTAAAGGCCTCATGGCTGAACATAGCTCTTCAGAACATTGGCAACAAATGCTGCCTCCGTTTACTCCTCTTTTGGCTTCAGAAGTCAGAGAACTTTCAGCAGAAATAAAAGGATATGGCCTGGATTTAAACCAACGTCTCTGAAGAATATCCCTGCTGAAACTGCCTCCCTTAGCAAAGTTTTTCAAAATACTTCTGTGTTTGTTGAAAAAAACGGTCAAAAAAATGCAAGTATTATAAAATTAAGGAACACCAATGCTAAGTCAGTGATATACGGCTCTCATTTGACGAGTGTTCCGGAACATCAAAAAAGATGGAAATATGAACGAAGAACTTTATCTGGTGGCCTACAAGGACATCGAGAACAAAGAAATTGATGAAGCCCTCTGGCTCAAGGCTATGTCTCATGTCGGTGGTGACAAAAAAAGGGCCAAGTGGTCCTACATAGAATTAAGAGTCGATCAAATGCTGCGTGACCCTGCGCTGAGACACAGCGTCAGTAAAAAGGTCCGCAAGCCAACTCATCAATCAGGAGCATTTATGATGTGGTTTAGTCTTCTTTTTTGTTTTACAGTGGTTTCAGCGGCAGCGCTTGTGGATTTTGGAGACCTTTCGCTTGTTCTGTCAAACGGATTTTATTTTATTGATCTACCATCCTTATTAATTATTTTGCCGGTTGCTATTTTTTTTGGAATATCAGCAACTTCCTGGCGTTCATATGGACGCTGCTGGACATATACTCTTGGCGGAGCAAAACTGGTTTCCATCTCTGAGGCTAACTCAGTCGTGCGCTGCCTGAAAGTTATGGGTGATGTTTCGATGTTAATGGGAATATTAGGCACCATACTCGGAACTGTTATTTTACTGCAGAACTTACAGCAAATAACCGACATCGGTCCGTCTATAGCGGTGGCTGCCATAACCCTGATCTATGGCACCTTTTTTAAACTGGTATCGTATGTTGCAGAACAACGGCTACGTAATCTTTACCTGAACTGAGAACAATCAAATAAATCTCCTCACTCAAAGGTGATCTATCTATAAACAGATCACCTGCTCCGGCTATTTTTCCTGCCACATTTTTCAGCAAATTCATCTTGACAATTTGCCTGAATATCTGGATAATTTAGGGTTTCAATAATTTGCGCTTTTTCATGTAGATAAAGTGTTTGAAACTGAGGAATGAGCTTAAGACATCCTCAAAAAAGCTGATGACATTGTTAAAGATAATGTCTGCTTTTTTGATGTGTCTGCGGAATTTCCAAAAACCCTAACCAGCTTGTTTACGGATAAGCTGTTCCAGCAACTAAAAGGTAAAAGTGACTGATCAAGAAAAAGTAGCCCCCATTCCCACTATCGTAGCACCCTCCATACCAGAACCAATTGTATTTCTTTCAGATGATGAAGACTTTGATGCACTCTATGAAGAGAGTGTAAAAGGTTTTCGCGACCAAGATATTGTCACAGGTACAGTAACAGATATCACCCGTGATTATGTAACAGTTGACATAGGTTTCAAATCTGATTGTCTGATCACAGTAAATGAATTTCATAATATTGAAGGTGTACTCGAGGTAGAGATTGGAGACTCTGTAGAAGTTTATGTAGAAGCTCTCGAAGCAGACGAAGACGGAATCACCTATCTCTCGAAACGAAAAGCTGAAAAGGTACGCACCTGGGAGAAAATTGGTAATATTTATGAAGAAGACGGAATTGTACGCGGAACTATCATTGCAAGAATTAAGGGCGGACTTTCGGTAGATATTGGAGTAAAAGCTTTCTTGCCAGGTTCACAAGTGGACTTACGTCCTGTACGTAATCTTGACAATTTGCTTGGAGAAGATTTTGACTTTAAGGTTTTAAAGTTCAACCAGAAACGCGGAAATATTGTACTTTCACGTAGAGTTTTGCTGGAAATAGATCGTGATGAGAAGCGTTTAAAAACACTAGATATCCTACAGGAAGGCGCCTTGATCAAGGGTTTTGTCAAGAACATCACTGATTATGGCGTGTTTGTTGATTTAGGTGGAGTAGACGGTTTGCTTCATATAACGGACATGACATGGGGACGCATAGTACATCCTTCGGAAATGTTTGAAATTAGTGATGAAGTAGAAGTAGTAGTGCTCAAGTATTTTCCAGAAGATCAAAAGGTTTCACTTGGTCTAAAGCAAAAAGCTCAAAATCCATGGGAAATGGTGGAAGACAAATTTGCTGTTGGAACAAAGATATCCGGAAAAATTGTCAGCCTGACAGACTACGGAGCCTTTATTGAAATAGAACCTGGGGTCGAAGGACTAATCCACGTTTCTGAAATGTCATGGACCAAGAGAGTCCGGCATCCTTCCAAGGTTGTTGAACTTGGTCAGATGGTTGAAGCAATCGTCAAAGACCTTGATGTGGAACGCAAAAGAATTTCACTTTCAATTAAGGAAGTCCAATCAAATCCGTGGAAGCTTGCTCTTGACCGTTATCCGGTGGGTTGTATCGTCAAAGGATCTGTACGTAATGTCACAGATTTTGGAATCTTCATTGGACTTGATGAAGGTATTGACGGATTGGTGCATGTTTCCGATATCTCATGGAAACAACGCCAGTGCAAACCTTCTGAAGTTGCCAACAAAGGTGATGAAATTGAAGTCAAGGTGTTGAACATCGATGTTGATCAGGAACGCCTCTCCCTTGGTATTAAACAATTGACTGATGATCCATGGAAAGATCTTGACGAAAAAAGTCCACTAGGTACAGACATAACAGGTACTGTGGTTAACCTGACTGATTTTGGAATTTTTGTTGAGGTTTCAGACGGAGTTGAAGGTTTGGTTCATATCTCAGAAATTGACTCTGCAATTCCGAAAAACAAGGTACATGATATGTATCCGGTTGGTACTGTAGTAAAAGCAAACGTAATCAAGATTGATTTGGAAGAAAGACGTTTAGGTTTGAGTATCTCTGAAATTATTTCTACGCCAGAACCACCTCCTCCAGTTCAAGAGGAAGAAGCTATTGCGGATGAAGGAAGCGATAATTCCGCTGAAGCAGAAGCACCGGTTGAAACAGCAGAAGTCGCTCAAGAGCCAAGTGAAGAAGTTGTTGAAGCAGAAGCTCCTGTTGAATCAGCAGAAACCGCTCAAGAGCCAAGTGAAGAAGTAGTTGAAGCAGAAGCTCCTGTTGAATCAGCACAAGCCGCTGAAGAGCCAAGTGAAGAAGTTGCTGAAGCAGAGTCTGATGCAACAGAAAACACTGACGCTCCTGTAGAAGCAGATGCCTCTGAAAATGAAGCAGAGCAGGAAAAGTAAACCTCAGTTGACCATCCCCTCAGGAGTCTGATTCTCAGACTCCTGTAAATTCCAACTAATTTGAATTATCAGTTGTCAAGTAGTTCTTCCTAAAGATTATTTTCCTTTTGTCATCCCATACTTGTTCCTAGATCGAGCTTTTAAGTCAATTTGAGTAGAAGTGTTGAGGCAACTCCGCCAGATTCTAAGGAATTGAGCTGAGTCGTTTAACTGAGTTTGCTCTAGGTGGACTGAATAGAAGGAAAGTGAAGTGGAAAGTCTTTTCAGGAAAACCTTAAAATAAGGTGTATTGTTTACAAGTATCTTTGTCAACTCTTATAAATAAAAGAAAAGCCGGGTCGCTCAGCAAATGGAACAACCCGGCTCAGATAATAGATTAATCAATAAGTCTATTATTGAGTCACATTGTCAGGAAACAGACCTAATGGAATTTGATAATATATTCTAGTAGTTATGTTATCTCCATCTGAGAAGTTTTGTCCAACCTCATAAGTTAATGTACCTGTTGTGTTATCGGGGTTATAAGGAGTCATTTTAGCCGAAGTAGACGGGTTAGAATAACAGGAACTCGGATTCCAGGTTGAATATTGACAAAAAGTAACTCCGGGCATACTCCAACTATAAGATGTCCCTGAGTAACCAGTTGAGTTGGTTATACTTACATCAGCAGACCAAGTGAGGTAATCAACTAAGCTTGCATTATCACTGCTGCCAGGATAACCACGCCTTCCTGTCAATCCTGTGATCACTGGTGCAAAGCGAGGTTCCAGAGAATATGTCCCGGAACCGCTGGCTCCATTTGTTAATGAAATGCTGAAGTCTAATTCAACTGCATTGTTTTGGCTGTTTGTTACACGAACTGTGTGATTGACCTTACCAGAACTCGGAATAACAGTTGGAGCGGTGAATGTTGAGACAATCGTACCGGTGGTTCCACTGAGAGGGAAGTCAACACCTGCATAAGTCGAATTATCACAGCCTGAAGATGTATCACATCCTCCAGGATTAAACGTTCCACCACCGCTCGTAAAATAATAATTCAGCGTTTCATCCGTGCTGCCTTTTACGCTAACTTGTACCGTGGCGTTATCTCCAGCATTCATGGTTGAAGGCCGGAGAATACTACTGATAATCGGGAATGTTTGTGTTGTGTTATTGCTGACAGGATACATTGTCAGGGCGATGATGTTTGTACCACTTGTTGAAAGAGCTGTTGAGGCAGTTCCGGAAAATGTTTTTAGTGACACATTATCGCTATCTCTACCGTAAGCTTCTCCGCTGAAAGTCAACGTCACTCCTGTAGGCAGATTCAACAAAGTCGCTTTCCATCGTCCATCGGAGGCATCTTTGCTGAGAGACTGGTTATCAATGCGTGTGCTGATTCCCTCCTTGACGGAGGCATACATACTACTTATTTCGCTGAAAGTATTTCCGCTACTTTTAATAGCAGATCTGGACAGACTCCGGCTACTTTCTGACTCACCGTCATATACTTCTATTGTCGCCGAAACCGTTGAAGACGACGAAGAAGAAGAAGAACTACCATCTTCATTTTGGGAACAAGACGAAGTAAAGACAAAAGTGCTAATCACTAAAAGTATCAAGGACGAAATAATTTTCGTTTTCATAGAATTTCCTCTGGATTATTTAAAATATATCCAAAATTATTGTTTCAAAATACCCGAGTTTGACTTAAATAAAATTAACGCCAAATTTTAACTCGAGGAAGGTGCCCCCCAATTTGGAAAAGGATACGAATAAAAACACAACAGCATAAAGTGGAATATCTAATGAACGTAAATTTAAAAAACAAACGGAGTCTATTTAAAAATTCGTCAGTACGGAATTCCGTAATAGGATAGCTGTATAAATATGAGATAATTCGACGGAGCAAAATAATTTTGCCGAAAGCAAATTTTGAAGTCTGAAATTTATTACAAAACTCACACGCAAAATTTACGTTTGGTGAAATTGCATCATACATTTTAGCCCTGCCAGAAAGAAAGATATTAAACAATCATTGCCCCTTATTTGGTTGAAGCGGTAAGCAGTTTCATAGTTCAATCTACACCTTTATTTAAGTATTGCAACTATTATTATGGTCAAAACATCATATTTTAAATTAATTTGTTTAATACCCTATTATATCAGAATATTACAGAGTTTTTAAAAATTGGCCTTACCATATTACCAATTATGCAAAAACCTATAATATTGTTTTTATTATAGATTGTTAATTTATAGTTTTCAGTTTTTACCAGTGGTGGTAAAAAATACGACATTTTTGGTAAAATTTAAATTACTTTATTTTTAAAAAAGTCGATATTTGCGAGGAAAAGATAAAAATGGAGGAATTATGTAGTTTTTTCTGCTTAGTTTAAATCATATTTTCAGTTATTTTTGCAGGATGTTTTGTTAAAAGACTCTTAAGTCTTGATGCTCTTCACAAAAATAAGCATCCATGTTGCAACTCACTTAAGTAGATTTTGTATTTACAGTAGTTGTTGCTTTAATTCTTTTGACTGCATCTTGAACTGCTGCATTAGCTGATTCGATGAGCAAAGCCTCACGATAGTAAGACATGGCACAAACCAGACCACTTTAAAACTCCAGAGAAAGCCCCTAAATATATGAATGATGCCTGCATGGGATTGCGTTGGAGGCCATTAATACGGAGCTTGCTTGGATAGTTCACCCCGCAAATATTGGTCCGTTGGGTCGAATACGAATTCCTGGAGTGAGACGTTTCCATGGGAGATTGATTGGATCCGCAATCATTGGGCCAGGTGATTCCGCAACGAGAATACTATGGGCGATAGGACTAAAATCGGCACGGAAGTGAACCGAACTTTTGTTAACCAGAATTTTCATTTGCTCAGGTTCTACTCCGGCAACACGATACAACTCTCGGTCTAGCATTTGAACCTTGCTTGAACCAACAACAATCCGGATACCGTCGATCCGCAGACACGCAGTGGGACCAAGACTGATCTTTGCTCCCCTCATCATCGGCCCCTTGACAGTCAGGTTACCATCGCTGAGGTGTTCTATGGTGAACGTGCCTTCAAAAGGTTGGTCTCCAAGTGCTAATTCTCCACCCAAGCCAAGTGTGATGGTTTTTCCAATTCCAGTGTTGTGAGCGGATTTAGCAGCATCAGGATCAAACAGCACCCCAAGCGCTGCGTCCTGCGCCTGATTCTTCACCAGGGCCCGTAGCATTCCAGTCGTGTTCGAGTTACCTCCAGCTCCAGGATTGTCCTGAGTATCCGCAATTACCACCGGTCGGTCCGCCATCTTTGACTGACGCATTGCTTCCTGAACTGCTTCGTCCGGCTTGTAGAGATCAATCCACCAGTCCGCTTCCCTTTCGTTAACGTGATTTGTCAGCGAATCTACGGCAGCTTCGATTTCGGTCTTATTCGTTCCATATCCCCAGACTACACCACCACATTCAGGAAAATCCGCTGCAGGAAATCCAGGAGCGAAAGACAGGCTAGTGATGCTCCCCTGCTCCAACAATCCGAGCTGCTCATAGGTGCTCTTGGCTGGGTCCATCTCAGTACATTGTCCGTGCAATGGCATTAGAAAAGGTATCCGTTTCCATGCCATGGAGAGACGGTTGCCACCTTCCATGAACATTTTCAGTAATTCAGCAGCTCGCACACCTGTTTCATCCATGTCAACATGTGGATAGGTGCGGTAGGCAACGAGTGCATCAGCCTGTTGTAACATCAGTTCTGTTACATTAGCATGGAGATCCAAGCTACAGACTATAGGAACTTTTGGCCCTACAACCTGACGTATCCTTCTCACTAATTCCCCTTCACCATCATCTACATGCTCGGCAACCATAGCACCATGAATATCAAGGTAGACCGCATCGGGACGCTTTTCGGACGCCGCTTTGACTATCTTTCCAGCAATCCGCTCAAAAGCGTCTCGAGTAACATCCGCAGATGGGCACGCGCTGGCCCAAATCACAGGTATCAGCTCATGAGGAGTGCCATGCATCGCCTCAAGAAAACCGCCCATAGGAATGTTGATGCCACGCAAATCCAGCACATCGCTGCCATGTGTCATGCAAGGCATTCCTCCGCCTTGAACAAAGTCTTCCCAATCCGCTTTTGTGGGGGCAAAGGTGTTGGTCTCGTGCTGGAATCCAGCTATCAGAATCTTCATAGTAATTTTCTAGAAAATTTTTCTAATAGTTATGAAAAATGACAGAAGGCTGTTAAAAGCCAACTATCTTTAATAATCAACTATTTAATAATTGTTATGGATTAGAAACCACGGATCTGAAACAGGGACTGTTCGACTGCATTGCGGATACGTTCGCTGTCATGCTGACTGAAACCTTCAAGCATATCTATTCCTGACTTGGCTTTGAGTAAGCCCAGAATACGGATTAGACGTTCAGTTACCAGCAGTTCTCCGGATTTTTTTTGTATCTGGAGTGCAGTAATTGTTGCCTCAACCGCATTGCTACCGAGTTGTTTCATAGCTTCAATTACCTGCTCCGCAACCTCCTCATCCGCAAGATAAGGTATCATCAAAGTTGCAACACGTGGATTTTTTATGCGTCTCAGAATATCAAAAGTATCTCGATTATCATAGAATGAACGCCCTTTTAGCAACTTGCTAATCGAGTCCGCAATTTCAGGTCCGATTGCAATCATCAAATCCTTATAAGCTGCTCGACTAGAACTTTGGCTGGGTGAGTCATAGCGTGATACAACGATGTCAATTCCGGACTTACCATAATCCCTGAAAGCATCTGCAAGCGCACGCACAAGATCTGCACTGGCTTCCGGAACTAAGTCTGCAAGATCTTCTATCGCCGGTTCATACTTTAGACGACCCAAATTCCGTACAACCTCACGATGTACCCGTGCATCTTCTTCAGCCAATCTCTGATGTAAAGCCGGTCCTGCTTTCGGTCCTCCTATTTTTCCGACTAGTTTAACCGCCCGTAAACGAACTTTTGCACTGTCATCTTCCAACAGGGAAATTGCCATCTCAAGAGCTTCCTGTTTTTCTCCCTGTCGGTGCAGGCCCTCTGCTTTTTCGATACTGGCGCAACCGGTAAAAACCAGCATGATCAGCAGGCTCAATACTGTCCAAGCGGCTGTGTGTTTTATTTTAAGCATTTTAACTCCTTTTTCTGTAGCTAATGTTTTTTATTTTAAGTAAGACAGCGTTTTACTCTTCATCAGGAAGTCGTACAAAAACAAGGTCTGTTAAATCCGGTGCGACAATCGGTTCCTTCGCATTGATTCCGGAAGAGTCAAATATTTCCATAATTTTGTCACCAAGATCTTCCACATTACCAGCATGCCGGACAATGATAGTCACAATCGTCGGCACTGAATTATCGTAACTGATGTAACGGAAATCGTCACTACCACTCTGTTTCAGCTTTGTCCGCAATTTTCTTACTTCTGCGCTGCTAAAATCTTTAAGCACCAATTCGTAGGCAATCAATCTATTTCCACCGATTGAGATGGTAGACATTTCCTTGAGTATCTGAGGAATGAATTCTTCCTCCATTTCTCCATAAGCATCTTTAACCAATCCGGTAATCATGGCTGAAGGTATTACACTTGGACCGCCGCGTCTGGCAACATTGATTACTGAGTTTGCAAAAGCCCCTCCGCGTCCGGTGGAAACATTCTTTGCAGTCACATTCATTGAAAGTGCCATATCACCTTTGATATTACCACTGACCGCGAAAATGTTAACTTCAACCACCACCTTTGCCATCAGTTTCAACAAACTGAGACCAGTTGTGTAAAACTCTTCCGCATTTTGGAGCTGTGTATTGAGCAGTGCTTTATCTGCGGCACTTCCGGAAACAATTGCCATGAACTGTTCTTTGGAAATTTTCGCAAATTGTTTTTTTACTTTTTCATCAGTCTGTACAGAAGTCACAGCGTTGCGGAAATCCATCGCTCTTAATCCACGTTGATTCAAATCAGTCTGAATCTGGTTCATCAACGCCTCTTCCAAATCACTGAAAGTGAATCCTGACTTGGAAAGGTCAATGTTCTTTTTGGCGGTAATTACAGGTACAAGAGTGCTTGCGCTGTTGTTGATCAGTTTGAGGTCTTTCTGTAGAGCCACTAGGACTTTCTGTCGGTTGACTTTATGGGCTGTATCAAGACCATAATATTTTCCGCCAAAGATTTTTTTCTCATCATTGACTTCACTGCTGACGATGTACTTTTGTATATTTTTAGAAAGATATTCTTCTATATCTGCAAAATTATTATTGTAATCTTCGTCCGGCAGCAATTCACGCACCATCGCATCAACTGCCTGGGCACTAGCTGTTTCCATCGCTTTAGCTTTGGCGGCACGAATGTCATTCCGCTTAATGAAAGCTTTGGCCTTTATCCTGATTACACGCGCTCCCGGTGAATCCTCTTTAAGAGTGACACGTCCTGTTAAATCGGCAAGAGTGAGAAAATTTTCCGGTTTAGGTGCTACCTCTTTAGCAGCACACCCACTTAACAGCAGAATCAGGCTGAGTATAGTTGAAATAATGAGGTTATTTTTTAGCATTTTCACTCCAGATTTTATGATGTGAGTTTAAAGATAGTACGGACGATTCTTCGTTCTTTTTCAGCATGCTGAAAATTCGGCAACTCCAAGAGGTTCAGGATTGCGCATTTCAGTAAAAAATGACAGTCTTGAATGTAACATTTACAGGCATTAATGAAAAGAGGATATTTGATTTTAATAAGAAATTCGACAATATTATTACTTGTAATTTTCTTCAACTTCAGTAGCACAACCGCCGCTTTTTATCCTCTTGACTGGGATGATTTAATGTTCCAAATGGAGAAGGGCATGAGTTGGCAGGAAGCGAGGATGGAAACCGTTGTTCAAGTCTTTGACCCCTTTATAAAAAATGCTGACGCTGAAATACCAACACGTCCAATTGTACTGCCTGCACGGAGTTACAAACAGCTCATTCATTGGGAAGACGGTAAGATTCTGGTGGTGGAAACTCAGGACGAACAAGGTGGGTTATTACATTTTTATTATGAAAACGAAGCTGATCTGCTCTCTATTTCTTTGAATGACAACCGCAGTTTTTTGACCGCTGACATTTTACCGCGTCAACTACGTTTTCGTTCAAGATATGAGAAAAAACGGAGCAGTGCACTGCAGGAATTTGGAATTGTCAGCAAAGAGGTAGCATATCATATTCGTGATGATAATCACGTTTTTATACGCATAGGAAACTTGGAATCCGGACACTATGCTTTACTCAATCCTAAAACCTACGAATTGTCCTCTATGCATAACAAGATTTGGCAGGAAGACGGAAGCTCGCTGGATTTAACAATTGTTTTCAAAAAATATGTGACATACCGCTGGCAGACATATGCTAAAGTTACTGAATATTATTTGGACAAACGATTATTTAAACGCATGACCGTGAGTAAAATCCGTACTCTGTCACGCTTACCTCTTAAAAAACTTAAAAAACAAGCCCTCAATTTACGCCGCAAACACAATGCAACCCTTCAGAATGATTATGCGCTTTAACAATTACTCCCGCTTTTTATTAGTTTTCATTGCTTTAAGTATAGGTTCTTTTGTAACTTCCACATTCGCAGAAGTGCAGGTGCTGGATCGAATCTATCTAATAGTCAACAGCCAGATGCAGACGCGTACAGAAGCGCAGGATGTAGCGTCGGCATTGAAGGCTCGTGAGACGTCTGCAAACAAAACACAGATCGAACTTGATCAAGAACTACTGACAAATCTGGTGCAGGAAATGTTACTCCTGGACCGCGCCGAAGCTTTAAAAATCGCTCCAGGAGCAAAGGAAATAGCATCACGTTTGGA
>Ga0209374_1001248_pt1 | contig 25423 bp, 19 predicted proteins | sample SaaInlLV_DNA_10m_FD_184683 | JGI IMG/M metagenome (GOLD analysis project Ga0209374, IMG submission 184683) | Marine microbial communities from expanding oxygen minimum zones in the Saanich Inlet - SI075_LV_DNA_10m (SPAdes) (version 2) | ecosystem: Environmental > Aquatic > Marine > Unclassified ... | reverse complement strand
ACCACATGCTCCACCGCTTGTGCGGGCCCCCGTCAATTCCTTTGAGTTTCAACCTTGCGATCGTACTCCCCAGGTGGATTACTTATCACTTTCGCTTAGCCACTGACAGTGTATCGCCAATAGCGAGTAATCATCGTTTACGGCGTGGACTACCAGGGTATCTAATCCTGTTCGCTCCCCACGCTTTCGTGCATTAGCGTCAATACTAACTTAGTAAGCTGCCTTCGCTATCGGTGTTCTATGACATATCTAAGCATTTCACCGCTACATGTCATATTCCGCCTACTTCAATTAGATTCAAGAAATTCAGTTTCAATGGCAATTCTACAGTTAAGCTGTAGGCTTTCACCACTGACTTAAATTTCCGCCTACGCACCCTTTAAACCCAATAATTCCGGATAACGCTCGCACCCTCCGTATTACCGCGGCTGCTGGCACGGAGTTAGCCGGTGCTTATTCGAATAGTACCGTCAGCCCTCTACACGTAGAGGGGTTTCTTCCTATACAAAAGAAGTTTACAACCCATAGGGCAGTCATCCTTCACGCGGCATGGCTGGTTCAGACTTTCGTCCATTGACCAATATTCCTCACTGCTGCCTCCCGTAGGAGTCTGGTCCGTGTCTCAGTACCAGTGTGGGGGATCATCCTCTCAGACCCCCTAAACATCGTAGTCTTGGTGAGCCATTACCTCACCAACAAACTAATGTTACGCATGCCCATCTTCTTCCGCCGGAGCTTTAAATATTTTAACATGCGAAAAAATATTATTATGAGGTATTATTCCAAATTTCTCTGGGCTATTCCTCTGAAGAAGGTAGGTTGCATACGCGTTACGCACCCGTTCGCCACTCGTCAGCAAAAAGCAAGCTTTTTCTGTTACCGTTCGACTTGCATGTGTTAAGCCTGCCGCTAGCGTTCATCCTGAGCCAGGATCAAACTCTCCATTGTAATTATAACTTTAAGTTTTGTTGAAACAAATCTCAGGGGTTGCTAGTCTTTTAATTCTTTACTTCAATACTTCAAAGAACTTAATATTTTAAAGAGTTTAAAAACTCTTTTATTTGGTTGTGAATCCTCTTTTGGAAACACAATTGGCCGGCAAAGGTAATTTATAATTTATATCTAACAAGTAAAAAGTGAAAAAAAAATATTTTTTTTTCTTTCATGATGTAAGACTAATAAATAAACAACTTTTTTCGGGTTGCAAACATACTGTGATATTTGAAATTGACCAACTATTTCTAACTAAAATTTTAATATTTAATTAGAAAGATTATATCTAACTGAAAATCAGCACTCAAGGATTACTATTTGCTATTCTAAAAACCTGTCCATTGACTAAATTTTTAGATGAGTTAATGAAATTTACTATGAATGTCGCCATTTCGTTTGAAGAAATATTGGCTTTATATTCAGGAAATGCATCGTTCAACATCTCTGTTTGGACAGCACCTAGAGCAAAAGCATTAACATTTATCTCAAATTGTTCTAATTCAACTGCTAAACACTCCGTTAAAACGCTTACAGCAGCTTTAGACGAACTGTATAAAGATAATCCAGGGAACTTAGAACTGTAATTAATACCACCCATACTTGAAATATTTATAACTTGCCCTTTTGCCTTTGATAATTTATTTAGTAATAATTGAGTCAAATTAAAAGCTCCCCAAAAATTTACGTCCATTACAGATCTGTAATCCTCGTATGAAATTTTAGAAAAAGTTTTGTTTACTAAAATACCTGCATTATTTATCAAAAGATCTACCATTTCTGACTTGATACAATTATTAATAGAATCCAAACTGATTTTTGAAATATCTTCTGATATGAATTCAAAGTTTTTAGGATTGGATAAGCTAGATTTCAAATCTTTCAATTTTCTAAGATCTCTAGAAATTCCATATACCTTATGATTTTCTGTCAAAAGCTTTACGAGTTCGTATCCAATACCTTTCGAACAACCTGTTACAACAATATTCATTTAATTATAATTTAATTAATCAAAATCTACAATAACTTTTTCACTTGCTGGATGAGCTTGACATGTTAAAATATAACCATCTTCAACTTCTTGGTCTGAAAGAGAGTAATTAGCATCCATGACTACCTTCCCTAATTTAACTTTAGCCCTACACGTACAGCATACAGCACCCTTGCATGAAAAAGGAACATCTAAATCATTATCCATTGCAACATCTAGTATTGTATCTCCATTTTTACTTAAGGAAAACTCCACTTCTTCATCATCGTAAATAACAGTTACTTTAGACTCACCCTCAAAATTAACATCACTTTCATTAGTAGTATCAGCTTTATCTAGAACTGGAGCTGTAAATAACTCAAACTTGATTTTTGAATTGTCAACCCCAAAAGATTCCAAAACATTTTTGGTTGAAAAAATCATTTGTTCAGGCCCACATAAATAAAAAGCATCCGCATTAAGGTAAGGCATTTCAGATTTTAATAAATCTTTAGCTTTTTGTTCATTTATTCTACCATGGTACAAATCATTATCTGCAGTTTCTCTTGAGTAAAGGAATCTAACAATAATGTTGTCACTCATTAATTCATCTAATTGTGATGAAAACATGACATCAGATTTAGTTTTATTACTGTAAAACAATAGAAATTGGGTATTTTTCTCATTGATTGAAATTTCTTTAATCATAGATAATATAGGAGTAATCCCAGAACCTGCAGCAAAAGCAACAAATTTTCTTGTATTTGATAGATTTATATTTTCTAATTTAAAATTTCCCTGTGGGGGTTGAATTTCAAAGGTATCTCCAACTTGTAATTTTTCATTAATATAAGTTGACATTTTACCATTTTCAACTTTTTTTATTGCAACAGTTAACATCTCATTTTTGGAGGAACATATAGAGTAAGACCTTCTGCAATCATCGCCATTAATATTTGCTTTTATAACAATATATTGTCCTGGAGTAAAATTAAACTCCTTTAAATGCTGGGTACCAATATCGAATGAAATTGATACTGAATCGTGAGTTTCTTTATTTATGTTAGATACTTTAACTTGATAAAAATTTGCCATCTTGTATTATTATTAAATTTATGCGAAAATCGTTATAATTTTTTAAACAATAATTGTTGTTTATTAATAAGTTAAATTCTATGAAAGAAAAGTACAATTATATAATTTATAAAATTTCAGACGGTGTTGCTGAGATAAAACTTAATAGAACTGAAGTTTTAAATAGTTTCAATTATGAAATGGCTGATGAATTAATAAAATCTTTTGAAGATTGCAAAGTAAATAATAAAGTAAGATCTGTAGTATTAACTGGAAATGGTAGGGCATTCTGTGCGGGTCAAGATTTGGAAGAGGCAACCAAAGAAGACGGCCCCTCAATAAGTGAAATTATAGATCACACTTACAATCCAATTGTAAAAAGAATTACTGAACTTAATAAACCGGTTATATGTTATGTCAACGGCGTAGCTGCAGGAGCAGGCGCTAATCTTGCTATTTGTTGTGACATTACTTTTGCAGCAAAGTCTGCTAAGTTCGTTCAATCATTTATTAATATCGGACTAGTTCCAGACTCTGGAGGAACTTTCTATTTACCTAGAAATATTGGTAAACAGAAAGCTGCTGGTTTAATGTTTAGTGGTGATAAACTAAGTGCAGAAGAGGCGGAGAAAATTGGTATGATTTATAAGGCAGTAGAAGATGACAATGGATACAAAGTAGCTCTTGATTTCGCAACTAGACTTTCTTTGATGCCCACAAAATCAATAGGGTTAATTAAAGAGTTGCTTTACAAAAGTGATGGGAACGATCTTTCCAGACAACTAGAATTTGAAAAACAACAGCAATCAATTGCTGCAGGTTCAAAAGATTACAAAGAGGGGGTAAATGCTTTTTTAGAAAAAAGAAAACCAGATTACACTGGGGAGTAATTAATTTTCAATTAAATTCATTTCTTCAACTAAATGACCTGCACCAGCATATATGTCTATAACCCAAAGGACGTATCTAATATCTACCATTATATTTCTACAAATATCCTTGTCAAAAAGAATATCGCTCATGGTACTTTCCCATGTTCTATCAAAATTTATTCCAATTAGCCCTCCTTTAGCATCTAAAGCTGGACTCCCAGAATTACCACCAGTTGTATGATTAGATCCTAAAAAGCAAATATTTAGACTTCCATTAGAACCATATCTTCCATACTTCTTTTGTCGATGAAGTTCTAACAACCTTTCGGGCACCTCAAAATCTGATGCACCTGTATTGTATTTTTCAACTATACCGTCAATGGTAGTAAACCAATTATAGCTCATTCCATCCCTTGGCTTAGAACCTTCTACTTTACCATAAGTTAGTCTTATAGTTGAATTAGCATCTGCAAAAAAAGTTTTATTGGAGTCAGATTCCATAATACTTCTAAGGTATTTTTTCATAAGAAGATTATGCTGCTTTTCTAACCCTTTGTAAATAGGTAATATTTCTTGTCTAAAGTGATTATAAATCTCATCAGAGAACTTGGCAAGAGGATCTTTTTCTAAGGCTTTTAACAACCCTTTTTCGTTCATATTCAATAATTTTTCAACTGATTCAAGATTGGAAAACTTAGACTTATCGAAGAGATATTCTACAAATTCATTAACATTAGAATACTTATTAATTTGATTATTTATGTACTGGGATTCTAAACTATTGTCAAGATGTTTTAAATATATTGGCAAAAGCGACTTGAAAATATTTATGTCGACATTACGATCATAGTTTTTAAAATAGTTTTTAGTACTTTTTCTTTTTTTAATAACATTATTTTCGAAATCGTCATTTGCAGATAGTTGACTGAAGCCATTTGAAAAACGAATGACTTCTGGACCATAATACCACATTTCAATAAATAAACTGTAAGCTAATTGATAGGTTATTTTTTTATTTTCTACTTCAAACAATTCATTAAGAATCTGAGGATTATCTTGACTCAAAGACAGCCATTTATCTTCACTTAATTTCTTAATTTTTACAGCCTCTTTTTTTCTTAGACCAAGGTCTTGACCTATCCATTTTTTGTAAGCATTACTTATTCTTGATTGTTTAGATGCATATTTTATGTAATTCAATTCATTTAAATCCATAGCTGCATCTATAAACTTTAAACTATTCTTACGCATTTCGATTCTTGCTGGTAAGATTTTTTCTAGATAATTATTTACCGCATTTGAAGTCAAATACTGCTCTGTTCTACCTGGAAAACCAAAAATCATACTGAAATCATTTTCTTTTATACCACTAATATTTACGTCTAAAGAAACAGGGGCGTTATAAGGTTGGTTGTCATCAGAAATTTCTGACGGTTCATTATCTGAATTAGCATAAATTCGAAAAACTGAAAAATCACAAGTATGTCTTGGCCAAACCCAGTTATCCGTATCCCCTCCAAACTTACCCATAGAACTTGGAGGCGCTCCAACCAATCTTACATCTTTATAAGTTTTAGAAGTGATCATATAGTATTTGTTACCGTAATAAAAGGGTTTAATTACACTTTTATAATTAGGGTTTGATTGTTGATTTTGGAGTTTAATTATATTATCATTTATGATTTTAGTGGAATTATCTTCATTTGTTACACCATTTAAAACTTCTATTGTCACATCTTGAATGCTCACAATAAAAGTAGCTGTTAGACCTGGGTTCCGAAGCTCTTCACTATTAGTCATAGCCCAAAAACCATTTTTTAAATAATTATTTTCTAAAGAACTGTGTTGTTGAATTTGGCTGTACCCGCAGTGGTGGTTGGTTAAAATCAATCCCTTATCACTAACCACTTCAGCAGTACATCCTCCTCCAAAATGGACAATAGCATCTTTAAGACTCGAATGATTGATACTGTAAATGTCTTCAGCTGAAAGCTTTAACCCACTACTCTGCATCTCACCTTCAATGACTTTTAAGAGCGAAGGAATCCACATACCTTCATGAGGGAAACACAAAGAAATTTTAAATACTAAAAAAAATACTAAATAAAAATATTTACAATTCATAACTAATTTTTGTGATACGAATATAATTGGGAAATCTTAATATTAAACTTATTTATTCATTTAATGACCATTAACCTATATTTGTAATATGAATTTGTTAGAACTAATATTTAACCTCAGCATTGTATATGTAGTATATAACTTTATATGGTGGTTACTAATTAAAATTCCTGTCAGTTTAATTACAGGCTTTAAACCTTATATTCAATTAAATTATGCTGTATCAGCAGTTAGATATTTAATTCTTAGTAGCCTGACTTATTCCAATTGCTACATTCACAGTCAAAAAAACTTAGCCAGTTTAAGCGAAATTTCAATAACCTATTTAATTGGAGGAGTGTTTTTAGCACTATATCTAGCAGGTAAATTAAATAAAAAAACATCAATTTTAAATATGGTCAGCAATTTAGGATCAAAATTAAATATTAATGCATCTCAAAACAAAAAACAAAAATATGAAAGCCACATATTAGGTGTTTCAATTGTTATTTACGCAGCTTGTATTGGTGTTCCTAAATTTGGAAATTTCCTATATCAAAACCCAATCAACATTTGGTTTATCAGCACCATTGAGGGTCTTTATCTCGCTCCAATATTAAAAGGAGTTTTCGGGATTTTGGGTTTTTTCTTTATGGTTTCAAGTTTTCAAAAAGGAGTGGTAACCGTATCTACTTTTATAAATAAAATAACAGGAAAAAAAAAGAAAGCAGCAGATAATCCATTAGAAGAAATGATGAAAAACTTTAATGAGAAAAATAACAATGGAAATAAAAGTTCTGAAAAAGTTGATTTAGAGGAAGATATTTATGTCGATTTTGAAGAAGTAGATGAACAAGAAAATTAATTTTTAGAATGAATATTATTATAAGAACATTTGCTGGATTTGAAGAAATATTAGCAGAAGAAGTTTTTCAAATTTCTGGATTAAAACCCGAGATAGGAAAAAGAGCTGTTTATCTCAAAGGGGGGATCGAAGTAGTATATAAGTTGAATCTTTGGTCACGATTAGCCCTTGATGTTCTCGTTGAATTACATAAATATAAAGCTGCTAATGAAAGTGAGCTGTATAAAGGTGCTTATGAATATAATTGGGAAAAAGAGTTTTCAATTCATGAAACATTTGCTATTAGCAGTGTCGTTCATTCTCCTTTTTTTAACCACTCAAAGTATGTTTCTTTAAAAATTAAAGATGCTATTGTTGATCAATTCAACAAAAATATTGGTAAAAGACCTAGTGTAGACCGAGAATCTCCAGACCATAGATTTTTGGTGAGAATAACTCATGATCAAGTTAATTTATTATGGAACACATCTGGAGACCCACTATTCAAAAGAGGATACAGAACCATTACAGGAGTTGCTCCATTAAATGAGGTACTAGCTGCAGGAATATTAAAGTTTAGTGGATGGGATATGAAGAGGCCAATATTAGACCCTATGTGTGGGTCAGGAACATTTCTTTGCGAAGCTTTGATGATGGCTAAAAACATGCCTCCCACAATAAAAAGAATTGCATTTGGTTTTATGAATCACAAAAACTACGATCATAAATTATGGACAAAACTCAGAAATGAAGCCATCAATAATATTAACGATAACATTCCAGTAATTGAAGGATTTGATATAATGAGTAAAATGGTTTTTGCAACAAAAAATAATTTAAAGAATATATTAGAAGAACATAATTGTAAAATAGAAACTAAAGACTTTTTCAAATTAAAACCTTCTAGAGAAAATCAAATGTTAGTTCTAAACCCACCCTATAATATTAGAATAGCTCAGGAAAAAAATCACGAATTTTACAACGATATTGGCTCACATTTAAAACATGAATGGAGTGGGTCTGACGCGTGGATACTGAGTGGAGATTTAGAAGGTTTAAAACATATAGGATTGAGACCTAGCAGGAAAATAAGGATGTATAATGGCCCCATAGAAACTAAGTTAATCTATATCCCACTCTACAGAGGGAGTAAAAAAAGTAAAAATTCTGAAAAAGTTTAATAAATACTTTTAGTTACATAATTTAAAATAGAATTCTTTAACTTTTCTGACTGAAATTGGTAGAATTTCACCATTGATTAACTGTACAGTATTATCAGTTTTATTAAAAAACGTAACGTAATCAATATTAATAAAAAAAGATTTATGAATCCTGAAAAAAGTAGGTTCATTTAATGAATTAGTGATCCATTTGAGTGTCTTTGAAATAAAAATGTCTGGATTATTTAATCTCACCATTTTAGTACTGTTTCCATTTGCTTGACAAAAAATTATATTATTTGAATGTTCAACCTTAAATCCGTGGTCATAAGGGAAGACAATTTTGGAACAGCTAGATGGAATATTATAATGATGGTAATTATTGTTAAATCTCTTGTAAATATTTAAAATATTGGTGTTTGATATTGGTTTAAGTAAGAAATCAAGCGGTCTATATTGAAAAGAATCTAAAACTAGTTCTTTATTTACTCCTAAAAAAACAACTTGAAAGCTAAAAGGAGAATTTAAAAAATTAAATAGATTAAAACCAGATTCGTTCTTTAAAGAAACATTTATAAAAACTAAGTCTACAGATTTAGTTTTTATATATTTTACTGCATTATCAATATTTTCAAATAAATCAAGAACTCTTAATTTACCACTTAATGCTTCAAATAATTTAGCTTTTAATATATTTGCAGCTGTTAAGTCATATTCTAAAATAATAGCATTAATCATACAATAAATATAATTCTTAGCTGCATTGAATACGATTATTTTAAGATAATTTACGTTAATTTACAATTTGACAGAATTCGTAATAGATTTTAAGAACATACAAAAATAAAAAAGCCCATAACAAGCCCCTTAACTTGCGCTTCACCTTTAAAAACTTCAAAAAAAAATAATGGAATTAGATAAAGAAGAAATTCTAAAAAATATAAAAAGCTTTTTGGGAGCAAAAAATGACCTAGCTATCAAGGAAGCTGAACATCAAATTAAAATTTTTAAAGCAATACTTGACAAAGAAGTTGAAAATTATAAAAATCAAGACGATGGTATCGATGTTAAAACAGATCCAAAAGAAGATCCAAAAAACATTGAATTATTAAATGTAATTAAAGATTACAACGAAAATCAAGAAAAAGAAAAAGCTAAAAAACTAAAAATTGAAAATAAAAACATAGAAATTAAAAAATCTATTCTAAAAGAATTTGAAAATTTAGTCAATAGCAAAGAAAAGTTAAGTGAATTAGCAACAGGTATTAAAGAGATTAGAGAAAAATGGAATAAGAGTGCCACTGTATCTTCAAAAATTGATCACAACTTTCAAAAAGAATTTAGCAAATTAAATGAATCCTTTAATTATAATTTTAACATCTATAAAGAGCTAAAAGAAAATGATTTAAAGAGAAATTTTTCATTAAAAAATCAAATAATACATGAACTTAAGGAACTGAATTCAATAAATGATATTAAAAAAATACAACTAGAATTAAAATTAATTCAAAATAAATGGGAAGAAATTGGCCCTACATTTAAAGAGCATTGGGGGGACTTAAAAAAGAACTATTGGAATGAAATAAATAGTATTCAAAAAACAATAAGGGAATATTACAATAACTTTAAAAATAGTCTAAAAGAGAATTTAGAAGCTAAGAATAAACTAATCTCAAAAGCTAAAGAATTATTAAGTGAGGATAACTCCGACTTCAAAAAAACAGAAGCAATATCTAAGCAATTCAAAAAACTACAAGAAGATTGGAAGAAAATTGGCCCAGTACCTAAAAATGTGAATGAAAAAATATGGACAGAATTCAGATCCATAGCTGATGATTTTTTCTCTAAAAGAAAGCAAACATTTGATCTTGAAAAAAATAAATTAAAAGGAAATTATGATCAAAAACATTTATTGATTGAAAAAGCCAAGAATTATGTTGACAACATTGATAAAGATAGTAATCCTGAACTTATAAAAGAACTTCAAAATCAATGGAAAAAAATTGGTCACGCTGGAAGATTTTCAGAACAAAAATTATGGAAGAAATTCAGAACTCACTGCGACGAATTTTTTGAATTAAAAAACAAAAATAGAAAAGAAATATTATCAAAGGAAAAAGATAATTTAAAAACTAAAATTTTACTTACAGAAAAATTTAAAAAAAGTACAAATACTGGATTCTCTGATATTAAAAAATTTGTAGAAGAGTTTCAAAAAATCGGACAAACACCTAGGAAAAGTGCTGGTAAAATTTTAAAAGATTTTGAAGAAACAGTGTATAGTTTTACCAAAAAAAATAAATTAAAAAAAGAAGAGGTCTTTCAAATTGAAAAAGCTTTGAAGTCTTCCTTTTTGTCTAACTCTTCTGATCCTGATAAAGCATTTATAGATGAGAAAAACAGATTGAATAGATTAATTAATAGCACTATTAAGGAAACCACACAATTAGAAAACAATCTTAGTTTCTTCTCCAATACTAAGGGGAAAATGTTTGAAGATTTCGAACAAAAAATAACAAACAATAAAGAAAAAATCATATCTCTAAAAGGAGAATTAAAAAATTTATCTGAGGCTTATCACAAAAAATAATTTTATCTTTCAAAATCATACATTACATTGAAAGAAGATATATTATTTACTAACGACACCATAGTTTTTGGATTGCTAATGTTAGCACTTGGATTTGTGTTTTATACAGAATCTAAAAAAAATGGTTTTTGGTTCAAATTTTACAAAATAGTTCCAGGTCTTTTTATGGCATATCTCATTCCAGCGATTTTAACATCATTAGGGATAATTGCCCCAGAATGGGAAATAATCAACAATTCTGGCCAAACAATAACAGAACATTCTAACTTATATTTTGTTGCAAGTAGGTTTCTACTTCCAGCAGCATTAATATTAATGACCTTAAGTATCGACCTTAAAGCTGTTTTTGCTCTTGGATGGAAAGCATTGGCAATGTTTTTTACTGGAACCATTGGAATAATTATTGGTGGACCTATTGCTATTTTAATAATCTCCTATATTTCTCCAGAAACACTCGGTGGAGTTGGGTCAGATGCTGTATGGAGAGGTTTGTCAACACTTGCTGGGAGCTGGATAGGAGGAGGAGCAAACCAAACAGCAATGCTTGAAATTTATGGATATAATCAAAAACTATATGGGGGAATGGTATTTGTTGATATAGTTGTAGCCAATATATGGATGTCTGTGATATTAATTGGTATTGGCAAGTCTGATAAAATAAACCATTGGCTTGGTGCTGACAGTACATCAATTAATTCGCTTAAAGAAAAAGTTTCCAATTTTTCAAAGAAAGTTAAAAGAAATCCAACGCTTACTGATGTTATGATTATAATGGCCATTGCTTTTGGAACCGTAAGTTTTGCACACCTGTGCTCAGAATACTTATCGATATTTTTTGAAAAGTTCGTTTCTAAAATTGAATCTCAAAATATTAGAAATATTTTCACTTTTTTAGAGTCTAAATTTTTCTGGCTTATTAGCATTTCTACAATAATTGCTATACTACTCTCTTTCACTAAAGCCAAAAATTACGAAGGTGCAGGAGCTAGTAAATTTGGAAGTGTTTTTATTTACGTACTAGTGGCTACTATTGGAATGAAAATGGATTTAACTATGATATTTGACAATATAGGACTTATATCCATAGGGGTGGTATGGATGTCTATTCATGCTATTTTACTAATTGTGGTAGCAAAGCTCATAAAAGCACCTTATTTTTTCTTAGCGGTGGGTAGTCAAGCAAATGTTGGTGGAGCTGCATCTGCACCGATTGTAGCTGCTGCTTTTCATCCTTCACTGGCTACTGTTGGTGTACTGCTAGCAGTTCTTGGTTATGCAGTAGGGACTATTGGAGCAATTATATGTACCATACTAATGGAAATTTCTTCTTAAAAACGTGTATAAATTCATCTTTAAAATACTGGGTTGGAAAATTAACGAAGACGTTCCTAAAGAATACACGAGATGTGTTTTAGTAGGGGCTCCACATACAAGTAATTGGGATTTTTTTTATGCAATATTTTTATTTAAAATCCTGAAAATACCTTATAAATTCACGATTAAATCAGAGTGGTTTAAGTTCCCTTTTAATTTAATAATTAAACCACTTGGTGGAATTCCTATAAATACAAAAAGTAAAACAAAAGGCGGTAATGTTAATATCATGGCTGATTTGTTTAAAGATAATAAAGAGTTTGCGATGGGAATAACACCAGAGGCTACTCGGTCATTAAGAACAAAATGGAAAAGTGGATTTTATCATTTAGCAAAGGATAATAATCTACCAATTTGTTTAGGATATCTAGATTACAAAACTAGAACTGGTGGAATTGCAGGTCCAATATTTCCTTCTGAAAACAAAGACGCAGACATGAAAAAAATTATGGCCTTCTATAAAAACGTGTCTCCAAAAAATCCGGAAAATTTTTCCTTAGATCACAGATACATCTAAATTTTTTCTTTTTTACTGTAAAATAAATGCATGCAAATTACATGAGGAAAACTTATGGCTGATAAAAAGACAAATGAATAAACAATACTGGATTTTAAGTCTAATTTCAGAGTTACAGAAAAAATAATAAATAAAACTATTGCTCCAATATTAAATGGAAGAGCATTTTTAAACATTTTAATATTAGAATAATTAAGTCTTTTTTTAAGATCTAACCATCCTATTCTGCTGTGCTGAAATATAAAATATAACCCAAAAGTCAAAATTAGACTTTGAGAGCGAGCTAAAAAGAAAAATAATATTATTAAAATCCATTCAAGTTTTTTGTAGAAAACTGCTAGTAATACTGCTGAAAATAAAATTCCACTTTGAAAATAAAAACTAATTGAAGGAGAAAACTCAATCATATCAATTGACAACAGAAATAGAATCTCAGAAAATTCCTTAAAGTGAGATAAAAATAAATAGACGAAAAGTAAAATTCCCCAAAGAAACCCGAGGTAATAATTTTTAATTCCCCAGTAATTAAGCTCTGTTTGACCAAAGTGCCAGGCAGAATAAAGTATAAATAAAAGAAGTGCCAAAGAAGGGCTCCAATACCAAATGAAAAATATTGGAAGCATCATAAGTAAATAAATTATCACGAATTTAAGTGAGATTTTTTGTTTTTTAACTAGTGACTCTGTTAAATGATCTAATGCTCCATGTGGGATTCCTACAGTGAGCAATCCAAAAATTAATATTACCATATTAATAGATGAAAGGGTGAGAAAATCTGGATTAGGATTAGAGAAATCAAATAAAGAATAAACAATTATTAATATGGGAAAAAAAAGTCTTTTTAGATTCCAAAAAACCCAATAGAAAGCTGATTTAATAAAAATCCCAACATGTAATTTAGAGAACATCATAAGCTCTTCAAAAAAACTTGTTTTTTCATCTAAAAATTTAAGGACAAATGAAGCAGATTTCACCTTGAAAAGTCTTTCAAAAATAGACTGACCTTTAGATGGCCAAAGAGTAAGAATGATTAGTAAAAGTTGATCATAAAAATGAAATCTACTTTTTATTTTCACACTAGCAGAATTTAGTGCTCCATTTTTACAAATTTCTTGAGAGTGGATAAACATATTTTTAAATGCATAGCCTGTACTTGGTTTTACATTCCCAGCTTTCGTTCCTATATGAACCCATTTTTCATCAGACACTTGATTAGGCAACTCAGAACTCATTGGAATTACCCCCTTTTCTTTATCAATAATTTTATAAGTTCCAAAATGTTTATTTATAAAAATATGTAGTTCTTTTTCTGCAGCTACCTCATTTAATAAGTTTTTACCAAACCTAGTTAATTCTATTAGTGCTGTTTGTTTACTGTAGGGTAAAATATATACAAACTGTGTAGCGTCTCTTTGAGAGACTCTAAAATCCATCATTCGATATACATCTGGATCTAATTCACTTTCCAACAATTCTACTTTAAAGCCAAAAAAAGATTGAGAGATATTAAACTTACCGTCCACAAGTTTTTTTAGATCAAGTGGTCTGCTATCGAAAACCCAGTCGGTAGAATATTGCGAACCTTCGCTAACAACCTGAATTTTTTCCCCAGATTCAATACCAACAACATACTCTTCAAGATGTTGAATATGATATTTATTAATGATTTCTCGAGACCAATTATATAAATCTTTACTATTTACATGAAAATATTGTACCGGGTTTATAGGAGCACTTTTATTATTATTAATTTGAATACTACTCCACTTTTTAGAAATTATTTTCTCAAAAGTTTGGTAAACTTGTTCCTCTTTTTCCGCCCAAAAACAAAAAGTTTTATCATTTTCCAACTTTTTACTAGGCTCAATAATTAAAATATTTTTATCCTTTAACAAGGACTTTTTCTCCATTTCAATCATTAAAATACAGGTACTAGCCCCCCATCCAGTAAAGATTATATCGTAATGATTAGTGATTTTTGTCAAGTTATTTTGATGTAATTATACAATATACAATAAGTTTTTAAAATTATTTAAATAGTAAAACTCATCTGTAATTTGTAATTTTTTTTAAGAAAATAATTTTATATTCGGGCAAATTATGAAATACCCTTTAAAAAACTTCCTTTTTATTAGTCTCAGTATTCTCTTTTTTAATGATTTTAAGTCACAATCAAAGGTTCATTACATTAATAACCTTACAATAAGAGGAACTGTCTATGAGAAGGAAACTGGTGAGCCTTCTTTTGGAACCAATGTGAAAATTAAAGGAACAGGAACAGGTTCATCTACAGATTTAAATGGTTTTTTTCAAATAAACAGATTAAGTCCTGGAAAAATAGTTTTAGAAATTTCTAACATTGAGTTCAAAACTATAGTTGAAGAAATCGAGTTAAAATCCAATAAAAAAATCCTAACAAAAAACTTTTTCATGGAACCCAATGACGAGGTTCTTGACGAGTTTGAGTACAGCGCAGAAGCTGAGGAAAGAAAAACAGAAGTTAAAATGTCTGTTATAACAGCTACTCCAAAAGATATGGCTAGAGTTGTTGCTATTGGAGGAGAACCAGATTTTGCTCAATACTTACAAACCACCCCCGGTGTAGTAACTACTGGAGATCAAGGTGGTCAAATGTACATTCGAGGTGGATCTCCAATCCAAAATAAAGTTTTATTGGATGGTATGACTATTTATAACCCCTTTCATTCCATAGGTTTTTTCTCTGTTTTTGATACTGATATTATGCGAAGCGCTGACATTTACACTGGAGGGTTTTCCGCTATGTACGGTGGACGAATATCATCTATTATGGATATTACTACAATTGATGGAAACAAAAAAAGACATTCAGGAAAAATATCTGTAAACCCATTTGGCTCCAAACTTAAACTAGAAGGCCCTATAAAAAAATTGAATGAAGCTAACGACAATTCGACTGCATCTTATATATTTTCTGGTAAAACATCTTACTTGGAACAAAGTTCTAAAACATTTTATAACTACATAGATTCTAACGGGTTACCATTTAATTTCACAGATCTATACGGTAAAATTTCTATTAATGGTATCACAGGAAGTAAGGCGAATTTTTTCGGATTTAGTTACAATGACAGAGTGAGATATAAATCTGTTTCAGATCTAAATTGGAATTCGTGGGGAGTGGGTTCTAATTTTGTTGTTGTACCTGCAAGTTCTCCTGTTTTAATAATGGGGAAATTCAACATTAGTGATTACAAAATATCTCTTTCTGAATTAGATCCGACTAATACTGATGACACACTTGACCCTAGAGAAAGCAGAATAAATGGATTTAATCTTGGTTTTGATTTTAAATATTTTTTGGGTGAAAATGAAATCAAATACGGAATAGAAGTAAACGGATTTACTACTGACTTTAATTTCTTTAATAGTGTTGGAAGGAAAATAGAACAAAAAAATAATACAACTGAGCTAGCAGGATACATTGACGGTAAAATTATAAAGGGTCTTTTAGTAATAAACCCCAGTTTTAGAGCCCAATATTATGCCTCTCTAAGGAATTTTTCTCCCGAACCAAGAATAGGTTTAAAATATAATGTTTCTGAAAAATTTAGAATCAAAGCTGCTTCAGGATTGTATTCTCAGAATCTAATTTCAGCTAACTCTGACAGAGATGTTGTGAATTTATTTTATGGTTTTCTTTCTGGTCCAGATAACTTACAAGATTCCATAAAGTTGGATAATGGAAATACTGTAGCCAGAAAACATGCTTTACAAAAAGCAACTCATGCTATTTTTGGCTTTGAATTGGATTTGGCAAAGCATTTAACCTTAAACGTAGAAGGATATTATAAGTGGTTCAATCAACTAAGTAATATTAATAGAAATAAGCTATACGATGAAAATACAGATGATGTTGCTGATGAACTGAAAAAAGATTACATCATTGAAACCGGCGACGCCTACGGGACAGATTTTCTTTTAAAATATAATAATGATAAGACTTATTTATGGATGGTCTATTCAATTGGAAAAGTCACAAGATGGGATGGTATTCGAACTTACTCTCCTCTTTTTGATAGAAGACATAATATTAATTTAGTTGGAACTCAGAGTTTTGGTGAAGGTTGGGAAGTTAATGCAAGATGGAACTTTGGTAGTGGACTACCATTCACACAAACCCAAGGATATTATCACAACATAGATTATTCACAAGGAATTAACACAGATATTACTACTGCTAATAATGATCAATTAGATATTATTTATGCTGATTTAAATGAAGGTAGGCTATCATCTTACCACAGATTAGACTTAGCAATTAAAAAGCACATTGAAATTAAAGAATATTCAACTTTAGATATTACAGTTAGTGTAACTAATGTTTATTCAAGAAAAAATATATTTTACGTTGATAGAGTTACTACTGAGAAAGTATATCAATTACCATTCCTACCAAGTCTTGGTATTAGTTGGAAATTTTAATTTCACTTTTTAACCTATCCATAAAATTAAATAGTACCTTTAATACCCGTATAAATCATTGATACGGAATGTCAAAATCTACTAAATATATTTTTGTTACTGGCGGAGTAACTTCATCTCTGGGAAAAGGAATAGTTTCTGCTTCCCTAGCGAAACTTTTACAAGCAAGAGGATTCAACGTTACTATTCAAAAATTGGATCCATATATAAATGTTGATCCTGGAACTTTAAATCCTTATGAACATGGTGAATGTTATGTAACTGAAGATGGTGCTGAAACTGACTTGGACTTAGGACATTATGAAAGATTTTTAAATATCTCTACAACACAAAATAACAATGTCACTACTGGGAAAATTTACCAATCAGTTATTAATAAAGAGAGAAGAGGCGATTACTTAGGGAAAACTGTTCAGGTAGTACCTCATATAACTAATGAAATAAAGGAACACATATTAAAACTTGGTAAAGGTGATAATTACGATGTTGTAATTACAGAAATTGGAGGAACTGTTGGAGACATAGAATCATTACCATTTATTGAGTCTATTAGACAATTGAAATGGAATTTAGGAAAAGATGTACTCTTTATACATCTAACACTAATACCCTATTTATCTACTTCTGGAGAATTGAAGACCAAACCAACACAACACTCTGTAAAGACTCTGTTGGAATATGGTATTCAACCAGATATTTTAGTTTGTAGAACAGAACATCATCTTGATGAAGATCTTAGAAAAAAAATCGCATTATTTTGTAATGTTGAAAAGGAATGTGTCATAGAGTCTATTGATGCAAAATCAATATATGAAGTGCCTTTATTAATGTTTAAGGAAAAATTAGATGCTGTAGTTTGTCAAAAATTAGCATTAGATTTTTCCAAAAAACCAGATTTATTAAAATGGAATAATTTTTTAGAAAACCTGCATGAGCCTACTCTTACTATAAACATTGCTTTAGTCGGGAAATATGTAGAATTAAAAGATTCTTATATTTCAATTGCAGAATCGTTAATCCATGCAGGTTCAAAAAATAAAACAAAAGTGAATTTACATTGGATTCATTCCTCTAAAATAACTAATGAAAATTGTGCATCTTACCTTAAAGACGTAAGTGGAATAATCGTAGCCCCCGGATTTGGATCTAGAGCAATCGAAGGGAAAATTAAAGCTGTTGAATATGCAAGGGTAAATAAAATTCCATTTCTCGGAATCTGTTTAGGTATGCAATGTGCAGTTATTGAATATGCAAGAAATGTATTAAAAATGAAAAATGCTCACACCGTTGAAATTGATTCTGACACTAAATTTCCTGTCATTAGTATGATGGAGGAACAAAAAAAGTTAGAAAAAATGGGAGGCACCATGAGGTTAGGGTCTTATAAGTGTGAAATTGAAAACAATACATTATTACATAGAATTTATTCAAACAACATCATTGACGAAAGACACAGACATAGATTTGAATTTAACAATAAATATTTAGAAGATTTTCAAAATTCTGGTGTAGTATTTTCTGGAAAAAATAAGAAAAATCAATTGATGGAAACTATTGAAATTCCATCTCATCCATGGTTTTTAGGTGTTCAATTCCATCCTGAATATAAAAGTACAGTTGAAAATCCACATCCTATATTTTCCAGCTTTATACAAGCAGGATTGAATTTTGCGACCAAATAAAGTTTTCTAATTAAATGCAACCCATTGAAATAGTCAAAAAAATGATGTCCAAAGACTCATTTAGTAGATGGTTAGGGATTGAAATTATTTCTGTAGAATACGGGTTTTGTGAACTAAGAACTGTCATTAAAAAAGAAATGACTAATGGGTTTACCCTAAGTCATGGAGGTATCATTTTCAGTGTAGCAGACAGTTGCTTAGCATTTGCAGCAAACTCATTTGGTAAAATTGCATTGACTAAAAATGCACGAATTAAATTTTTAAAAACAGTTAAAATAAACGATATTATCACAGCAACATGCCTTCACAAATCCATAAATCAGCCAAAGTTTGAAGTAGTAATTCGCAATCAGAATAATGATGAAATTGCCCATTTTGAAGCAGAAGTACATTTTAGTAGTGAATTATGGGGATAAACTAATTGTATAATTTTAATTTAACTTTGTAAAAAATCTCAATGAAACCAGTTTATATTTTTGATGCCATTAGAACACCAATAGGGAATTTTGGCGGAACATTACGAAGTGTAAGAGCAGATGACCTTGCTGCAATACCTATAACTGAATTAATGAAAAGAAATCCCAAAACAGATTGGGAGCAAGTAGAAGATGTGATTTTAGGTTGTGCAAATCAAGCAGGTGAAGACAATAGAAACATTGCTAGAATGTCCTTATTACTGGCCGGCCTCCCTCCTACTATTGGCGGAGAAACCATAAACCGACTTTGTTCGTCTGGATTAGCAGCCACTATTAATGCTTTTAGAGCTGCTACTATCGGAGACGGAGAATTATTTATCACTGGAGGAATTGAACACATGACTAGAGGTCCTTGGGTAATTTCTAAAGTTTCAAAACCTTTCGGAAGAGATGCTCAAATGCACGATTCTAGTTTTGGCTGGAGGTTTATAAATCCAAAAATGGATCAAATTTACGGTACCGAAGGTATGGGGCAAACTGCAGAAAACCTCGTTGAACTCTATGGAATATCGAGAGAAGATCAAGATTTATTTGCATTTAATTCTCAAATGAAAGCAGTAAAAGCACAGCAAAATGGCAGATTAGGCAAAGAAATTTGCTCTGTAAGTATTCCTCAAAGGAAAAAAGAGAATATTATATTTAGTTCCGATGAATTTATAAAACCGAACACCAGTATTGAAAAACTAAACTCGTTGAATCCTGCGTTTAAGAAAATTAACGGCTCGGTAACTGCTGGTAATTCTTCTGGTCTAAACGATGGAGCTTCTGCTATATTATTAGGGACTGAAAATGCGGCAAATAAAAATCATTTAACTCCAATTGCAAGAATAATTGGATCAGCCGTTGCTGGGGTGGAACCAAGAATTATGGGCATTGGTCCAGTTGAAGCTACAAAAAAAGTACTTAAAAGAACAGGATTGTCATTAGATCAGATGGATATTATAGAACTTAATGAAGCTTTTTCAGCACAAAGTTTAGCCTGTATTAGAGCATTAAATTTAGATGATCATGATTCTAGAATAAATCCAAATGGTGGAGCAATAGCAATTGGACATCCATTAGGAATGACTGGAGCCAGACTGATTCAAACAGCTGCAATAGAATTGCAAGAAACAAATAAAAAATATGCCTTGATAACCATGTGCATTGGTGTTGGCCAAGGGTACGCTACAATTATAGAAAGGCCATAAAAAATGATATATCAATTTAAAAAATTTGTTCCAACTATTGATACTTCATCATTTATTCACCCTCAAGCTAATGTTACAGGAAATGTAGAAATTGGAAAAAATGTTTACGTGGGTCCTGGGGCAGTTTTAAGAGGCGACTGGGGAAAAATAATAATTGAAGACGGTAGTAATATTCAAGAAAATTGTATAATTCATATGTTTCCTGGAACAACTGTTCATATTTCAAAAGGCGCTCATTTAGGTCACGGATGCACTATCCATGGTGCGACTATTGGCGAAAATACAATGATCGGTATTAATGCTGTAATTCTAGACGATGCAGAAATTGGAAACGAATGTATTGTAGGAGCGTTAACATTGATTAAAAGTGAAATGAAAGTTCCAAATAGAAAAATTGTTGTAGGAAATCCAGGTAAGATTATTAAAGATGTATCGGATGAAATGTTGAGTTGGAAAACTAATGGAACAAAATTGTATCAACAACTACCAGAAGATTGCTTTAATAGTTTAAAAGAATGTACTGCAAATTCTAATAAAATAAATCAAAATGAACAATCTGTAGATTATAAGACTTGGAAAAAAACAAAAAAATAAATATTATAAAAAATTATTTTCCTTCATCCATTCATCATTATACATTTTACCTACGTATCTACTTCCAGAATCGTGAAGTAATACCACCACCACATCTTCTTTATTAAAGTGTTTTTTTAATTGAATAAGCCCCTTAACAGCTGCACCGCACGAATTTCCAGCGAATATACCTTCTTCACGAGCCATCTTTCTAGTGTAAACTGCTGCATCTTTATCAGTTACCTTTTCAAAACCATCAATTATTTCAAAGTTTACGTTTTCTGGTAATATATCCTCTCCAATCCCTTCAGTTATGTAAGAATATATCTCGCTTTCATCGAAAATACCAGTTTCATGATATTTTTTAAAAACGGAACCATAAGTATCAATTCCCCAAATTTTAATATCTGGATTTTTTTCTTTTAAAAATTTACCTACACCTGAAATTGTTCCACCAGTCCCCACACCAACTACAAAATGAGTTATTTTACCATTGGTTTGATCCCATATTTCTGGACCTGTTTGTTCGTAATGAGCAACAGAATTTGATGGATTATCGTATTGATTTACATACCAAGAGTTCGGAGTTTCTTCAGCAATTCTTTTTGAAGTTGAGTAATAAGAACGTGGATCTTTAGGAGCAACATCTGTAGGACATACAATAACCTCTGCTCCTACTGCTCTTAGAATATCAAACTTTTCTTTTGATTGTTTATCTGTAGAAACACATATTAGTTTATATCCTTTTACAATTGCAGCTAAAGCAAGGCCCATACCTGTATTTCCTGAGGTTCCTTCAACAATAGTCCCTCCTTTTTTAAGTCTACCATCACTCTCTGCATCTTCAACCATTTTTACAGCCATTCTGTCCTTTACAGAACTTCCTGGATTAAAAAACTCCACTTTTGCCAATACAGTTGCATCAACATCTTCAACAATTTTATTTAACCTAACTAAAGGGGTATTTCCAATAGTTTCAAGAATATTATTAGCAATTTTCATTGATTTTTTTGATAAAAGTAGAAATTAAAAGAGTGTAAAGATAAATACTCGAAAATATATTTTATTGTCCTAATAAATTTAGAGCTTCTTTAGACGTAATTATATTATTTTGGAATTCACCAACTATAAAACAATCTTCTAAACCATTGTCAGCAAGTTTAGATCTAAACTTTAAAATATTTTTGTATTCTTTGAAATCGCCCATATAATATTTGGTGTAACCCTGACTTGTAACAGCCATAACTGAACCCAACCTTTTAAAATTAGCCAATATATCTTCTGGCACTTTTTCTTTAAATGCACCAACTTGGATTCTAAATTTTACCATCTCAGGATCGATAGGGTTTTCAGAAACTTCTGAGCTAATTTCTAAATTTTCTTTATAATTTTCACTGACTTCAAAACCTGCTTCTTTAAGTGTAATTCTTTTACCATTTTGAAAAGCTACCAAGAAGGCGTCATTATAACCAGAAAGTGACAAATCTACTTTGTGAGTAGCAGCTTTATCTTTATCTGTGTAAGAACCAGAAAAGAATCTGTAAAGCCCATCGTCACCTTTAATACCCACTACATTGGAAATTCCTCTAAAAACAGATTTTTTAATTTTTCTATTAAACGCTCCAATCTGTACTCTAAATGTAGGAACATTGTCATCTGGAATTATTACAGGTACCATATTCTCGTTAGAAGTTGTATTTTCAGATCTAGAAGGTTCTTTAGGAGAATTTACAATTTGTTCTATTCTTTCTTCTTCTAGAGTAGTGATTTCTTGATTCTCAGCAATCTCAACAACTCCCTGTACATCGACATTATTATTTTCTAATTCTTTAATTTTCTCTGATAATTCTTGCTCGTCATAACCTCCAAGTACGTACATTATAGAATCTCCAGATTCTTTAACTTGAAAATCCCTATCAGCCAATTTTTCCCATAAATCTTCTGCAGTAACTCCCTGTACATCGGATCCAATAACAATAAATAAACCTTTTTTAGGTTTTTTCTTTTCCACTTTAGACTTGTTGACTCTTGTTATATTAGGCATCATATATCCTTTGTGAGAGGTGCTAAAAATAGTATCGTATTCTGAGAATTCACCTGTGGAATCTTTATATATTTTATAAGCCAAAAAGAAATCGTCATCAGTCATGGTTATCCCTTTTTCATTAGTTATAACTCCCTCATAAGTCAATAATTCATCATCAAAGGAGTTGGGCACTCCATCCAAATCATCATCTACTGGACAACCAAACTGATCTACTTGAGTATTTGGAGGTGTTTTAGCGCATAAATCTATATGATCTACTATACTATCACCGTCAGAATCTATGGTGTCTTGTAATAATAAATTCATAGATATTTCATCCATAAATGGATCAGCAGGAGGATCCTTAGGCTCTGAATTAAAATCATATGCAATAGCAATATGTGTGTAAAGTAAATTATCTTTCCCAGTACCAAATGGGAATTTTTTAGAATTGTTAATTCCGTCCATGTAATCCGTTGAGGTGAAGTGCATAGCTGTACCTACTCTAAATTTAATTTTATTTCCAATGTGAAGATGAGCACCAATTTCAACAGGAATTCCCAATGCGTACTTATTCAAAGGTTGATCATTAGATAAAACAGTTACATCACTATCAAAATCTATATTATCAATTCTGTTAGTATCTAATTCGGAGTTATATTCTATTGATTCGATTCCTACATGAATGTAAGGTTCTACAATATGTCCCTTTTTAAGAAACTGATTAAAGTTGTAATTGAATGTAATACCACCAGACTTAATAGTTGATTTAAACCCAAGACCATTATTACCAGCAGGTAACAAGCTACTTGGAGTAGATTGATTAACGCCAGTGCTTCCAAACATGGCATAAAATGCGACATCTAAAAAATCATTTATAGGATTTATTAATCTTACCGTATAAGAAAATCCACCTTGAAATGGAGACCTTTTAATATTTTTTTTCCCAGGCAAAGTGTCACCAACATCGCCAAAAAAAGATAAGGTTCCAACACCAAAAGAAATCATTGGCTTGTAAAGACTCTCTTCATATTCGTCAGTTTCAGAGTTTTTGTTTTCGTCTGATAAAGCTTCCCAATAACTTTTCTGTTTTAATTCTAAGTCTCTAGGATTGATAAGACTTTTACTTTTACCAGTTGAAATTATAGTATCTTCTATATTAAGAATTACGGCTGATGAATCCGTAGATTGTGAGTAAAACAAGTTATTTACCAACAAAAAAACCAATAAAAATATTAAATGTCTTCTTCTCATAAAGTAAGCCTATACGGAACTCACTAACTATAGGTTACTCAAATATACATGAAATTATATAGTTTTTTATTTTTAAGAGGAAATTCAGTTTAAATAAACAAATTCTTATTTTTGTTTTAAATCAAAATTTATGATGGCTGAAGAAGAGTACGTTAATATTTCAAAAAAAGATAATGGTATTGCAACCATTGAATTTTATCACCCTCAAAGTAATTCATTACCAGGATTAATTCTAAAAAAAATTGCAGATTCAATTAATGAAATAAGTGAGGATAATACAATTAAGGTAGTAATATTAAAATCCTCAGGTGATCGAGTTTTTTGTGCAGGTGCTAGTTTTAAAGAACTTTCTTCAATAAAGAATATTGAGGAGGGAAAAGTATTTTTTTCTGGATTTGCAAACGTAATAAATGCTTGTAGAAAGTGTTCTAAACTAATAATCGGTAGAGTTCAAGGTAAAGCTGTTGGAGGAGGTGTAGGATTGGCAAGTGCAGTGGATTATTGTTTTGCTACTAAGTTTTCAGCAATTAAATTAAGTGAGTTAGCACTTGGAATTGGACCTTTTGTTGTGGGGCCTGCTGTGGAAAGGAAAATTGGATTATCAGCCATGAGTACTCTTGCAATAAATGCAAAAAAATGGTATAGCCCAGAATGGGCATATGAAAAAGGCTTATTTGCAGAAATTTTTGAAAGTACTAACGAAATGGATTCAGCAATTGAAAAATTTGCATTAGAGCTTTCCATTTCAAGTATGGAAGCAATATCTCAGCTTAAAAAAACATTTTGGGAAGGGACTGAACATTGGGAAAAACTACTGATAGATAGAGCCGAGATTTCTGGTTCGTTAATTCTCTCCGATTTTTCTAAAAAGATGATCCAAGATCTACAAAATAAATAATCAATTGGAAACATATTTCGGCACTATTAAGGAATTACTAGAACAACTAAAAAGTTATTTAGGTAGTAATAAAACAATTTTAGTTTTAGATGAAAATACAGATTGCTATTTAAAAGATTTTCAGGACGCATTTGGTGGTGATTTTACTTTTTTAAAATTAAAATCTGGTGAAGAAAATAAGAATTTAAATAGTATTTCAAAGATTTGGGATTTTCTGAATACCAACAATATTAATCGAAACGATACTTTATTAGTTCTTGGTGGGGGAATGGTGGGTGATATTGCTTCTTTTGCAGCTGCTACTTACAAAAGAGGAATTGATTTTATTTTATTTCCTACAACTTTATTATCGATGGTAGATTCTTC
>Ga0209374_1001238_pt1 | contig 25622 bp, 25 predicted proteins | sample SaaInlLV_DNA_10m_FD_184683 | JGI IMG/M metagenome (GOLD analysis project Ga0209374, IMG submission 184683) | Marine microbial communities from expanding oxygen minimum zones in the Saanich Inlet - SI075_LV_DNA_10m (SPAdes) (version 2) | ecosystem: Environmental > Aquatic > Marine > Unclassified ... | reverse complement strand
TTCAGCGCAAATCCTGCGACTATCACAGGCATCGTCCCTATAAAGAGGGCCCAGAGTTCGGAGCGATCAATGCCATCGCCCGGCATCAGGCTCAGGAGTAAGCGTGACACAGTGGCGCGAAAGTAATACACCACTGCCAAAAGGGTGCCGGCATGGACGCTCACGTCGAACATCAGCCCCTGATCTGGCCACCCTAGAATCTGTGCAGGCAAAATCAGGTGGGCAGAGGATGACACGGGTAAAAACTCGGTCACGCCCTGAACCACAGCTAATAAGATTGTTTGCCACCAGTCAGTCATGACGGCCCTGCTCCGACAGTTTTTTCCAACCGATATTACGCTGCACGTACTGTGGCGTCAGAAGGTGAGCGGCCTGCAAATCAAGCGATATAGCGCCGCTCGCCAGAAGCGTCGCCATCACGCCTGCATCGGGGGTAATCATGCCATGTTGCGCAGCTTCCGCCAGGCGCGAGGCTGAGAATTGCTGTTGGTAATTGACACCAGAACCCAAAATCACCAGCTTATCGCTTCCATCCGGCACCGGAATTTGGTCCGGCGTACAAATAAAAGGCGAACCGTCTGCCGCGACTGCACATCCTGTCCAGACACCCCACAAACCATAAAGCTGGCCTATTTGAGCATCGATAGTCGACAGCACATGATCACCCTCGACAAGCAAATCCTGCTCGGCAGCGGCATAAATTTGTGCCCTTAGAGAACAAAATGGATGCACCGGCAGCCTTTGGGACCATGCCAGTCCTTGGGCCACACTTACCGCCACCCTCAATCCCGTAAATGAGCCGGGACCCACACCGCAGGCGACCACATCAACTGAATCAGCAAGAACTTCTCCCTGTAAGACATCCGACAACATGTGCAGGATATGCCGGTTATGCGCCCTCGCCAGCATCTCATGTCGACGACGCAGCCCTCCGTGCCCAAAAAGAGCGAGAGAGCAAGCTTGCGTGGCAGTATCTAGCGCCAAAATACGCGGCGTGGAGGGCATGGGCTATAGTCAAACAGGTATGATGTCATCATCCCATAGAGGCAGACGACTTTGAATGCAGGACCAGACTTCAGCTTGGGTATTTTGGCGGGTGGTCGCGGCCGGCGATGGGGTGGTCGAGATAAGGGACTCATTGCATTTCAGGGACATCCACTCTTGGCGAATGTGTGTGATGCGCGCTCCGCGAGTGCGCGGGAAACCCTGATTTGCTGTAGAGACAATGCCTACTTTTACAGCCATTACGGTGACCGCATATTGTGTGAGAGCACTCCCAACCGAGGGCCGTGTGCAGGCATAACCGCGCTGCTTTCTGCCTGTGAAAGCGCAACTCTAATCATCCTACCCACCGACCTGATCGGCTCCGGTAAGCAAGTCATTGCCACCCTTGAGGAGGCCTGGACAGACGCAGATCGCGCCATCGTGCTCACCGACCAGCATGGCCGCCACTCTCCCTGCATGCGCCTCGCACAGGAGACAGTTGGGGATTGCTGCGCCTTTATTGACCAGGGCGGCACTAAATTAAGAGACTTACTCACGACGCTACAGGCGCGCAGGATTACCGTAGAGTCTCGATGGTTGCTAGACGCAGATTCATCTTATGACTTGCTGACTCACTGCGCGGATTGATAAGACTGCATTGCAAAAAATAGAAGATGAGCCAGCACCACTCCTGCGGTCAGTCTGAGCCGCATTGTGGCATACCACTCCGGCAAAACCTCCGATTCCCTCTCGTACCACAGTAACGCCAGATACCCCGCCATCAGCGCCACAGAAGCGAGCCACGCCTGTGCCGTTAGCACTGCAACCACCGCGAATAAAACCACCCCATTACTCACCAGTAACCGGGCAATATTGGCACTCTCCAAGCCCTGCACTCGGCCCCAAAGCGTTCCACCGAGAAAGCTGAGGATTCCAAGGGAGTAAATGATGAATCCCTGTCGCGATAGGGCTGCTGGCCAGTCTGTTAGCCACCACGCACCCATGCAAAACCCAAAAAAGGGCACCAGTCCCGCGTAGCCCAGCACTACCATGACAGCTCGATTAGACATATGAGGCCTCAAAAAAAACCCCGACCAAGGGCCGGGGCAATAGTTCGCCACCTGGGGGAAGATGGCTCGATCGGAGAATCGATCATCCAATCGCTAAAAAATACGCCATGCCTTTTTGGATGGATCACCACGAGGACAAAAATATTTCTGCTGGCCTCGCCCCAGGCCCCGACTTTATTGGCTTATGCCTATCGTGTCTGTCTAGCGAGTGCTTTGAGAAGAAATTGTTTTTCGACAGCGAATCAAGAACACGTTACCTTGCGTTGAAGGAGTCATTTCCCGGCTAGCAGTAGCAAGGCACGATCAGAGAGCGAAACTCCGGTGCCTGTGTTCCTGCCCTCAATGTAGCCCGTGAGACGCGCGCATTGAGTAGCCTTTTTTCCCAGCACTACCGCCAGGTAGTAAGGATCGCTCGGGCGCCTGCTGTGCTCAGCGTTCCCTAGCCTCTGAAGTAAAAGGGAAATGACAGTATGAAGAGACCCAAACGAAATCGAATTCAACGCGCCTTTGAAAAAGGCTACCAACTCGGCCTGGCCGGACGGTCCAAGGAAAATTGCCCCTTTTTGACAGGTATCGCGCGAGTGCGCTGGCTGGACGGCTGGCGCGAGGGAAGAAATGACTGGCGAGAGGGCCTCACAGAGGCCCTGACATGCTATAAATTGTCAGGTTTCTGAACCTTAGCCTAAAAAATAATGCTCTAGCGAGGGCATCTGCAAACATTTAGGCCTTGTAATGGTCAGAAATGACGCCATTTCTGAGAAAGCTGTAAAAAAAGGCCTGACCTGTGAATTATCAACTCCTCGCGCAACTGGAAACTTGGCTGGGACAACAAATTGTTGGCCAACAAGACCTGATCCACAAACTGATGCTTTCCTTGCTGGCCGATGGTCACATTCTTGTCGAGGGCGCCCCTGGGCTGGCCAAGACCCGAGCCATCAAAGAGATGGCAGAGGGCATAGAAGGCGGTTTTCATAGGATTCAGTTCACCCCTGATCTGCTCCCGGGGGACATTACCGGTACGGACATTTTTCGACCTCAGACAGGCGCCTTCGAGTTTCAACAGGGCCCTATCTTCAACAACTTGGTACTGGCAGACGAAATCAACCGGGCGCCTGCCAAAGTGCAGTCTGCACTGCTGGAAGCCATGGCTGAGCGACAAGTGAGCATTGGTAGCCAAACCTATGAATTACCCGAGTTATTCTTAGTAATGGCGACCCAGAATCCGATCGAACAAGAGGGCACTTATCCGCTGCCGGAAGCGCAACTGGATCGCTTCCTCATGCACGTTCGTGTGTCTTACCCCGATGCAACGGCCGAGCAACAGATTCTCCGGCTTGCCCGCAACGAGGCCAGTGGCGAGCGGGTGCGTCCCGCTGCGAGGGTATCTCAAACCGAAATTTTCACCGCGCGTCAGGCAGTACTGAATATTCATATGGCACCGGCCGTCGAAGAGTACATCGTGCAATTGATAGTCGGTACCCGCGAGGCGGGCCGATACGACAGCGAATTAGGCGACTGGCTAGAATTTGGTGCCAGCCCCAGAGCAACGATCGCGTTGGATCGATGTGCCAGAGCCAACGCATGGATTGCCGGACGAGACTACGTCAGCCCGGATGACGTGCAGGCGGTCGCTCATGACTGTCTGCGTCATCGTTTGATTGTGTCATTCGAAGCGGAGGCAGCGGGCATCTCCAGCGACCTTATCATTGACAGACTGATAGAGCACATCCCCGTTGCCTGACCCACATTCCCACCTCGCGGCGAGCATCGCCCGAGGCGCTACCGTGCGCGCCGAGGCATTAATTGCCGCGCGATTCATCGCTCGTTTTATTGATGTCACGGGGCAAACCCGCGCGCTCGCCAACCTAGCGGGGATGCGCCGTGCGCGACAGCGCGGACGTGGCGTGGAGTTTGACGAAGTTCGCGCCTACGCTGCCGGTGACGATGTGCGCGCCATTGACTGGCGTGTCACAGCCCGTTCTGGCACACCTCATACCAAGCTCTTCCATGAGGATCGAGAGCAGCCTATTTTGGTAGCAGTTGATCAGCGGGCGGCTATGAAATTTGGCTCACAGCGCTGCTTCAAGTCAGTCATGGCGGCACATATAGGCTGCCTCGCACTGTGGTCAGGCCTGCAAGCCGGAGAGAGAGTGGGCGGCGCGGTCCTGGGCGATAAAGGAATAGCAGATTCTCGTCCCAAGCGAAGCCAGCACGCCGTCCTCAAGGTCATTCGCGATCTCGTACATGCGGGAACACCACAGTCGGATAACAACGCTGAGCAACCCTCGATAGCAGATCTGATCCAGCAGCTCGAGCGGATTTCACGGCCCGGCACGCGGCTTTTCGTGATCAGTGATTTCCACGACCTATTGGATGAAGACCATTTGGCACCGCTTCGGCGCCTCGCTCGCAAAACACAGGTTGTCGCCATTTCAGTGGCTGATGCGCTGGAGGCAGAGCTACCTCGCGCGGGCTATTACTCTGTCACCGATGGAGATCATCACTCCCAACTGGACACGGGGATATCAGGCATCAGGGAGTCCTATGCCGCAGATTATCAGTCGCATCAGTCGCTGATAGCACGGCGACTCAGGGAGTTGCGCATCCCTCTTCTAGCTGTGAGAACAGATGATGACCCGCTCGCACGCCTCCTGACGGTGTTCCCTGCTCGATGAATCCGGAGGAAATGCTCACGCAATTGGCGCCCCTAAGGGCACCCCCCGAGATAGGGTGGTGGCCGCTGGCTCCCGGTTGGTGGGCCTTGCTCATCGCGACGCTCATTGCTTCGGCTTTTGCATTGCGGTGGTACTTGCGAAGGCGACGTGATCGCCGTTACCGAAAACTGGCACTGACAGAATTGCAGCTTTTGCGCGAAAATAAGGGGGCTGTAGATGCGCTAAATCGATTACTCAAAGCGGCAGCACTGCGTGCCTATCCGAACCAAGCCGTGGCGGCTCTACATGGCAAATCCTGGCTAGAATTTCTATGCCGTACCTGCCCAAAACTCAGTGCAGAGCAAATACGGGATCTCGAACTGCCCTACCAAGCTCATCCGCCATCGATCAGCGAGTATCTGTTTGATGCAGCAGAGTGCTGGCTGAAACGTCACGAGGTAACCCGTGCTTGAGTGGGTATGGCCTTGGGTCTTTCTTTGTACGCCACTTCCCTTGCTGATTCATTTTTTCAGCCGAGGGGAATCACCCCAGTCTTCTGCCGTTCGCGCACCTTTCGCAGCGAGGTGGCAAAATTTGTCAGGCTCCGGAAGAGGCGCTCAGTCGGGTCGTGGTTTCTGGTGGTTATTATGGCTGGCCTGGATGATGCTCATCACAGCCACTGCGCGTCCGCAATGGATTGGTGAGCCAATTGAGTTACCCAACACAGGGCGCGATTTGATGCTAGGTCTGGACCTCTCGGGAAGCATGCAAATTGAAGACATGCAGATAGGCAGTCGTCTGGTATCGCGCATTGCCGCTGTAAAGGCCATCGCCGCGGATTTCACTCAACGCCGAAAAGGTGATCGAGTAGGCCTGATTCTATTCGGTACACGCGCCTACCTGCAGGCACCGCTCACCTTCGACCTGAATACCGTAACCCAGTTCATAGAAGAGGCCCAATTGGGCTTTGCCGGTGAAGACACGGCAATTGGCGACGCTCTGGGGCTGGCCATTAAGCGACTACGTGAACGACCTGCTTCTTCGAGAATTTTTATCCTGCTGACTGATGGTCAAGATACAGCGAGCACTGTGGATCCCATGGAAGCGGCGGCGCTGGCAGCACAACTGGATGTCAAAATTTATACTATTGGCATCAGCAGAAACCTCGGACGATCCGGTAATGGTCGAGCAGAGGTCGACGAAGCCATGCTTAATGCGGTGGCAGAATCTACCGGTGGTCGCTATTTTCGGGCGACCTCGCCTGCTGAGCTTGAAGCCGTCTACGCACTGCTTGATGAGCTTGAACCGGTTGAGCAGGAAGCCAGCACGTTCCGGCCCAAGCGGGCTTTGAGTTGGATCCCACTGTTAGCTGCTCTGGCACTGGCAAGCCTACTGGCCGTGCTCCGCAGTCGTTGGCTCAACTTTCTCAGGGTAAGCCCGCGCTATGGCTGATGGCTTTCATTTACTCCGCCCCGATTTACTGTGGATGTTGGGCATTTGCCCCGTGATCGCACTGGCACTGTGGTATCGCCGCGCGCATCAGGGTGATTGGAGTCGAGTGATTGACGCAGAACTACTACCCTACCTACTACCCGACCAGACCCGAGAAGTGAGACGCGTCGGCGTTTGGATACCGACCTTTCTGCTTGGTGTTGTGATTCTGGCCGCGGCAGGCCCCAGCCTCCAGCGCGTGGAGCTTCCTGTCATCAAACGAGCAGATGCGCTCGTTATTGTGCTCGACATGAGCGCCTCTATGTTAGCCGCAGATATTCAACCGAGCCGGATCCAGCGTGCGCGACAAAAGGTGTTGGATCTTTTAGAAACGCGCAAAGAGGGCGTCACCGGATTGGTCGTTTTTGCCGGTGATGCACACGTTGTCACACCGCTGACAGACGACACCCGCACAATTGCCAATCTGATGCCTGCATTGTCGCCAACCATGATGCCGCTCCCAGGCGCCAATGCCAGTAGCGCTATAGAAATGGCGACGGAGTTACTCATCACCGCGGGTGCGCAAGGCGGGCAGATTTTACTGATGACGGATGGCTTGCCCGGCTTTGACACCGACATGGTGACAACAGCACTAAAAAAAGGTGGCGCCACCGTCTCAATTTTAGCCATTGGCACTCCCTCAGGCGCGCCCATACCACTCCCCAACGGTGGATTCCTAAAGGACGACTCTGGAGAGATTGTCATCCCCGTTCTAAATCGTGGAGGGATCAAAGCAATCGCATCGAACTTGAATGCTGCCTATGAGGAAATCACTCTTGACGAGGCAGACATCGAGGCATTGACTCAGCGCGATCTGCTAGTCACTGAGGGGGAACTCGACCTCGATAGACAAACCGATGCCTGGCAGGACCAGGGATACTGGTTAGCCGCACTGGTAGCGATTTTACTGCTACCGGCCTTTCGTAAAGGAGTAGTAGCCGGTATTGCTCTGTTAATGGTTTACCACTCGCCACCGCCCAAGGCGGCCGAGTGGCAAGATCTCTGGCTCACCCCGGATCAACAGGGCGCCCGGTACCTTGCCAATGGTCAGGCCGCAGATGCAGCGGCAACCTTTAACGATCCGGCTTGGCGGGGCGTCGCAGCTTATGAGGCTAAAACTTATGATCAGGCTGCGCGACGTTTTGGTGACGAGCAAAGCGCTGACAGCCTCTACAACTTGGGTAATGCTCTGGCGTTGCAGGGCGACTTGCAGGGCGCACTGAGCGCCTATGAGAAAAGCCTCGCGGTACTTCCCGACGCAGAAGACGCGATCGCCAATAGAGATTTCATTCAAGCCTTACTGGATCAACAGGAACAGGAGTCACAAGACCAACAGAGTGACGAGCAAAATCAGGAGAACGACTCATCTCAGGACGACAATAACTCTAAGGGTGATAATCAGGAACAATCTGAATCTTCGGATTCAGAGAGCTCAAATCAAGAGCCCGGAGAAGAAGCTGATAACGACTCAGCCAGCCAGGAGACACAAGAGCCGTCGGAGGATCAGCGCCAGCAGGACCCACCCTTCGCAGACTCGCCGCAAGCAGATCAGGAGGCACTGGACGCAGCCACTCAAGAGCAAATGGCTAAATTTGATGAGGCTTTGGAAGAACAACAGGCCTTGGAACAATGGTTACGGCGCGTCCCGGACGACCCGGGCGGCCTGTTGCGACGCAAGTTTCGGTATCAAACCATGCAACGTCTGAGGGAGGGCGAAGAACCTGATGAATCGATTCGCTGGTAAAAATCGCTCAGCGGTGCGAATGCTGCGCTACGCAATGATCTTACTTCTTTCGCTCCCGATACCGACCATGGCAGAGCTCACCGCATCGGTTGATCGGAGAGAAATCGCCCTCGGTGAGACACTGCGGCTGACCCTAATGGGTGATGCGGGAGAACAACCAGCGGAAATAAACCTGACGCCCCTGAACCGGGATTGGGAAATTCTCTCACGCTCCAGTGCGACCAATGCGCGGTTTGTCAACGGTCAGAATCAGATCACCCGTACTCTGGAAATGGAACTCGCCCCCCTCCGCGAAGGAACACTGGGTATCCCCTCGCTTACATCTGGCGGAAGACGCACGACGCCTGTGTCGATCCGGGTCAATCCTGAACCCGTCATCGCGCCGGGTGATGCGCTAGTGCTGTTTGAAGCAAGCTTAGATCAGCCGGCGGTATACGTTCAGGCTGAGCTGATATTAACGGTGACATTGCAACAAGCTATCAACCTCGACGGCGGAGAAATTTCTGCATTTGATATTCCGGATGCCGTGACTGAAGCACTGGAGCGCAAATCCTTTCAAAGGCGCCTGGGAAATCGCACATGGCTGGTCACGGAACTGCGTTTCGCCGTCTACCCACAAAAAAGTGGCGTATTAAAAGTGCCGGCTATCGGTTTTACTGCCCGAGAAGTCCAACCCGGGCGATCTCTTTTAGGGGCGCGGCTCGGTCGCCGCTTGCGGATGGCCTCGGAACCCATAGATGTTGAAGTCAAACCGGTACCTGAGGATTTTCCCGGAGAGGTTTGGCTGCCTGCAAGAAGCATGACGCTTGAAGAAACTTGGTCCGTCGAACCCCATGCGCTTTCAGTGGGCGATTCCACTACCAGAACGCTGACACTGGTCGCAAATGGACTTCAGGGCAGTCAGCTCCCGCCTCTCAGCAGCTTGCAGGGCGCAACAGATATCCCAGAGCTTCGATTTTATCCGGATCAGGAAGCGATAGATCAGAGTGAGTTGGTGCGGGGGTTGCAAGGACGCCGTGTCCAGAGTGAAGCTCTCGTAGCGCGGGCCAGTGGTAGCTGGACGCTCCCCGAGATTAGCGTCCCGTGGTGGAATACCGAAACCGACACACTGAGCTACGCATCACTGCCCGCTCGGACCGTCTCAGTGCAGTCCGCGACCACGACAGATATCTTTCCTGATGCAACGACTACTGTGGTAGCTAGCGGCGATCGACCGCCATTCCCTGCCTGGCTATGGGGTGTAACCGGCTCAGGTTGGATCGTCGCCGCAGTACTGCTCTGGTTATTCCTCAGTGCACGTGCCAACGCTCCGTCACCCGCGACCCAGCGAGCGGCGGCATCGAACGAGCCCAGTGTCAGACAAGCCATGGTGCGCATACGACGCGCACTGGAGCAGCAGAATCCTGCTGCGCTGCGGCACGGCGTATTGCAATGGGGTGCCGGACATCACGGCAAAGCGTTTTGCTCTCTCGCAGAACTTGCTGACGTGAGCAGCGAACAACTGAAAGCTGTTCTCATTGCTCTCGATCGAGCCCTTTATAGCGCAACCCCCGATAGCGCCGCTACCGAATCGCTCATTGCATCTCTGCGCGAAGAGCCCGGGCCCGCAAACGCCCGCTCGCAAAGCAACGCGTCGCTGAGCCTCTACCCTTCCGATTAAGCGCCGCCAGGGGTGGCGCAGATTAATCGGGCTCCGCCAGCGAGCGATTCACCACCTCGAATACATCCTTTGGCAAGGGATCAATCCCTGCGATACGCTCCAATTCAGCTTTCATGGCATCTTGACCGACGGCATAGCGGCGCCAACGGGTGAGCGGCGCCAACATCCTCGCGGCTATTTGCGGATTTGATGACTGAATACGCGTGATCACGTCGCCCAGCAGCTGATAACCCGCGCCATCAACTCTGTGAAACGCAAGAGGATTCGCGGCAGAAAAAGCGCCCACCAACGCCCGCAATTTATTAGGATTACGCCAATCGAAAGCATCATGGTTAAGCAACTCACGGACACTTTCGACACAGGAAATGTCGGGCCTCGTCGCCTGAACTGTGAACCACTGATTCACCACCAGCGACTCGCGTTTCCAACGATCATAAAAGTTGGCTAATGTCTGCTCGCGTTGAGCACCATTGGCGTATTGGGCAATCCACCGCAGGGCCGCCAACCGATCAGTGAGGTTATCGGCGCTTTCAAGCAGTTGCTCCGCCTGCGTGAGGCTCGCAGATTGCGCCGCCAACAGATAATCCAGCGCCAAATGACGCAGCGATCGAACGCCGATCTCGTGCGCACTGGCACTGTACGGACTCCCGACAACGGACTGCGACGACACTGCTCGCCATTGGCTATCCAAAGCTTGACCAAGCAGTCGTTTCACCGCCTGTCTACGCAAGTGAATATCCGTCATATCAACCAAACCTCGCTGAGCAGCTCGGTCCGCGAGATATTCCTCAGAGGGCAAACACAATGTCAGCGCCTTCATCGCCGCGTCCATTGGGCCCGTCAAGACACGCTCTATCGCTTCTAGTAGCGCGTTATGAATCTTTGCTTCTTGCCCGGTAAGGTCAAGGGCCTCAATCGCCCGTGCCAGCAAACTTTGTGCTGCGTCCCAGGCGACAAAATCATCATCATCCCCGCTCATCAAGGTAAGCAGGTCAGATTCCGACTGATCTGCTGTCAAACGAACGGGCGCAGAAAACCCGCGTAACAGTGATGCCACTGGTCTGGCCACGACGCCGTCAAACGTAAAAGTTTGTTCTGGCTCGGACAGCTCCAATATTCGCGTCGTGCCGCTATCCAGCGGGATTGGCTTTCCGTCGACAAGCAATCCTGTGGCTACCGGTATCGGCAGAGGTGCTTTGTCGGTTTGCCCAGGGGTCGGCCGATTAAGTTGCTTGAGCGTCAAATGATATTGCTCCGCCGCCTGATCATAATGACCACTGGCGATCACCTCCGGCGTACCCGCCTGCGCATACCACCTACGGAATTGGGCGAGATCACGACCTGAGGCTTCTGCCATGCAATCGACAAAGTCGTCGCAGGTGACCGCCTGTCCATCGAAGCGGCGAAAGTACAGACTCGCGCCCTCGATAAATTGCTTGTGCCCCAACAGGGTATGCAGCATGCGCACGACCTCGGCACCTTTCTCGTAAACCGTCAGCGTATAAAAGTTAGAGATATCAACAAATGCGTCGGGGCGAACAGGATGCGCCATCGGCCCTGCATCTTCAGCAAATTGGTGAGTGCGAAGAAAAATGACATCTTCCACTCGTTTAACACCGCGAGAATTAATATCTGCAGAGAACTCTGAATCGCGAAAGACAGTAAATCCCTCTTTAAGGGTCAACTGGAACCAGTCGCGGCAGGTCACGCGATTTCCCGAATAGTTGTGGAAATATTCGTGAGCAACAACACCCTCCACCCGCTGAAAACCCGCATCCGTAGTGATATCCGGGTGAGCCAGCACGCATGAGGTGTTGAAAACATTGAGGCTTTTATTTTCCATCGCGCCCATATTGAAATCATCGACCGCGACAATGTTGTAGAGATCAAGGTCATACTCAAGCCCATAAACCTGCTCATCCCACAACATGGCATTTTTCAGGGATTGCATTGCGTAATCGCAGTAATTCACGTCTTTTTCTTCAACCCAAATCCGCAGATCCACTGGCTTTCCCGAACAGGTAGTGAAGACGTCAGAGACCTGTTTAAGATCGCCCGCCACCATGGCGAAGAGATGGGCAGGCTTTGGGAAGGGGTCATGCCATGTTGCACGGTGTCGTCCCTCGGCAGCCTCCTCCTCAAGTATCAGATTGCCGTTGCTCAAAAGCACGGGGCAAGTTTGTCGATCGGCCTCCAGCGTAACGGTGTAGATCGCAAGAACATCAGGACGATCTGGGTAGTAGGTGATTTTGCGAAAACCTTCTGCCTCGCATTGCGTACAGTAAGCACTTTGTGAACGATAAAAGCCCTCAAGCGAGGTATTCTCTTCAGGGCAAATTTGTACACAAGTACGCACAACACACCGGTCCGGTAAATTAGGAATAACCAGCTGATTGGCAGTCAACTCAAACCCCGACTCCGCCAAACGTTGGCCATCCAACTCGATCCATTGCAAATCAAGCTGCTCACCATCCAGTTTGAGTGACGCGCCCTCGGGACCGTTTCTTTCAAGGCTAAGTGTCGCCACCACTTCGGTAAGGCCGTCGAAAATACTGACCTCCAGTGCAACGTGACTAACACTGAAATCCGGAGGCTGGTAGTCGGCCCGAAAAACCGTTCCCGGTATACCCTCTCGCAATCCCATTACGCTGCCACCTTTATTTCCACTTCGTATCCACCAAATTTTCTAATGTTGAGAACGCCAGTATCCATCATGAGATACTGGCCCTTAATACCCATCAGCGTCCCTTCGACCAGAGGCGCTTTATCGAAATTATGAGCTTTTACTTTTTCAGGCCAAGCCAGCACTGGGTAACTGATAGAAATTTCGGGTGCATCGTCAATCAGCTCAAAAGCCGTTTCACCAAACCGCAAAGCAAGGTCAGCAATGTCGGTTCGGCAGTTTGAGACGATTCGTTGCCGAACCTCTTCCAAATCCTGTGGCTCAGCATTTCCCTTCAACATGGTTTGCCAGGCCGTTCGGTCTCCCACCTCCTTGGCAAAAAGCACCTCAAGCAGTCCTGAGTGATAGCGGGTCTGAACCCTCGCGATGGGCTTTGCTTGTGTGGCACCTTGATCTATCCAGCGAGTGGGCGTCTGGGTCGCACGGGTGATTCCCACCTTAACGCTCGAAGTGTTGGACAGGTAAACAATATGAGGCACCTGACAGTGCATTTCCGCCCAGTCGGGCTCTCGGCAGGTGCCCTCAGCAAGGTGGCATTTCTGGGGGCTCATAATGCAACTATCGCAGGCAGCCAGCTTACGAAAACAGGGATAGCAGTAGCCCTGATTAAAACTTTTTTTAATCGTTCTCTCACAGGCAACGCAGCGAATCAGGCCAGTAAAAGACAGTGACAGGTGTCGCCCCAGACAGTCATTGAGGTTGAGGGGGTTCTGGTCGGGAAACAAGGTATATCTGACCGTGTCGGCCAAATCCGTCTGCATCTTCCTCAAATCGCCTCGCCAGTCACTCATGAGTCGACTCCTTCTCGTAGCGTCTTCCATTTGAGAGGTGCGGGCGCATCACAGTCCTCGCCGGCCTTAGATCCCTTGTCAATAAACCCAACCCGCTCATCGGGCGGCAGGTGAAGCTCTCCCCATGTGATGACGGCCTGCATAGCATGCTGACGCTGGATTTCTGTCATCGACCGACCGTCCGGCCATCGACCAGTCGCCAGCGACTCAAGCAACCTGTCATACAAGCCTCTATCCATGTGCTGGATTGACTCCAGATAATCAGTTGCCACTTCAACTCCCTCTGAACGCCACGGGTAATACACTCACGACAACACCAAGAATCAAACCGATAATTAGACCCCCCGCATGTGCTCCGTTGGCGATCGCACCTGCCCCAATAAAATCCATGCTGCCCACCATCCCAACAAGGAGCCAGATGAGCATAAAACCAAAAACCGCCATCGGTGGCGGTGTAATCCAGCCTGGCCGTCTCCAACTGAGCATCATGATAAAGCCAAGAAAAGCATAGACCACACCGGACATACCGCCAAAAATAGAGGGGCCCTCCCATAAATATTGGCAATAGTTGCTGACCATCGCCGTCACACCATAGAGACCTAGCAAATTGATGGCTCCAAGCCGGTGTTCGATGCGCTGCCCGAACTCCCACAACCACAAACAATTGAAGACCACATGTAACCAACCAAAGTGGATGAGTGTCGGTGTGAGGAGGCGCCACCACTCATCATTCAGTCCGCCGAATGCCACGTAGCCACCCGCTGATCGGAAGGGTACGAAGTTAAACAGCTCCAGCATGCCAACCCACTGCGCCGGGTAGAACAGCAAAAAGCACACACTGGTAACGACTATCAGCAAAAATGTCGCGGGGGCTCTTCTTATTGGTAACGGGAGACTATTTAACGAGGGCATCTGACCAACGAAGTTTGTCTCGGCAACTGGCATAAAAGCTATATCCCGGTGGATGTAGCAAGTTCAGCTCCCGTGATTTCTTGCGAATCCTTACGGAATCTCCAGGCAGCGCCGTAATCGATATCTGACCATCACAGGTAATCGGCGGATGGATATCGTTGCGAGAGACGACATCGACCCGGATCTCACTGGTACCACTGACAACGATGGGACGACTGGTGAGCGAATGCGGAAACATGGGCACCAAAACCATCGCATCCAGCCCGGGATACATGATCGGTCCGCCAGCGGACAAACAATAAGCAGTGGATCCCGTTGGCGTCGCCACCAAAAGTCCATCGGCATTCAACCGGTAGACAAATTCGCCATCGATACTGAGTTCAAACTCGATCATCTGCGCAGATGCGCCAGAGTTCACGACGATATCGTTCAGCGCGTCACCACGCCCGATCACCTGCTCACCGCGCCACACCTCTGCATCAAGCAGGAAACGGCGATCACTGAGATACTGACCGTCCAGCACGTTACTCACCTGCTCTAACAACTCGTCGGGACTCACATCCGTTAGAAAACCCAGTCGACCACGGTTGATGCCGATAACAGGCGTATCGTGCTTAACCAGCGTCCGAGCGGCGCTTAACAAACTGCCATCACCACCGATGACAATGGCGAGATCCACCATCGCACCAATTTTATCCCGGGATTCCATTGCACGCTTTTCAAAATGCGAGAGGGTCGCCATACGATCCTCAATCGTGACCTGTAATCCGCGATCATCCAGTAAATCGAGTAGGCCCGAGACAATCTCTTCGACGCCCGGATGCTCTCTGCGGCCCAGCAGGCCAACGTGATTGAAGGTCGCACTCATCGGTTACAGGCAGCGGTCGTGGTGTTCATCGCCTCACTCCCTCCTCTTTTACTTTCATTCATGCCCACCGCACACTGTACGCGAGCCCAATATCTACCAGTTGCTCGGTGGTCAAGGTCTCTAAAAAGCTATCGTTCGGCACTCTGAAGATAAACCTTCTTGTTAGCAGCGACCAGTTACCTCAGCGGTGACGACGGCGCGGTTCCCAAGAGATGCAACGCCGGATTCCACAACATCGCCTGGCCGGGCATCCACACCCACATCATAAACCACACCAGCCCCGTCAGATGACCCTTATCCACAAGGCACTCTCCGCGCACCCATCGAGGTGAAACGTCTCACAACGGCTTGACTGTGCTTTGTGTGCCGAGCTGCAGTTAAGCCCCCAGAAAGAAGGAGCCGTCAACACGTCAGTCGGATCCGAGTCCGACGTTGTTATGTTCAAGCACTCGCTCTGCCCGATAACTGGAGCGGACAAAAACACCCGAGACCACCTCAAGAAATCCGCGCGCCAGCCCCCACTCTCTATACAGCGCAAACTCATCCGGAGACACAAATCGCTCAACGGGCAGATGATTTGGTGTGGGTTGCAGGTACTGCCCCAAGGTCAGCACATCTACGGAGTGACTGCGAAGATCATCCATACAGGCCTTCAGCTCATCCTCTTGCTCACCAAGCCCCAACATCAGCGATGTCTTTGTCACCACGTCGGGCCGGTATGCTTTTCCATGCGCCAAAACGGTGAGGGTTTGTTGGTATCCGGCGCGAGGGTCTCGTACTGGATGGGTGAGTCTTGCCACCGTCTCGACATTTTGAGCAAATACCTCGACACCAGAATCCAGCAATATTTCTACAGCATGATTGTCTCCCAAAAAATCGGGCGTGAGTGCCTCCACTGCTGTGTGCGGGTTTAGCGCCTTGGTGGCCTTGACCACTGCCGCGTAATGGCCTGCCCCACCATCTGAAAGATCATCGCGATTTACTGAGGTCAGCACCACATATTTGAGGCCCATTAAACGCACTGCTTGCGCGGTATTCGCAGGTTCATCCGGGTCCAGCCAGCCCCCTGGGTTGCCGGTATTGACGGAACAGAAGCGACAAGCCCGGGTGCAAACGTCGCCCATCAGCATTATCGTCGCCGTCCCCGCACTCCAGCATTCACTGATATTCGGGCACTTTGCCTCCTCGCAGACCGTAGCTAGCCGGTGCTCGTGAACAATTGACCGCACCGCCTCAAATTTGGGGCTGTTGTGGATGCGCATTTTCAACCAATCGGGCTTGGCGAGGCGCTGACCGGCCATATTGGACGACTTGATGCCGTCCTTAATGACGCGCATGCCCCGATCATTGGTGAACTTCTCACCACTATCGATTTGTGTAGCGGTAATACGATCATTGCTCATCGCTTGAATCCTTATGGCCTATTCGGTTCGATCCAATCACCACCCACCCTTAACCGGCGGACAGGCTCACGAGAACGCCATTCACGGCGGCATTACCGGAGAGTTGGTCGACAAATTGTTCATCCGTGATGTCGTTACAGCTGACCCCCGGATGTCGATTAGCGATTTCACTGCGCGTGCCACTGCGACCATGGCCGTAACCATGAGGGAGACTCACTACGCCCGGCATCACCTCATCAGACGCGGCGAGCTCCGCCTGAATGTGGCCAACACGACTCTTAACCGTCACCATAATACCGCTTTGCCACCCCTCATTTTCCACGTCGTCCGGGTGCATCATGAGCTGGCAACGCGGCTTGCCTTTCATCAGTCGTTGATGATTGTGCATCCAGGAATTGTTGTCTCGAACGTGACGTCGTCCAATTAACCGATACCCCTCAGCGGGCACGTCCTCGATCAGTCGATCAATATCGCGCAATACCTCGGGAATAGAGAGCCGGATGCGTTTATCAACAGTCTGAAGTCGATCTGGACAAGACGGTTGCAAAGGCCCGAAATCGATTCCCGATGGATGCGCGATGAGCTTTTCTATACTGATTTGCCAATCGCTGGCATCGCCATAGGGTCCCGAGCGCAACGCCCTGTCCACAAGCTGATGCGGCGGTTGGTGCGGCATCGGCTCAAGTCCCAACAAATTGGCTAACCGGTCACCCAGTTCGACGAAAATCTCCCAATCATGCAAGGCGCCCTCGGGCCTTTCGAATACGGGTGGGTTATAGCGCGCCGTATTCCTGACGGCAAGATTGTGAAACCCGATATCGTAATGGTCATGCTCGAGAGGCGAGGTTGGCGGCAGAATCACATGAGCATGCCGAGTGGTTTCGTTGAGTGCTGGATCCAGTGAAATCATGAATTCCAACTCCTCAAGTGCCTCATCGAGGGCCACGCCATTCGGAGTCGAGAGCACAGGATTACCAGCGCCCGTAAACATCAGTCGAATCTGCCCCTCTCCTGGCGTTCGAATTTCTTCAACCATCGCCGCCGCGGGAAGCTCGTAATTGAACTCCGGTAGATCCCTTCCTCGGCTTGAAAAACGGGCAAACCCGCCGGGGCTGGTATTGGTTACCTGATCCATTGCGGGTAGCGTGAATAAACTCCCTCCCGGCTTATCTAGATTACCAGTGACAACATTAATGACCTGAATCGCCCACTGACACAACGCACCATAAGCCTGCGTGCTGACGCCCATCCTGCCGTAACAAATGCCTGCCTCGGCACGCGAAAAATCATGTGCGATGCGCTCGATATCGGAAGCGGCGATCCCGGTTCGCTCAGCTGCCCATAGCGGGGTCAGATGACTGACCGCCTTAGCCACATCATCGAGGCCGTCGGTAAAGCCCGACAACAGTCCGAGCGATATCAAATCGTCTCGGAACAGCACGTGAATCACCGCGAGCAAAAAAGCCGCGTCTGAGCCGGGCCGAATAAAAAAATGCTCAGAGGCCAGTTCCGCCGTTTCTGTCCTGCGCGGATCAATCACAACCAGCTTGCCACCACGTGCCTTCAGCGCTTTGAGACGGCGGCGAACGTCGGGCACCGTCCACATGCTCCCATTCGAGGCAAGCGGATTGGCACCCAGCATTAAAAAGTAATGCGTGCGATCCACGTCTGGAACAGGCTGGAGCAACATATGCCCGTAGCACCACAGTGACACCAAATGATGCGGCAATTGGTCGACCGATGTTGCAGAAAATCGATTTCGCGTACGGATATGACGGAACAGATTGCGTTGATGGGTCATCATGCCGTAGTTGTGCACAGAGGGATTGCCAAAATACGCGCCAACGGCATCGACACCGTATTTCTGGATAGTCGAAGCTATTGCCGACGCCGCCAGATCAAGCGCCTCGTTCCATTCAATCTCGACGTGCTGGAACTCGCCCCCATCAGTGCGCACCCGTTTCAGCGGCTTTCGTAATCGATCCGGGTCCTCATGGATATCCTGCAGGGACACCACTTTTGGACAAACATGCCCGCGGCTCAGAGGGTCATTTTGATCGCCTCTTATATCAACCACCTGGCTACCATTAGTCTGAATCACCACACCACACATGGCTTCACAAAGATGGCACACGCGGTGATGCGTTCTGATGTTTGATTCGCTCATAGTGACCTCGTGGTTAGGAGGCTCCCGGCGAGGATGCTGTCAGGAGCAGCGGATCGGTGCCGCCGATTGTAGCATCCCGTCATCGCGCTTCAGGAAAATGAGGGGGCTCGTTTCTCCATTTGGGCCATTACCGCCTCTACTTGATTGGGTCGGCCCAAGATTTGCTCCTGCTCCGCTGACTCAGCGAGCAAAATAGCCTCATCACTCGCGTGGGCCAGCATATTAGACAAGCGTTTTGCCGCACGAATCGCGTCCGGATTCTTTTGGGCGATGGTTTCGGCAATTACCATAGCTCGCTCTAGCGGCACCTCAGACGTCTCCGTTGCAAACCCAAACGCCTGAGCCTCAGCACCCGAAAACTCCTCATTGGTAAACACGAGCCGCCGCAACAGGTCATCCCGCACATTGCCTCTCCACAGCGGGTAGCCCGCCATATCCGGCACCAGTCCCCAGCGCATCTCCATTACGCCACAGCGCGTATCCGGGTGAACAATGCGAATATCCGCCCCCGACATAATATTCAAGCCACCGCCGATAGCCACGCCGTGAACGGCGGAGATCACCGGCATCGATAAGTTACGCCATCCCCAGGCAACTTGCTGCACCTTATTGGCGAGGCCATGGGTGCGGGGCATCAGCGCCGTGGGCTCTTCACTATTACCGAAATTTGAGACATCAAGGCCGGCGCAGAAGCCACGACCCTCCCCCGACACCACCACAGCGCGCACTTGAGATGCCGCTGCGAGCTGGTCTATGGCCTCGCATATCGCTGTAAACATGGCAGTATCTAGGGCGTTCATTTTATCTGCCCGCGTCAGAGTCACATGAGCAATATGAGAGGCAATCGAGACGGAGACTCTGTCGGACATGGCACACACCCAAAAGTAGCGATGACTGAGGGAGAGATTGTGGCAGTACATATGTCAAATGAACAGAGCGCCCGTAGATTAACTTCGGGAACAACGTCGCCCGGCGCTAAATTTGCGGTGATGGCGATGCTTGATGTTTCTTACCCAACTGCCTGACAATCTAGAGGTCACTTTTCAGACCACGCTAACAGGGAATTTTGCTATGCGTCGACCTAAACTCGCCGGTGCCACCTTACTGTCGCTGCTACTATCTTGCTTCACCGCCATCAGTTACGCGCAGACTGATCAGAACGAAATCCTTGCGCTATATCAAGGCTGGATCAATGCAGTTGAGGGAAGCGATATCGATGCCTATGTAGGGGGATTGCACCCCGACGTGAGCCTTCGGCCACCCGGAGTGCAGGGACTTGATGGTCGCGAAAACTATCGCGTATTTTTAGGCCCAGTATTTGACTCCGCTCGTTATGAAATCACTGTCGATGTGCCACACAGCATTACTATGATGGGTGACGCAGCGGTTGTTGAATACGATTACACCATTAAACGCATCGTGGACGCCGCCTCTGCAGCGGCCCTGCCAGAGGGGGCGCTACAAGGCGACAGCACTACTTCGCACTACATCGATGTGGTGGCAAAAGACGATACCGGCGCCTGGAAAATTCGTTTACACAGTTGGTCAATGACACTGTGAATCCAAAAGCGATCAGGCAGTCCGATTCTCATCAAGGCTTTGCGCTGATTACCGGGGCCTCAGCCGGCTTGGGAGAAGAATTCGCCCGACAGTTGGCTGCTATGCGTAAACCCTTGATTCTGGTCGCCAGACGCGAGGAACGACTCCAGAGCATTGCCGCATCGCTCCGCAAACAGCATGACATTCAGGTAGAAATCATTACCGCAGATCTCAGTGTCCCACATGCGGCTGAAGACATTGCCAATGTCTGCGCGAGTAAGGGCTGGCAGGTGGAGTGGTTAGTTAACAATGCCGGCATCGCCGGGCCGGACCTTCTTAAGGATCGTGACTGGCAGGCACAGCAGACCTTTTTCCAGCTTATGATGCTTTCCGTCGCTGATTTATGTCATCGCTTTGTGCCCAAAATGGCTGACCGCGGTTACGGCCGCGTGATCAATGTTGCCTCGGTAGCCGCCCGAATTCCGAGATCTGGCGGTTGCAATTACGGCCCTGCCAAAGCTTATCTGGTGGCGATGTCCGAAGAGCTGCACCTTACCGTCGTCTCCTCTGGGGTGAACGTCTCTGCCCTCTGTCCCGGTTTCACCCATACCGATTTCCACGAGACAGCGGGGCTGATGGAGATGAAAGACAAGATGGCCAAGTGGCTCTGGTACGATGCCAAAGTCGTGGTAAAAGACGCCCTCGATGGCGTGCAAAGAGGCAAGGCTGTTGTCGTATCCGGGAGGCTCTATCGGTGGCTCGATCCAATCTTTCAATCAATCTGGACGCGGCGATTTTTCCGCATCAAAGCGCGTCCCGAGTGATCACTTTAGCGTTGCTAGGCAGACTCCTTGAACCCAAGGTGATCGACTCGTGAGTGGTCTGCATAGAAGGGATATCTTAACCGCGGCCGCCTCGCTGCCCATGTGGCCAGCAGCCCTTGCCCGGGGCAACACTCCTGCACATTATGACGTGATCGTGATTGGCGGTGGCACTGCAGGAATTCCCTGCGCACTCTTTGCCGCGATGGGCGGCGCAAGAGTCCTGTTGGTTGAAAAAAGCCCCGCATTGGGCGGCACATTGTTTTGGTCGACAGGGCAAATTGCGGGTTCAGGTACCGTGTTTCAAGAACGGCTGGGCATTGCTGATACGCCGCAGGCGCATTTTGAGGACTGTATGCGGATCAATCACGCAACTGCCGACCCCGCACTCACACGCCTAACGGTTAACCATGCAGGAGAGACCATTAACTGGCTGGCTGAGCATGGCTTCGAAGTCATGGATGGACACCCCGTCACGGGAATTGGCCACGACCACTTTACCGCGAGACGTTATCAACAGGGTGTAAAAAGTGGATTGTCGATTCTCGACGCGTTTCTTCCTTCGCTGAATGCCATGGTCACCAAGGGTAAGATCACGGTATTGACGGGGACCACCGTTGCCAATCTGATTCAGAGCCCCGATGGCCGGGTGACCGGAGTCACGACAGCGGGATCCGAAGGAATTCGGGACGTCTCCGGATCGAACGTTGTGATTGCTTCAGGTGGCTGTGCTGCCAACGCTCGCCTCTTTGAGGAATTGCACGGCGTTCCGCTCTATGCCAAAACTGCTTACCCGACCTCTCAAGGGGATGGGTTGCTGCTGGGCCTCTCGGCCGGCGGCGCCATCGTTGGTGGCGACAAATACGCCTCTTTGCCCGGGCTAGTGCCCGATGCATTCCAGTATCCCTGCCAGATGTTTGCGTACGCTCCCCTCAACCCATCGATTCGGGCGCCTTGGGAAATTCTGGTAAATGCGCGCGGTGAACGCTTTGTACGCGAGGATCATCCCAGCGTTCATCATATCGAACGCGGCGTATATCAGCAGCCTGCACATCGACATTGGGCCATCTTTGACGCCGCCATGCTCGAGCGATCGGAGCCGATTATCCCAAAATGGACCCGAGAACGTCTGGCTAGCGAACATCAAAGCCATGCGATGTTTCACAGTGCTATGTCTGTCGAGGCGCTTGCCCTCAGAGCGGGCCTCAACCCCCTCGCGCTACACAGCACCGTAGACGACTACAACCGCCGACTTCAGGAAGGGAGGGAGGACACGTTCGGAAGAAAGATGCGTCCCGCTCCGCTATCGACTCCCCCTTATTACAGTATCGCCATGCAAGGGTGGACTCTGGTTTCGTTTGCAGGCCTGAAAGTGAGTGTCGATCTGCAAGTTTTGCGTAAAGGCGGTGAAGCTGTCCCCAACTTGTATGCGATTGGAGAGGTGATCGGTGCGGGTGCTACTTCTGGAGCGGCTTACACTAACGGTATGCTGGTGACTCCAGCCATCACATTCGGTCGCATATTGGGCACCAGGCTTGCCAGAGCCTCTCTGTCTCGCTGAAGGACATCACCAACTGGCGAGAACCAGTGGCCCAGAGCCTTAGCAAAAGGTGACAAGATCACCCCGGCATTTGATCTACCCCCCAGTGCTTGATAGATTAGGCAGTGGTTTAACTGAGGAGTTCCCATGAAATTCAAAGGTTTTGTTTCGTTGGCTGCGGCCATGGTGTTTGTGTCGCCGTTTGCATCTGCTGGTGAGCCCGTTCAGATGTGGAAGTGCAGCGTTAATGGTGATGTCAATGAAGAAGACGTAATGGAGCAAGCAGGCAAGTGGAAAAAAGCCGCTGGTGCGCTAGATGGCGGTGACGGCATGAGCGTCTACACGATGTTCCCGGTTTCTGTCGGTGCTGACGGCGATGGCACCGATGTCTTATTTGCCGTTTCTTGGAAATCCTTTGGTGACTTTGGTAAGTGGTGGGATGCCTACCCATCTTCAGATGTTGCTCAAATGGAACGCGAAACCATGACCTGCCACGGCAGTGCTCTTTGGGAGAGCGAAACAATCTGATTGCTTCAAAAAGCATCGCATGGGGCCGCCTTCTGGCGGCCCTTTTTTTATCTAACTCCACACAGTTGGTCGCGCCTTTCCTTTCCATGAAAGCGGGGACACTGTGGCCCCTTTAACCAAGTTATTTTGAGCTGTTCGCTATGTCCCTAATCTGGAGCTGCAACGAGTGGGATCCTCTGGAAGAGGTTGTTGTTGGCAATCCTTTAGGCGCGCGTTTTCCCCACGCGGATGCCAGCACCCGACTCGCTGAGTACCCCGATCGAGATATTAAAGACATCCCCCAGGGGCAGTTTCCAGACCGGATCATTGAGGAGACAGAAGAAGACCTGCAGCGATTCATAGAGGTAATGGAGCATCGTGGTATCACGACAAAAAGACCCGACCGCTGGCCCCATGAGCATTGGATCAAGACACCGCAATGGGAGTCTCGGGGTTACTACAACTACTGTCCCCGGGATATTTTTCTAGTGGTCGGCGACCGAATTATTGAAACACCCAACGTGATCAGGGGACGATCACTCGAAACCGGCTCCTATCGACGTCTCTTGATGGAATATTATGAAAGTGGTGCCAACTGGTTTAGCGCCCCGAAGCCGGTTTTGGACGACGCGCTGTTTGAATATGACCCCTTGGCGCCCACGCCACGAAATTTGGAGCCGGCGTTTGACGCCGCCAATGTGCTCAGATTTGGCTACGACTTGCTCTATCTGGTCAGTGCCACAGGCAACGAATTGGGCGGCCACTGGTTACAGCGTGTGTTAGGTGAAACTTTTCGGGTCCACTTTTTAAAGGATGTCTACTTTGGTAGCCACATCGATTCGACACTGGTGGCCCTGCGTCCCGGCTTAATCCTCGCCAACCCCGGACGTTTATCACCAGAGACTATCCCTCCGTTCCTCAAGGACTGGGAGGTCATATTCAGTCCGCCAATGGAGAATCAAAGCCGCCATAGTCAAGAGTATCTGCAACAGGCGATTGGCAGTGAGTGGATCGACATGAATCTTTTCAGTTTGGGACCCGATACCGTGGTCGTCGACAGTGATCAGCGGGCACTTATTGCTCTACTGGAAGCCAAACAAATGGAAGTGATTCCCCTGAAACTGCGGCACTCGCGGATGTTGGGCGGTGGCTTCCACTGCGTCACACTCGATACCCGTCGTCGCGGTACCATGGAATCTTATTTCTCCTGATAGATCAGCCATGATCATATTATCGCTTACCCCATGACGCTGCTGTGGATAGCATTGCTGCCCTCCGTGGTGACAGCGGCGTGGTTTCGGTACCGAAAAGTGCTATCGGACAGCACTCCTCGCAATGCACCGGAGGGAGTTCTGAGGCAGGCTCCTCCACCGGCAATCTGGGGCAATCACGAATACCAACAAGGCGCACGCTGGCTGCACGAGATTTTTGAGCGCTCTGCCGCACACTTCCCTGACCTTCCAGCGCTCTCTGTTCCCGAGCGCGGCGTCACGCTTACCTACCGCGAGCTGAATCTTTTAGCGAATGCCATCGCAACATCGATTCGCGAGTACGTTACTGGAGCAGATCAAGTCGTCGTTGCTAGACTTGCACAAGATGATGCCACGATCGTTGCACTTCATCTGGGCATTCTTAAGGCGGGTGCAACACAATGCTTCATCGATCCAGAGTCCCCAGAGGAGCTCTTTCGGCAGGTATTGGAAGACGCCGATCCGGTTCTGTTGATAACCGACGATATCCTCACCCGTTGTAGCGCGCCTGTGCGCACCCTCAAGAGCCTTTTTGATCCGGTCGTGCCAACAACGGACATGTTGCCCCCGGCGCTATGGCTCGATGAGCCGACACAACGGCTTGCGTCAATTTTTTATACCAGTGGAACAACCGGACGTCCCAAGGGTGTGGAATGCCCCCATGCAGGATACATAAACCTTGCTCAATCCTACGCTCAATTTTACGATTTCGTTCCAGGAAGCGACGCCACCACACTCACTTCCTCTCTCGGATATGACGGCAGCATTTCCGAGATGTATAGCGCATGGGTCGCGGGTTGCGAAGTCGTGCTGGTGACCAAAGCGGCGTTACGCTCCGGGCCAGACTTGCTCCCCCTGTTGCGCGAGGCACAGGTGACGGCGCTATTTTGCCCGCCAGTTCTGCTGACCACGCTCACTGATCGGCCAGAATTCGATCTGCCCTATCCCATCTGTCGATATATTGTGCCCGCTGGAGAGGCATTTCCCGCCTCGCTGGTCGAACCCTGGTCTCGAGCGCGTCGGCAAGTCATCAATACTTATGGTCCAACTGAGGTCAGCACCGACACGAGCAGACAGCTACTTAGACCGAATGAGGCCGTAACGATCGGCAGCCCATTTCCCGGCGTCGACTACGTCATCCTAGACACTAATACGTCCACCGTGCTGCCTCACGGAGAGGAGGGAGAACTCTGTATTGGCGGCGTACAACTTGCACGCCGCTATCGCAATCTACCCGAGGCAAGCAGAGATAGATTTGTGGACCACCCCCGACTCGGGCGTCTCTACCGATCAGGGGATCGCTGCCATGTCGACCCTGAAACATTGCGCGTGCATTTTCATGGTCGAATAGATGCGCAACTGAAAGTGCGTGGATATCGGATCGAAGCACAACCGATAGAATCCCTGCTACAGGATAACTTCTCCGAAATTGAAACTGCCGTATTAGACAATCAAGAAGACGAACTCATTGCGTTTATCCGTGCTCCCTCTCTGGAGAGCTCTCCAGAGAGGGAGCACGGATAAACGCAATGAGTTCG
>Ga0209374_1001237_pt1 | contig 25633 bp, 25 predicted proteins | sample SaaInlLV_DNA_10m_FD_184683 | JGI IMG/M metagenome (GOLD analysis project Ga0209374, IMG submission 184683) | Marine microbial communities from expanding oxygen minimum zones in the Saanich Inlet - SI075_LV_DNA_10m (SPAdes) (version 2) | ecosystem: Environmental > Aquatic > Marine > Unclassified ... | reverse complement strand
CTCAAGTTAAAGAAGTCCTTGTGCATACTGGGCAGCACTATGATGAGAACATGAGTGCTGTTTTTTTTAAGGGTATGGATATTCCTAAACCCAAATATAATTTAGGTTTGGGCGGCCTTAGCCAATTAGTTATGACGGGAAAGATGATGGAGGCTTGGAAAAAATTGGCTGTAAATTTAAAAAATAAGAGTGGTTGGATAATTTAACTTTTGGAGATTATAAAGAACATTATAAAAAATGTGTTCATAATAAATTACATGTATCAAGAAATAAAAAAAGAAATAGAATCTTTTGGATTCTCGGTTGTATCTTATGACTTTGAAAGACCTTGGGGTGGGTTTTTGGTGATTGATGAAACACAAGCACAAGAGTTTTCAAACAAATTTTTCAAAGGTTTAGACGTGAATACCCTGAAAATTGGAGGGAAATTGAGTCCGAAAATTTTAATCGTAAAACCCAACGCACGCTTGTCATGGCAATACCACAACAGGCGTGCAGAAATCTGGCAAGTATACAAAGGGTCTGTTGGAATTAATAGAAGTGATTCTAATCTAGAAAATGAGATGAACGTTCATAATGAAGGAGACCAAATTGTTATAAAACAAGGAGAGCGCCATCGTTTAATCGGGTTAAACGAAACTTCGATAGTAGCAGAAATTTGGCAACATACCGATACTAACCACCCTTCTGATGAAGACGACATCATTAGGGTACAAGATGATTTTGGAAGATAAAAATAAAACTATGAGTAAGAAAAAAGGAATGATTGTATCAGGGTATTTTAACCCAATACATAAAGGGCATATTGAGTATTTTAACAAGGCCAAGCACTTGGCTGATGAATTGTTTGTGATTGTAAACAACGACCTTCAAAGAGCATTAAAAGGTTCTAAAGAGTTTCAACAAGAGTCGGAACGTGTTATAATTGTTTCTAATATAAAATCTGTAGATCATTGTATCTTATCTATAGATGAAGATAGAACCGTCTGTAAAACCATTGAAAAAATTGCTCTAACCTTTGGTGGGGAATATAATTTGAGTTTTGCCAATGGAGGGGATCAAAATAACAACACCATTCCGGAGAGACCAATATGTGAAAAATTGGGGATTACTTTAGAAGATGGCTTGGGTGATAAAATTCAATCGAGTAGTTGGTTACTCAAAAAGTGAGTTTTTGGAAGTTATCCTATAACTATGTCTAACATAAAAATACTTACAATTATTGGTGCGCGGCCTCAAATTATTAAAGCTGCGACTTTAAGCCGAAGAATAAAAAACCACTATTCTTCTAAAGTTGAGGAGGTTCTTGTGCATACTGGGCAGCACTATGATGACAACATGAGTGCTGTGTTTTTTAAAGACATGGATATTCCCAAACCCAAATATAATTTAGGTTTGGGTGGTCTTAGCCAATCTGCCATGACCGGAAGAATGATGGAAGGCTTGGAAGAAATTTGTCTAAAGGAAAAGCCTGACTGGGTTGTAGTTTATGGCGATACCAATTCAACTTTAGCTGGGTCACTTGTGGCATCAAAATTACAGATAAAGTTAGCGCATGTAGAGGCTGGATTAAGAAGCCATAACATGAACATGCCAGAAGAAGTAAATCGTATTTTAACGGATCGAATATCAAACCTACTATTTTGTCCGTCTGCTCTGGCTGTTAAAAATTTAGAGACAGAAGGTTTTAAGAATTTTCCCAATGCGAAAATTAAAAATGTGGGAGACATTATGTATGAAGGGGCAATGCATTTTTCAAAACAATCCAGAAAACCTGCTGAACTAAATCATCCTGATCTTGATAATTATGTCTTAGCCACAATTCACCGTGCTGAAACGACAGACAATATTGAAAACCTAAAGTCTGTGGTTGAAGCGCTCAATACAATAAATGAATCTAAGCCGGTTATCGTCCCCATACATCCTAGAACGCGTTCAATTATAAAAGACAACAATATTGAAGTCTCCTTTCAAGTGATAAACCCAGTAGGCTATCTAGAAATGATTTGGCTTATACAAAATTGTAGCCTGGTTATTACAGACAGTGGCGGACTTCAAAAAGAAGCTTATTTTTTTGAGAAATGCTGTTTAACCACAAGAACTGAAACCGAGTGGGTGGAGCTTGTAGAAAGCAGTAATAATGTTCTTGTTGCTTACGAAGTAAATAAAATTTTATCCGCATTTAATGCGCCAAGAAAATTTAACCCCTCCGGAAAGTTTTACGGAGATGGCAACACCTCAGAGTTGATCATTAAAGCATTAATAGCTGCCAAATAAAGTAACATTCTTAACTGAAAGTCTTTTTAGCTCATATTGTTATTTATTTTATCTTTGGTCGAAGAAACGGACTTAATTTCCCCCTATGGAAAATTGGTTAATGATTAATGCTATAATTGTTTTTACTATTGCTTTTGCTTTGTCTAGCATATGCGTGCCCTTGGTTATTAAGCTCGCTATTAAAAAGCGACTTCTTGGAGAGTATGGTGAGGGGCGGCACGTGCACAAAGGCTATGTACCTAGGTTAGGTGGGGTGGCCATCTATATTGGTTTTTTTCTGTCTCAAATCTATTTTATAATTTCGCATCAAGGTACGGGTCACCTTTCTCAGGCTTATTTACTGGTTATTTTTTCATCCACATTACTTTTTTTTATGGGTGTGCTTGACGACCTTGTAGACATAAACGCAAACCTAAAATTTTTCATTCAGTTAGTCGTCGGGCTTATCTTGGTATGGCAAGCAGATGTTCGCATTGCATCTTTTCATGGCCTGTTTGGGGTGCAAACTCTGCCGCTATGGTTCTCTTATTTGTTTTCAATAACGGTAATCGCATTTTTTATTAATGCATACAACTTAATAGATGGTATTGACAGCTTGTCATCAAGCATTGGGATGTATGTGCTTTTCTGCTTTGGCTGCATATTTTTGTATAACAATTCCTATTTGGACAGTATTATCACGTTCTCAGTTTTTGGCGCGCTTCTCGGGTTTTGGCTCTATAACAAGCCTCCCGCAAAAATATTTATGGGAGATTCGGGCACTTTAAGTGTCGGTCTTCTGATTGCATACTTTGCAATCAGAACTTCAAACTTACCTATTGACAATCAAGACACTTATAGCCCTGTATTTGCAATGATTGTTTTGGTGTACCCCGTAATAGACACCTTAAGGGTTTTTACAAAACGTATTATGAATGGCGTCTCTCCTTTCACGCCTGACAGAAACCATATCCACCATTTGTTGTTAGATTTAGGTTACTCTCATGGTAAGGCAACTTTAATTATTGTACTTTTTAGCATGATCCTTTCTATTGTGGCATATCTACTTAAGGCTGTTCCTACAATAGCATTTTTTGTGACCGTCTCTTTAACTTTTTTAGTGTCATTTATTCCGGGTGTTCTCATCAAAAAAAGAGGGTTAAATAATCCGCTTTCACGCTAGCGTTATACCATTAGCTTTTCGCGTTTTTTTGACAACTATTTTGGACTACGTTTTATAAAAAATTTCTCCCTAGAAGAATTTAATAATGCATAAGTCATGATGCAACAAATAAAAATGAATAAAATATTAGTCACTGGTGGCTTAGGCTACATTGGTTCTCATGTTGTGGTAGAGCTTCAAAAAATGGATTTTGAGGTCGTCATTATAGACGACTTATCAAATTCATCCTTAGAGGTTTTAGATCGAATTGAGAAAATTACTGGCATTAAACCAGGGTTTGAAAAAATTGACTTAAAGGAAAAGCATGATGTTGCTAGATTTTTTAATCGACACGCTGACCTTGACGGCATTATTCACTTTGCCGCCTCCAAAGCGGTTGGTGAAAGTGTAAATAATCCTCTAAAGTATTATGAGAACAACATCAATTCTTTGGTCTACCTTCTTGAAGAACTTAATAAACTGGCTTCTCCAAAACTTATTTTCAGTTCCTCTTGTACGGTATATGGGCAAGCTGACAAGCTCCCGATTACTGAAAATTCACCTATCAAAGAGGCTGAGTCGCCATATGGCAACACAAAAATAGTGGGCGAACAAATTATTAAAGACTGTTGTAAGGCTAATCATTCTTTGCAGAGCATAATCCTTCGGTATTTTAATCCGATTGGAGCACACGATTCTGCCAATATTGGTGAATTACCTGTTGGGGTGCCACAAAACTTAGTGCCCTTTATAACGCAAACAGGTATAGGGATTAGGGAGGAACTTTCTATTTTTGGAAATGACTACCCAACGCCAGATGGGACATGTATACGTGACTATATTCACGTTGTAGATTTAGCAAAGGCACATGTGGTTGCAATTAAACGCTTACTGGAAAAAAAGAATCTTAAAAATCGTGAGTTTTTTAACATCGGAACTGGCAAAGGCGCCTCTGTGTTAGAAGTTGTTAAGGCTTTTGAAGCTGTCAGTGGAATAAAACTAAACTATGTTTTTAAAGACCGCCGCGAAGGAGATATTGTTTCCGCTTTCGCCGATACATCTAAAGCAAACAAAGTTTTAGGCTGGAAATCCGAATTAAGTTTAAAAGACGCTTTAGCTTCTGCTTGGAAGTGGGAAAAAAAATTAAATCTTAATGAGAACATCATTTAGTGATTTGCGCCCTGTTTGAGCTTTCGTAACTTATTTACAATATCCCTGTGGTTTGCCAAACGAGGAATTTTATTTTGACCTCCTAGCTTTCCTTGAGACCTCATATAAGCATTAAAAGCATTTTTCTCCAAACTACGAATCACCAAGGGTCGCAATACTTTTCCTTCTATTAAATCTCTGTAATAAACATTTTGTAACTGCAACTTTTCATCAATGAATTTAGAAAATGCATTGATGTCATATGGAGCATTTACAAATTCCACAAACCATTCGTGATGGGGTAATCCCTCTTCTGGTTCTATCTGTGGGGCAACTGTAAACTCTGTTATTTCTACTTTCGGAAAAGCCTCCATTGCTAGCTTCATGGCCTGTTCTACTTCCTTGGCAATGACATGTTCTCCAAAAGCAGAAGTGAAATGTTTTATTCGCCCAGAGATGATAATTCGATAAGGGTTAAGCGAAGTAAACTCTACGGTATCACCAAGAATATAACCCCATAGGCCGGCATTGGTGTTGAGGATGATCACATAATTTACGCCCATCTTTACATCTTTTAAAGAAATACGCGTCGGCGTTTCATCATAAAATTCATCCGCTGGAATAAACTCATAAAAAATACCGTGGTCTAAAAGCAATAACAAGCCCTTTTCATTCTGAGTATCCTGAAAAGCGATGAACCCCTCTGATGCCGGATAAAGCTCTAGACTATCAACTTTTTTTCCAATCAATTTCTCAAACTTTTTTCGATACGGCGCAAAGTTCACGCCCCCAAAAACAAAAAGTGAAAAATTCGGGAAGAGCTCTGCGATATTTTTCCCTGTTCTTTTTTGCAGACGCTCAAAATACATTTGTACCCATGACGGAATGCCACTAATCAGTCGCATGTCTTCTGTAAGTGTTTCATCAATAATCGCGTCTACCTTTTCTTCCCAATCCTCAATACAGTTTGTTTTATATGATGGAAGTCGGTTGCTTTGAAGGTAAGACGGTACATAGTTTGCTACTATTCCAGACAGGCGGCCGCTTGGGACTTTTGAGGCTTTATTTAACTGAGGTGAACCCTGTAAAAAAATCATTTTTCCATCTATAAATTGATGGTTACCAGAAGTTGCAGCGTAGTGTAATAGTGCATTTCTTGCTGCTTTTATTTGACAAGCCAAAGAGACTTTAGTTAACGGAATATATTTTGCACCAGATGTGGTTCCGGATGTTTTGGCAAAAAACAAGGGCGCACCCTTCCATAAAACATTACTTTCCCCTTTCTGAATTCTTTCAACATAATCCTTGAGCCCCTCATAATCTCTAATTGGCACCTTAGCTTTAAAATCTTCGTAGCTTTTAATCGAGGAAAAATGATGGTCGCTTCCAAAAGCCGTCTCTTTCCCTTCTCGAATGAGCTGGTTTAAAACTTTCTTTTGAGTTTTAATAGGATTTCTACTCCATTTTTGTGTTTGCAAAACAATAAGCTTGGCAAGCTGCTTTCCTAAAAATGACTTTATTGACATTAAAATAAAATATGATGCTCTGGATCGATTGCTTTTCCTTTATGCCACATCTCAAAATGCAAATGAGGCCCAGAACTAAATTCCCCTGAATTTCCAATGATTGCGATGGCGTCACCTGCTTTAACCAGTTCGCCTGTTTTTTTTAATAAAACCGAATTGTGTTTGTAAAAAGAAATTAGATTGTTTTCATGCTGAATGGCAATAGAATAACCTGTTTCTGTAGTCCAATCAGAGAAAACCACTGTTCCCCCTAGACTTGCTTTTATCGCTTCATTTTCTGCGGCTAGTACATCTACTCCGAAATGCTCATTTTGAAGGTTAAATGAATCACTAATTAAACCTTTTAGTGGCGCATAAAATGCAATATTGATCAGCTCTAAAGGCTTTTCTGTTGTTTCAGAAAACACGTCAAACCGACCCTCGCGCTCTATGGCTTGTCTAAATACAGAGTCATTCTTTGATGCTTTTAAGTCTTCTGCTCTAACAAGTACATTTCTGGAGGAGTCAGCGTATGCCGAATCATCAAAGGTTTCTCCACGCAAAACTTTATCTAGTATTTTTAATTTCTGATCTTTTAATTGAATTTCTTCCAGAAGCTGGTCTGTCTTAAGTGAAAGACGAACAAGTTCTTCCGATAAATGTGGTGGGGAATAGCCTGGTATATATTCTCGTAAAGGGCTAAAGGCAATTAGTGCAGCTGTTAAAGAAAAAAACAACAAAAGAACAGATAAAATCCGTGTCAAAATCTGAAAACGGGTTAGTGTAATTGACTTAAGCTCTTGATAAGACTGATCATCAAATAAAACAAACCGCAATCGCTGTTTTAACTTTTCTAAAAAAGGATTTTTGTTTTCCATCAGACAAATATCGGAATTTTAAGTATTCCTCATGATATAGTATTAAATAGAGTCTAAATTACTTATTAATCTATCTTCCCTTATTTATTAATACAGCATAATTATATGCTTTGTATTAACATTAAAAGAAAAAATAAAATATTTTTGCCTAATCGTAGTTATTAATATTGTGGAAAAAAAGCATTTAAAATCCTGTATCAACTATTTTATCATCGCGATACTTAGCGTTGTGCTTTATTCGTGCTCAACACAAAAAGATAAGTTTTTAAACCGCTCTTACCACAAGACTACATCAAAATTCAATGGCTATTTTAATGGCAAGGAGAGTTTAAAAGAGGCCATTTCTAAACTCGAAAAAACATACCAAGAAGACTACAACAACCTTCTTCCTACAACGATTCTTGGCGATCAAAAACAAGCTCAAAAAATCTATCCGCAATTAAACCGAACCATTGACAAGGCTGGTTTGATCATTGATCGCCACTCGATGGAAATTAAAGGCGAGGAGAAAAACAAATGGATAGATGATAGTTATTTTTTAATCGGTAAAGCTTTGTTTTACAAGCAAGAATACTCTGAGGCACTCGAGATGTTTGCCTTCATCAATCGTGAGTACGAAGGCTATATTACTGACTTATCTATCTTGTGGTCTGCTCGTGCTCAAATAGAGCTAGAAAATTTCACCACTGCCGAAGAACAAATGCTATACCTTGACAGGGAGGTAAAATTAAAAAAACCTGACTACGCCTTGTTTTTAGAAATAAATGCGAATTATCATATTAAGCAAAAGAATTGGAAAAAGGCCATCACACACCTTTCAAAGGCCATAAAATATAGTGGCGATAAAAAGAAAAAGGTACGACTTACTTACATCATTGGTCAAATATACCATCAACTTGAAGATTATAAATCCGCTTATAATGCTTTCGACAAGGTTGTGCGAATGAATCCTGAGTATGAGTTTTTGTTTAATGCCCTACTCAGTAGAGCTAGAGCCTTTGACCCTAAACACAACGACTCCTCTAAGCTGATCAGTGAAATCAATAAAATGCTTAAGGACGACAAAAATAACGACTATAAAGATCAAATCTATTTTGCGCTTGCTGAAATTGCCATAAAAGAAGAGGAAAAAGAGCAGGCAATTGATCATTTGTTAAATGCCACTGCTAACAACACTGGAAACGACCAACAACAATCTATAGCGCATCTTACACTTGCTGAAATCTATTTTAATGATGCCGAATATCTTTCTGCTCAGGTTCATTACGATACCGCCATCACTTTTTTAAGCGAAAATCATCCTGATTTTGATGCCTTGTCTAAGAAAAGAGAAAGCTTAAATGAGCTTGTGAGTCTTTATAATACAATTACTTTAAACGACAGCCTTTTCAGCCTTTCGGAGCTGGAAGAAGATGAGTTAAAAACAATTATTGATGCAATCATAGAAGAGAAAAAAGAAGAAGACCGGCTCGCAAAAGAGGCCCTAAAAGCAAATGCGGGATCCAGATCAAACACAAATTCTCGAAATCAATTTAACCCCATGTCGGGTGGTGATGGTAAATGGTATTTTTATAACCCTTCAGCCATTAGCTTTGGTTATTCAGAGTTTATAACCAAATGGGGTGAACGAAGGCTAGAAGACGACTGGAGAAGAAAAAATAAACGGCAAATATTTTTAGATGAAGAAGGGGATGGAGAAGAAAAAGACATTTACAGCCAAGAATATTATATGGATTTAATTCCATTTACAGACTCTGCTAAGTCAGCTACCATAGACCTTATTGTAGAATCTTTTTATCAATTAGGGTTGATTTACAAAGAAGAGCTAAAAGATTTTAATGAGGCTGTTAATGCCTTTGAAACCCTAATAGAGGCCTATCCAAAAAACAAATATGAGCCTCTATCTTATTATCAATTGTACACATCATACAAGCTTCTTAAGGATGACTCTAGTGCCGAAGAATACTTTCAAAAATTAAAACAGGAGTATCCAGATTGTGAGTATCTCAAGATGATTCTAGACCCTGAAGGTTATTATTCTGAAAACAAAGAGTCGATAGATAGTGCTTTTGTTTATTACGAAGAAATGTATACCGCTTTCTCAAATCACGAGTATGAATATGTTTTAGCTAAAAATGGTTCTTTAAATTCTCTATACGAAGCCCACCCAATTGCTGACCAACTATCCTTAATAAGTGCACTCAGCCTTGGGCATTTGTTTGGAGAAGACACGCTAAGAGCTAAACTAGATGAACTCATTAACACCTACTATTCTGGTGAAGTGGTCGATGAGGCAAGAGAAATTCTACAGGGTCTAGAAAGCAAAAACACTGAACCAGAAGAAACGCGTTTTGAGCTTGACCTAAACGAAGAGCACTACTATATATTAGCTATAGAGGGGGGGCGAACCAATATTAATAAAACCAAAATTACTGTCTCCGACTTTAATCGTAAGTTCTACAACATCAAAGAGTATAAAACTCAAAGTTTGATGTTAAACATCGACTACCAACTCATCATTGTTAAACCATTCGAAAATGGAAACTCAGCTCTAAAGTATTTAGAGGCTATTAAAAACGCTGAAGAACTAAAAGAGTTGCTCGGGACTTCTGATTATGAGCATTTTATCATATCTTCGAGTAATTTTAAAGCCTTCTATAAAGACAAATCACTTGATAAGTATGTTGTTTATTTTGAAGGGGTGTATTTAAAACAGAAATAAAGAAATTCATATGTTTTCAAAATCAAATACAAACATGACACACTCAAACGAAAAATCTTCTGGAGCTGTAAATGCCATTGGGAAGGGCAGCACAATAACCGGTGAAATTACAACTAATGGCGACCTTCGTATAGACGGTACCTTAAAAGGGAATGTTCACACAAAAGGGCTATTGGTGCTAGGTGAAACAGGTGTTATTGAAGGTGAGGTGGTTTGTCAAAATGCGCTTATTGCTGGAACTGTTAAAGCAAAAATTCAGGTCGCTGAATTGTTAAGCCTAAAGGCAAAAGCAAATCTTCATGGTGACATCGTAACAAATAAACTATCTATTGAGCCTGGTGCAAACTTTACCGGATCTTGCAGTATGGGTGCTTCTGTAAAGAACATCAAGCTCAGTGAAACAAATGACAAATCAAAAGAAAAAACCGCTTAACCAGTTCCTTAAATTCTCTAACTTGGGAATTCAAATGGGTATTATAATTGGCTTGGGAAGCTACTTAGGGTTTAAATTAGATGATTATTTTAAACTTGATAATCTTTTCACGATTTGTTTATCCTTAGCCGGAATCTTTGGCGCTTTATTTTACGTGATACGCGAAGTAAAAAAAATTCACTGATCGTGCAAAAAATCATATATTATTTACGCGTTTTAGTTTTCGCGGCCCTTCTTGCCGCCCTTCACTTTAATTCACTTGACTTAATTCCATTTGAAATAAAAATTGAAGAATTTTATGTGATTCATTTTTTTAACTTTTCACTTTTCGTGGCTTCAAATCTTATTATAGATTTTGTTTCTAAACTAAAAAACAACTTTGGGTTTGCCTTTCTGGGGATGAGTGTGTTTAAAATGCTACTTATGATGGTCTACCTAGGTATAATTATTATACAAAACCCAAATAGCGAAAGTTATGCCCTTCAATTTGTTTTTATTTATTTCATCTATCTTTTCTGTGATGTTCTAATGGCTATAAAGATCCTCAAAAACAAAAATTAATTCCTGATTTTTTAAACCTTACCCAAAATCAAAATTACTTTAGCAAAAACAGAGGTTTAATTCGTTTAATTATTTGTGTTTATATCAAAATTAATCTCTATTTTTGCGACAAATTTTAAGTCGCTAAACTAACAGCTTAAAGTATTATGAAAAACCTTCTCAAAGAAGTCACTCTTAGTTGTGTTGCTCTGTTGGCATGTTTTAACACCATGGCCTCCGAAAACAAAAACAACAAGCCTGGTGCCGAAGAAGAGTTTAACAGTGTTGAAATGATTATGCATCATATCTCCGATGCACACGATTTTCACTTTCTTGATTATACCGACTCAGAGGGGATTGAACACGCTGTCTCGATTCCGCTTCCGGTAATTTTATATACAAACAAGGGGCTTGTCTGCTTCATGTCAAGTGCGTTTCATCACAACGATGATGGCTCATATGTTGTTTCCAAAAAGGGAACAAGCTTTGTAAAATACCACGAAAAAATTTATCAATTAAATGACGGTGCTTCTTCTTTGGAGTTTGATGAGCAGCACCACCCTTTAAATGCGGTAAAGCCAATAGATGTTTCCATAACAAAGAATGTTTTTTCAATGCTATTATCCGTTGTGCTTCTACTAACTCTTTTTGGAGCGGCCGGAAGATCTGCCAGAAAAAACCCTGGAGCACCTAAAGGTATTCTTGCATTTTTAGAACCCATTATTGTTTTTATTAGAGAGGATATTATTATTCCTAATGTTGGAGAAAAAAAGTACAAAACATACATCCCATATTTGATTACTGTCTTTTTCTTTATTTTCTTCAATAATTTATTAGGCCTCATCCCTGGTGGTGCAAATGTAACTGGAAACATTGCCGTTACGCTTGTACTTTCAATATTCACCTTGTTGGTGACGAACTTTTCTGCTAACAAAGCTTACTGGAAACACATTTTTTTACCCCCGGTGCCTTTAGCGCTCTATCCTATTATGGTTCCTATTGAAGTTATCGGGGTTTTAACAAAGCCTTTTGCATTAATGATACGTTTGTTCGCTAACATTACTGCAGGTCACATCATCATATTAAGTTTAATTTCATTGATTTTTGTATTTAAATCAATTTTTATAGCACCAGTGTCTGTTGGATTTGTTTTATTCATGTACACACTGGAGCTTTTAGTTGCTTTATTGCAAGCTTATATTTTCACGTTATTATCGGCGTTATTTATTGGGCAGGCAATTGAGGAACACCATTAATTTGTATTCGTTTATTTATTAATTAACTAAAAAAGAAAGAAATGGATTTTGGAGCTTTTGCAGCGATAGGTGCGGGACTTGCAGCGATTGGCGCAGGTATCGGTATCGGTAACATCGGAGGGTCGGCAATGGAAGCTATTGCACGTCAACCTGAAGCGACATCAAAAATTCAAACAAACATGATTATTGCGGCTGCCCTGATTGAGGGTGTGGCATTATTCGCGGTTGTTGTTGCTTTGATGAAATAAAATAAAATACCCGCACCTAATGTGTGGGTATTTATTTTTAAACACAAAACTAAACCCGGTCTATAAAGAGCGATGCTTAATTTCAGCTCTCTATAAAGGGTTCTAAATAAAACAATTAGGATTACTCGTTGTTAGACTACATTTTAAGTTGTCCTATTTTAAGTTTAATGATTAAAAAATAAGAAATGGATTTAGTTACGCCCGGTTTTGGTTTGATTTTTTGGACTTCTGTAGTCTTTATTATCTTACTCGTCTTATTAAAGAGAATGGCTTGGACTCCAATTTTAAATAATGTTGATGCTCGAAATAAGAGTATAGAAGAGGCACTTGAAGCGGCAAAGAATGCGCGCGACGAGATGTCAAATTTAAAAGCAGACAACGATCGCATCTTAAAAGAAGCTCGTGCAGAGAGAGACGAAATGCTAAAAGAGGCCAGAGAACTTAAAGCCAATATTGTTTCTGAAGCTAAAAATGCGGCTAAAGATGAGGCAGACAAAATGATTGCTTCTGCAAAAGTTGTTATTGAAAACGAAAAAGCTGGCGCTATTTCAGAGCTTAAAAATACTGTTGGGTCTTTGTCTGTAGACATTGCAGAAAAAGTATTGAGAGCCGAACTCAAAGATGTCGACAAACAGAATGCCTTTATCGCCGATATGCTTAAAGATATAAAGCTGAACTAAAAATGAAAGAAACCAGAGTTGCCCTTCGCTACGCGAAATCTTTGATTTCTTTAGCTCTCGAACGACAAATTCTAGAGCAAATAAAAGATGACATGCAAACAGTTAAGTCTGTTTGTGATGAAAATCGCGAATTTAGAAACATGCTAAAGAGCCCTATTGTTAAGTCTGACAAGAAAACAGCCATTCTTAATGAGGTTTTTAGTAAAGAGCTTTGTGAACTTAGCATGACGTTTGTCAATAAAATAATCAGTAAAAAGCGCGAATCTATTTTGGGTGCGATAGCGGAAAACTTTATTAAGCTATACAATGAACATAAAAATATTGTAACAGCTAGTGTAACTACGGCTACAAAAATTACTGAAGAAATAAGAGCACAGGTGTTGGCCGAACTAAAATCAATTGTTGGTGACGCAAGTGTTCAAGTAGAAGAATCCTTAGACGAAAACCTTATCGGCGGATTTGTTCTTCGTGTAGGAGACCTTGAGTTTAATGCAAGTGTTTCCAACAAACTACAAAGATTAAAAAGAGAATTTGTTTACAATCCATACATAAAAGAATATTAGTATGTCAAGCGTTAAACCAGCTGAAGTATCAGCAATATTAAGAGAGCAACTATCGGGTCTAAAAACCGAAGCAGAAGTTGCCGAAGTGGGTACCGTTCTTCAAGTTGGAGATGGTATTGCTCGTGTTTATGGACTAAGTAATGTAGGTTCGGGAGAACTGATTGAATTCCAATCAGGGCTTCAGGGCATCGTACTAAACCTAGAAGAAGACAATGTTGGTGCCGTGTTATTAGGCCCTTCAAAAGAGATTAAAGAGGGTGATACGGTTAAACGCACGGGTCGTATTGCCTCTATCAATGTCGGCGATGGCATGTTGGGTCGCGTTGTTGACACCTTAGGTAACCCAATTGATGGTAAAGGTGCTATTTCAGGAACAACATACGAAATGCCTCTAGAGCGAACTGCTCCGGGCGTGATCTATCGCCAGCCGGTAAATGAACCTCTACAAACAGGTATTAAAGCTGTAGATGCCATGATTCCTATCGGACGTGGGCAACGTGAGTTGATCATTGGTGACCGTCAGACGGGTAAAACATCTGTGGCTATTGATACCATTATCAACCAAAAAGAATTCTTCGAGGCTGGAGAGCCTGTATACTGTATTTATGTTGCCATCGGACAAAAAGGTTCTACGGTAGCAAACGTCGTTAAAACATTAGAAGAGGCGGGCGCAATGGCTTATACCGTTATTGTTGCTGCAAACGCTTCTGACCCTGCTCCAATGCAGTTCTATGCACCATTTGCTGGGGCTGCAATTGGCGAGTTTTTCAGAGATACTGGTCGCCATGGCTTAATTGTATATGATGACCTTTCCAAGCAAGCAGTTGCATACCGTGAGGTATCTCTTCTGTTAAGAAGGCCTCCGGGACGTGAAGCTTATCCTGGTGATGTATTCTTCTTGCACTCAAGATTGTTAGAGCGCGCAGCGAAAGTCAATGCATCAGATGCAATTGCTCAAAACATGAATGATTTACCAGAATCAATTAAGGGAATTGTTAAAGGTGGTGGATCTTTAACCGCTCTACCAATTATAGAAACTCAGGCGGGTGACGTTTCTGCGTACATTCCAACTAACGTAATTTCGATTACTGATGGTCAAATTTTCTTAGAAGCTGATTTATTTAACTCCGGCGTTCGCCCTGCCATTAACGTTGGTATTTCTGTATCGCGGGTAGGTGGTTCTGCACAAATAAAATCGATGAAGAAAGTTGCTGGTACGCTAAAGCTTGACCAAGCACAATTCCGTGAACTAGAGGCCTTTGCTAAATTTGGTTCTGACCTTGATGACGCCACTTTACTTGTGATCAACAAGGGGAAGCGTAATGTTGAGATGCTGAAGCAAGGGTTAAATGCTCCTCTTCCAGTAGAGGAACAGGTTTCTATCATTTACTGTGGTACGAAAAACCTGATGTCTAAAGTTCCTGTTGAGAAAATAAAAGAATTTGAAGTTGAATTCTTGTCTTTCATGAGAAATAAATATGCTGCGGAGTTGGCATCTTTAAAAGCGGGTAAATTAACAGATGAGGCCATAACAGCAATTGAAAGTGCTGCCACTGAAATTTCATCTAAATACGAATAAGACTGAACAAGTGAAGCCTTCGGCATTCACATTCAATAGATATTGAAATGGCTAACTTAAAAGAAATACGTACCAGGATAACCTCTGTTGCTTCTACGATGCAAATTACCAGCGCTATGAAAATGGTGTCTGCAGCAAAGTTGAAAAGAGCTCAGGATGCTATCACACAAATGCGTCCTTATGCTGAAAAGTTACGTGAGATCTTGGTCAACATTAGTTCGACACTTGAAGGATCTGCTGAAGGGGCTTACAGCCAAGAAAGAGAGGTCAAAAAGGTTTTGATTGTCGCTATTGCCTCAAATCGTGGCTTATGTGGTGCTTTTAATGCGAATATTTTTAAAGCAGCTGAAAAACGCATTAAGGAATACGAAGGTAAAGAAGTGCAGGTCTATGCCGTTGGTAAAAGGTCCGCTGACTACTTTACCGGAAAACACACTGTTTTTAATTCAAATACAGAAATTTTTAACGACCTCAATTATGAGCATGCTGCCCTAATGGCCGAGGAAGTTATGGCTGCTTTTGTTAACGGAGAATTTGACAAAGTAGAAATAATCTACAACGAGTTTAAAAATACGGCAACACAGGAAGTTGTTACCCAGCAATTTATTCCTGTTGTTTCAGAAGAAAGTGAAGACGTTGGTGTAAACGCAAACTATATTTTTGAGCCCTCAAAAGCATCTATTGTTGTTGATCTGATCCCTAAATCTTTAAAGATTCAGTTCTACAAATCGCTTTTAGATTCTCATGCCTCTGAGCACGGTGCTCGTATGACGGCTATGCACAAGGCAACCGATAATGCTCAAGAATTAAAAGATGATTTAACGCTAACATACAACCGTCAGCGGCAAGCGGCAATTACAAACGAAATTCTGGAAATTGTAGGTGGTGCAGAAGCCCTGAATGACGGTTAACACACAAATACCTCAATGGGTTTTTAAAATTTGCTTATTGGCTTAATCAAAAATAATTGTTCTATTTCCATAAGATAATATGCGCCGATTGACGTGATACCATATCGCCCTTGAAAGGACGACTTTCTCAATATCGCGCCCTTTTCGAACCAAGTCTTCTACCCTATCCTTGTGGCTAATATTGGCCGTGCTTTGCTCAATAATCGGTCCTGCATCTAGCTCTTTTGTTACATAGTGGCTGGTTGCCCCAATTATTTTAACCCCTCGTTCGTGTGCAGAATGGTAGGGCTTCGCCCCTGGAAAAGCGGGCAAGAAAGAGTGGTGAATGTTGATTATTCGATTCGAATAATCTTTTATAAAATTTTCACTTAATATTTGCATATATCGCGCCAGGACGACAAAGTCAATGTTGTGGTCTGACAAAAGTTGTAACTGCTCTTTTTCTTGTTCATGCTTGGTTTGCTTAGAAACAGGAATGTAATAATATGGTATACCAAAACGGTTAGCCGTATCTTCCATGTCAGGATGATTACTGATAATCAATGGGATTTCTAAATTCCACTCGCCCGACTTGTACCTTGAGAGTATGTCGTTAAAACAATGATCCATTTTAGAAACCATAAGCGCCATTCTAATCTTTTCATCTCTAAAGTGAACTGTATACTGCATTTGATATTTCTGGGCAACTTCAGAACCAAAATGAGCACCAATGTTTTCTCTTGGAATGTTAAAGTCAGAGAGTGTCCACTCAACCCTCATAAAAAATATTTTTTGTTCACTGTCTACATGTTGATCTAGATCAACAATGTTTCCATTGTTTGTAGAAATGTAGTTTGTTACAGAAAGTATTATCCCTTTTTCGTCAGGACAGTGAATCAACATGGTGGCGGTACTCATAAAATTTTATTTAATTCATCTCGATTAAAAGAACCTGGTTAAGCAATATAAAAAATATTTACAGCCTATATCTTAATCCATAAATTATTACCAGTGGAGTTAAACTGCTGTGAATGCAAAGTTTTTTAGAAATTTCATAATCAACCTCTAAAGCGATTACTGGATTTATTTTTCCGTTAAACAAAAAACTATCTCGCAAAGGAATTCCCTCTACATTCTGAAGTCTGCCGTCATAACCGTAAAGAATTCCAACACCATAATTAGCAGAAAATTTGTCTGTAAACCTCCAAACCCTCTTGTGTGAAAAGCCAAAAGTTAAATCTCTATAACTATTTTTAAACAAGGAAATCTCAAAGCCTTTATAATTATATCCCGTATACCAAACCCCAAAAATATCAGGCGTTTTTGTGTGGAAACCCAAGGGCATAAAAATAATTGATGTCTCTAATTTTTCTCCTATTATGGTTTGAAAAATTGTTTTCTCTTGTTTTTGAACTTGAGAATATGTGGCGAGTGTTTGCAACAAAAGAAAAAAAAGAATCTGGGTTTTTTTACGAGTATCTATGTGCTTTTGCATCTCAAGTTAGTTTTGTTGCGTTTTGTTTAATGCTTGTATATAAAAAACAAAGACCGGGGCTAAATATATAAAAATTTTAATGTGGTGCCCTTATTTTGAGTTTAGCTGCTTTAATGTTTTTTATCTGAACTTTCTCCAAATGTTTTATAGGCAACAATCTTTACTTTATCTTTATTAATTATTAATGCCCTTAGGTAACACATGGGTTATAAAGATTGCCAACCCAAGAATTGTTATATCTTTGATAATGATGGACCTATTTAAAGTGCGCAACAAACTTCTAACTCGAATCTACATTTCCATGCTTGCCTTACTGTTGGCTGCGTTTTTTTTTATTGGCGTTTTCACCTATTATAACTTTAAAACACAAAACCAAAGCTATCACGAAAAGCGCCTCTCAAGAAAAGAAACCGCTACCCTCTCTTCTATTTCTTATTTTTTAAAAAGCATTGATGCTGTTAATCCTAGTAATAAAAACATCTTTAATCTCTTTGAAAATAAAATATTTGAGCTTGCTGACATTCATAATTTAGATGTCATTATTTATAGCTTGAAAGGCGAATTGGTTTTAAGTTCAAACAAGGCGCTTGTAGAAAAACAAATTATTCCGAATAAAATTAACATCGGGCTTATAGAAAAGCTCTCCGAAAAAAAAGGTGGGGTTAAAAAAAACTTAACCCATGCTGATATAAATTACCTAAATTCTTATCAGTACATCACTGATAAAAACCAAAAACCAATAGCAATTATTAGCATACCATACTTCCAGCTAAATGAAAGCTATAAAAAAGATCTTAAGGTTTATTTACTGGCACTTATTCCTGTCTATATTTTTCTTTTTATTAGCGCAAACCTTCTTGCGCTAGTCTTGTCTCGTCAAATTTCTGGACCAATGAGTCGACTATCTGAAACCATGCGAGAAGCTGCAATAATGAAAAAGTTCATGCCTCTAAGCTGGGACTCTAAAGATGAAATAGGTCAGTTGGTTCGTCAGTATAATTTTATGGTAAAAGAGCTAGAGAAAAGCGCAGACATTTTAGCGCAAAATGAAAAACAAAGTGCCTGGAAGGAAATGGCTAAACAAGTTGCTCACGAAATAAAAAACCCATTAACGCCAATGAAACTTAACGTTCAGCTTTTTGAAAGGACTTTAAAAACAGAAGAGCCCCTAGTTAAAGATCGGGTAAAAGCCTTTTCTGATTCTATCATAGAACAAATTGATACGCTTTCAGACATTGCTTCTGCATTTTCTGATTTTGCAAAAATGCCTATGAGCAAAAAAGAACGATTAGATCTTTCAAAAATAACCCAAAACACTATAAACTTTTTTAACACCGCAAATATTGTCTTTGAAAAACCAACAAATCCATGTTACATATATGCTGACAGGGGTCAAATCATTCGCATACTAAACAACCTATTAAACAACGCCATTGAGTCTGTGCCAGAAAATAAAAAGCCTTTAATTACCGTTAACATGAAAGCAATAAACGATTGCGTTAAACTTTCTATTAATGATAATGGTGAGGGAATTCCAACAGTTCTACATAAAAAAATATTTAACCCAAGCTTTACAACAAAAAACAGCGGAATGGGTTTAGGCCTGGCTATTGTTAAGCGAATAATTAATGATTTAAATGGTTCTATTAGCTTCGAATCTAGTGGGGGCGTGGGAACAACATTTTATGTTAGTATTCCTCACTTAAAAGAAAAAACTAATTTTACAGACTAAAGAAACTAAGAATGAATTATGAAAACATCCTTGTTGAGTTGGGAAACTCAATACAAGTCATTACAATTAATCGGCCCTCAAAATTAAACGCACTAAATAAGGCAACTATTGAGGAGTTAAGCCATGCGCTTTTCGCGTCAGACAAAGAGACCTCAGTAAGAGTCGTTATCATTACTGGAGCGGGAGAAAAAGCCTTTGTGGCGGGTGCCGATATTTCTGAGTTTTCTGAGTTTTCTGTTGAGGAAGGAAAGGGTTTAAGCAAAAAAGGGCACGACCAATTATTCAGCCTGATCGATCAAATGAAAACGCCTGTAATTGCTGCGGTAAATGGTTTTGCTCTAGGTGGAGGCTTAGAGCTGGCTATGGCAGCTCATATTCGAATCTTTTCAGAAAACGCGAGGGTTGGTTTACCCGAAACCTCATTAGGTGTAATTCCTGGCTACGGCGGCACACAGCGTCTGGCTCAAATTGCAGGAAAAGGTAGAGCCATGGAAATGATTTTATCTGCCGAAATGATTAATGCTTCTAAGGCCTTAGACTATGGTATCACAAATAATGTCGTGCCGCTAGAAGAGTTAATTGTTTCAGCAAAAAAAATGGCTCAGAAAATAATTAAAAACTCGCCTATGGCGGTCGCTACCGCTATTCAGTGTATAAACGCAAATTACGCTGCCGGTGTTGATGGTCTGGCTTATGAAATAAATGCATTTGGAAACTGTTTTGGTACAGAAGATTTCACCGAAGGAACGCGCGCATTTCTAGAAAAAAGAAAAGCTGATTTTTAATTTCAGCTATCAACAGATAAACAAAAAATTAATTGAGTTTACTTAAAAAATTAGTCGGGCAAACAGCAATCTACGGTCTAAGTAGTATTGTGGGGCGATTGCTCAACTTTTTATTGGTACCTCTCTACACAGGTATTTTTGCCCCGGAAGAATACGGGATATTCTCTGTGCTAATGACGGTTGTTGCTTTTGCTATGGTTGTATTGACTTACGGCTTCGAAACCGCTTTTTTCCATTTCACAAACAAAGAAGAAGACTCGGAAAAAGTGCTGTCTACAGGCTTTATCTCCCTGCTAAGCACTTCCCTACTATTCCTTGTGCTTGCCACATTCTATTCGCAATCTATTGCAAATCTGTTGCATGTTTCGGAATATCCAAATTTTATCAATTGGCTTGTCTGGATCCTGGTTTTAGACGTTTTAACAACACTGCCATTTGCCAAACTAAGGGTTGACCACAGAGCCTGGCGCTTTGCATTTGTTCGACTGGTAAATATTGGCGTGAACATTGGTTTAAATCTTTTCTTTTACCTGCTCTGCCCCTATTTATTGAAGCAGGGAATTGCTTTAAACTTTGTAGAAATTATTTACGATCCAGCCATGGGAATAGGCTACATTTTTATTTCTAATTTGATAGCCAGTGCAGTCATGCTCCTTCTGCTTACACCCGAAATTTTCAAACTTAAATTCTCATTTGACTTTGCTGTGTGGAAAAAAATGGGGAAATATGGGTTCCCACTTTTAATAGGTGGTTTGGCCTATGTAACCAATGAAACAGCCGACAAGTTATTGCTGAAACATTTATTGCCTGCAGACATTGCTACAGCTCAGGTTGGGATTTATAGTGCCTGTTATAAAATTGCCATTTTCATGAGTCTTTTTATACAGGCCTTCCGCTACGGAGCGGAGCCCTTTTTCTTTGCTCAGGCTCAAAAAAAAGACGCTAAAGAGCAGTACGCAATAGTGATGCGCTACTTTATAGCATTTACAGCATTTATTTTCTTAAGCATAAACTTATTCATAGACATTATTAAACATTTCATTCAGGATGAAGCCTATCACGCAGGTCTTGATGTTGTTCCAATTTTATTGTTGGCGAATTTATTTTTAGGCATGTATTACAACTTATCTGTGTGGTATAAGGTAAGCGAAAAAACCCGATTCGGCGCCTATTTATCTGTAGCAGGAGCTACAATCACCATCGGTTTAAACATCTTGCTGATCCCAACCTTGTCTTATATGGGTTCTGCTTGGGCTACACTTATCTGTTACGCTTCCATGTGTGTAATGTCATACGTATTTAGTCGCCGCCATTACCCTATTTCTTACAATTGGAAACACATTTCATTTTACATGATCTCGGCACTTTCCCTATTTTATATTTGGACGCTGTGGCACGACGATCATTTCATCATGAGTAGTTTGTTTTGCATTATCTACATCTTTAGTGTGGTAGTGCTCGAAAAGCGAAAAAAAATAAGTACTTTCAATCTTTGAAAAAACCAGAAAATATGACGATTGAGATTATAAATCGATCAAAACATCCACTCCCAAAATACGAAACCTTATTGTCTGCTGGAATGGATCTCTATGCTAATATTAATGAGGAAGTACTTCTAAAGCCAATGCAAAGAGCTTTGATAAAAACAGGCTTATTTATAGCTTTGCCAGACAATTATGAAGCACAAATAAGGCCTAGAAGTGGTTTGGCATATAAAAAGGGGGTTACCGTGCTAAATAGCCCGGGGACAATTGATGCCGATTATCGTGGAGAAATTGGTGTAATTTTGATTAATTTATCGGAAGACGACTTTGTTGTTACAGATGGTGAGCGCATTGCACAAATGATCGTGGCCCCATACACTAAGGCGCAATGGCTTGACGTTGAAGAGCTGTCGGTCACTGAAAGAGGTGAAGGCGGTTTTGGAAGTACAGGAAAAAACTAAATATAAAAATAGTATATGAAAATTATTGTCCCAATGGCGGGTAGAGGCTCGCGTTTAAGGCCCCACACATTAACGGTCCCAAAACCTTTAGTTCCTATTGCTGGTAAACCAATTGTTCAGCGACTGGTAGAAGATATTGCCAGGGTTTGCGGAGAAAAAGTAGATGAAATTGCTTTTGTTATTGGTGATTTTGGGGCTGTCGTTGAAGGTGAATTACTTGAAATAGCTAAAAATTTAAACGCAAAGGGTGCTATATACCATCAGGATGAGGCTTTGGGGACAGCACATGCTATTTTATGTGCAAAAGAAGCTTTGGAGGGGCCTGTAGTTGTTGCTTTTGCAGACACATTATTTAGAGCTGACTTTACTCTTGACACGGAAAAAGACGGAATTATATGGGTGCAAAAGATTGAAGACCCTAAGGCTTATGGGGTTGTTAAAATGAATGAGAATAATGTTATTACAGATTTCATTGAAAAACCGCAAGAATTCATTTCTGATTTAGCCATTATTGGAATTTACTTCTTTAAAGATGGCATTAAATTAAGTGACGAACTTCAATATTTAATTGACAACAACATTAAAGAAAAGGGAGAGTTTCAGCTGACCAATGCTTTAGAAAACATGAAACAAAAAGGCGCTGAATTTTATCCTGGAAAAGTTGATGAGTGGCTTGATTGTGGAAATCCGGTAGCAGCGGTACATGCAAACAAACGCGTATTGGAATACACGGCAAACAATGAGTCCAGAAAGGCTCTAAACATTGAAAATGCCCAAATTATTGAGCCTTGTTTTATAGGCGCGAATGTTCAATTAAAGAACTGCACAATAGGGCCTTATGTTTCTATTGGGAACGATACTTGTATAGCAAATAGCACAATTAAAAACACCATTATTCAAAACAATACAACGATTGTAGATGCTGATTTAGAAGACTCTATGATTGGAAATCACGTAGAATATATGGGCGGAAAAAAAAGAATTAGTATTGGTGACTACTCAAAAATAGGATGAAGGTAAAAGTAAACATACTACTCTTTTTCGTAATAATTTGTTTGGGGGCTTGTTCGAGTATTAAAACCGTTTCACAAAAAAGTGACACGCAACTTAACGCTTATACTAATGGCGACATAAGTTATAAAAACCAGTTCCGTTTCAAGTCAATGTTTTTTGAGTCTCAGCGCCTGGAAGCATTAGAAGAGTTTGACAAAGCGGCTGCGCTAATGGAGCAGTGCCTCTCTATTGATCCTTTCAATGCTGATGCCCATTATGAAATGGCTATACTATATATTGCAATTGATCGGATAGAAGACGCTTTATTTCACGCAAAAAAGTCATCTGAATTAAATCCTAACAACGAATGGGTCACTCATCTCTTGTCTCAGCTATACCAAATGTCTGGAAACATTGATGGGGAATTAAATGCCTACAAAGATCTAATCAAAAAAGACTCCTCAAATATTGAATATCTGTTTCTTTTAGCAACAGCGCATTCAAAAAACGGAAGCTATAAAAAAGCCATACAGGTCTATAATGAAATTGAATCTAAAATAGGTGTTTCAGAAGAATTGTCCGTAACTAAAGAATACCTCTACATTACCATGGGCAATGTCGATTTGGCTGCTGCAGAAATAATGAACCTAGTTGCTGCCTTTCCAAATGAAATTCGATTTCTTGGCATGCTTGCTGAGTTATATCAAGCAAACAATTTAACCGAAAAATCAATTGCTATTTACAATGACATATTAAAGGTGGAGCCAAAAAATTCTGCTGCAAATATCGCTTTGGCAGAACACTATCGGGTTAACAACAACCATTTAAAAGCCTTCGATTATTTAACATTTTGTTTCGACAACGATGTCTTCGATCCGCAGACAGTGTTCCAAATACTTTCTTCTTATTTCCAAATGGCTATAGATGAACAAAAGTATTTAGACCCCCTGCTTTCATTGCTAGACAAAGCTTTAATTAATCATCCTAATGAGGCGCCCTTTCATGTGCTTTCTGGAGATGTCTATTTTCAATTAAACAACTCAAAAAAAGCATTTGAGGCCTACGAAAAATCCTTAAACCTTGGAGTAACCGATTTTTTAATTTGGAATCGGTATTTGATTTTGGGTGTTGAACTTCAAGAATATGACCGCGTATATAAAAATGGAGCGAGGGCCATTGAGTTGCATCCTATACAACCAACGCTTTATTTGTTTACTGGGTTTGCTGCATTTTATAACAAAGAATACGAAAAGGCCATAACCTTTTTCAACAAGGGGTTAAATTATGTTGTAAACAATAGGCCATTAAAAGCGGAGTTTTATAATTATCTAGGAGATGCATACCACATTTTTGGAAACAATAAAAAATCAGATGAGTGTTATGAAAAGTCCCTAGATTTGATTCCGGACAATGTCGTTGTTCTTAACAACTATAGCTACTATTTAAGTCTGAGGGAAAAAGATCTAGAAAAAGCTGAGCGCATGTCTAAGCAGTGTGTTGAGCTAAGCCCAAATCAACCTACTTACCAAGACACATATGGCTGGGTGCTATATAAGCTAAAACGATTTAATGAAGCTAAAGAGTGGCTTCAAAAAGCTGTTGAGGGGGGCGGTAAAAGCCCCGTCGTAATAGAGCACTACGGTGACGTGCTTTACCAACTAAACCAAAAAAAAGAAGCTCTTGAATACTGGAAAAAAGCTAAAAATACTGGCGGCGATTCAGAACTACTAAACAAAAAAGTCAGCGAAGGTGTTTTGTATGAATAAACAGTTGCTCTTCACAATTTTTGTTTTTTTGATGTTCGCAAGTTGCCGTTCCACAAAAACCACAAAAACCTTATACACAAAGGCTCCAAAAGCAGAAACGCTGATAGATTCTGTGGAGTCAGCTCATTTTAAATTCAACTGGATGAGTGCTAAGGTTTCAGGAAAATTTAGTGACTCAAATCAGAATTTCTCTTTTAAGGGGAATATGAAAATTCGTAAAGACAGCCTCATTTGGATTTCTATAAGTCCTGGTTTAGGGCTAGAACTTGGTCGGGTTCTTTTAGACTTAGACTCCGTACATTTTATGAACCGGTTTGAAAAAACATATTTTAAAAGCAGCTACGCTGAGCTAAGCGAAAAAACAGAAAGCCCCCTGAGTTTCATGAGAATTCAATCTCTATTGGTGGGAAACGCGATGAGTAATTTTAAATCAAAAAAACACTACTCTTGGCTAGAAAATCAAACCTTTAAACTTTCGTCTGATAGTGATAAACAAATAAAAAAATGGATCCGTAGCAAAAGAAAGCCAAGTCATGAGATTTACTTGGCTTCGATTAATCCAAAAACCTCTAAAGTTTATTCTCAGAAATACAAAAACTTAAAATTAAATAGAGAGCTTAATGTTGAGTATGAGGATTTTGAAATGCATGGTGACCTATTTATCGCTGAATCTGTAAACTTAAGCATTATAACAAACAAAGAAATAAGCTTAAGTTTGTCGTATTCTAAAATCAACTTAAATAAAGCATTTAAGTTTCCTTTTTCCGTTCCCGAAAGCTATGAAGTTATTCGCTAAAATTCTCTTGTTGCTTCTATTGTGTAACAATTTAATGGCTCAAGAAAAAGCCAGGTTACAAGAGCGAAAAAAACTGCTTTTAGAAGAAATACAATTTAGTAATAAGGTTCTTGAGCAGACAAAAAAAGAAAAGGACGTTTCATTTCACCAATTAAAAACTTTAAAGCAAAAAATTGTAATTCGCGCTCAGCTTATTCGAACTATTCAAAAAGAGGTTGGGTATATAAATCAAGAAATCGAACTTAACCAAAATGAAAAAT
>Ga0209374_1001236_pt1 | contig 25654 bp, 25 predicted proteins | sample SaaInlLV_DNA_10m_FD_184683 | JGI IMG/M metagenome (GOLD analysis project Ga0209374, IMG submission 184683) | Marine microbial communities from expanding oxygen minimum zones in the Saanich Inlet - SI075_LV_DNA_10m (SPAdes) (version 2) | ecosystem: Environmental > Aquatic > Marine > Unclassified ... | reverse complement strand
ACCTAGCCCTACGGGGCCTCTTCATATTGGTGGTGTAAGAACAGCTTTATATAATTATTTATTTGCCAAAAAACACAAAGGTACATTCATCCTAAGAATAGAGGACACAGACCAAGCTCGCTATGTTGCCAATGCTGAAAAATACATTATAGACTCTTTAGAATGGTGTAATATTCCTTTTGATGAGGGTCCAAACAAAAACGAAAAATTTGGACCTTATAGACAGTCTGAGCGAAAAGAATTGTATGAAAGATATGCCAAAATATTGATAAATTCTGGATGGGCATATTATGCTTTTGATACTTCTGAAGAATTAGAAACTCATAGAAAAGGGCACGAAAAAGAAGGGAAAACATTTATCTATAATTGGCATAATAGAAAAAAAGGGCGTTTGGTAAATTCTTTAGTTTTGTCTGAAAAGGAGGTAAAAAGAAAAATAAATAGTGGAGAAAATTACGTAATACGCTTTAAAGCACCGCAGGATGAAATCTTACAAATGGAAGATGAAATTCGTGGAAAAATTACCATAGATACCAATATTTTAGATGATAAGGTTTTATTTAAAAGTGATGGTATGCCAACCTATCATTTAGCCAATATTGTTGATGATCATTTGATGGAAATAAGTCATGTAATTCGAGGTGAAGAATGGTTACCTTCAATGCCTTTACATGTCTTGTTATACCGAGCTTTTGGTTGGGATTCTCCCAAATTTGCTCATTTGCCATTGATTTTAAAACCGATTGGAAAAGGAAAATTAAGTAAAAGAGATGGAGATAAATTAGGGTTTCCGGTATTTCCTTTAGCCTACAGAAATGAAATTACTAAAGAGGTGTCAAGCGGGTATAAAGAAGATGGTTATTTTGCTGATAGTTTTATAAATATGTTGGCTTTTTTAGGATGGAATCCCGGAACAGAACAAGAGATTTTCACTCTAGAAGAATTAATAACGTCATTTGATTTAGAACGTGTTAGTAAATCTGGAGCAAAATTTAATCCAGATAAAACAAATTGGTTTCAACAGCAATATATGCAAACCAAAAATGATACTGAGCTAACAGAAGTATATCAAAAAATCCTTAAAGAAAAAGGAATTTATAAAGACTCGTATCTTATTAAGAAGATCGTTTCTTCTATTAAAGAAAGAGCTATTTTTATCGCTGATTTTTGGAGGTTATCTTCTTTCTTTTTTGAAGCACCAAAAGAATATGACCAGAAAGCTTCTAAGAAAAATTGGAAGATAGGTACAACTGAGTTAATGTTCGAATTGATCGAAGTAATTAATAGTATTGAAGATTTTTCATCAGAAAATTCAGAGAAATTAATTAAAGAATGGATTGTTAGTAAAGATATTGGTTTTGGAAAAGTTATGCAGCCTTTAAGATTGTCTTTGGTTGGAGCTCTTCAAGGGCCTCATTTATTTGACATCATAGAAATTATTGGAAAAGAAGAAACGATTAAAAGGCTAAAAAACGCAATCGAATTTTTATAATTATGAAAAAAATATTTTTGTTTTTTATTTTAATAAGTGCTTTAAATGTAGAGGCTCAATATATGAATGGTAGAGGTAATAGTCAAAGACAGCAACGTCAGAGGCAAATGACTCAAGCTCCTCAAAAAGCACCAGAACCAAATTTTAAGGTAGAAGAATATATAGGACTTGTGTTTTATGACTTAAAAAAAACACTAAAGAAAACGAGTGTAAAAAAATCTACAGAAAAAGGTAGGGCGTTTTCTAAGCTTTTAACATCCTATAATAAATCTATTAGGGATATGGCTAGAATAAATAGTTTTTTACTTAAAAATACGAAAATAATGGTTGAAGGTTTTCAGAAGAGATCAATGAAAAATGGTGATTTTTCTGAGCAACCTAAAGTTCTAAAAAAATTGAATGAAAACTTAAAGCCAATTTCTAATTTTCTTAAAGATGAAGATTTAAAATTAAATACAAAATTAAAAGTTTTACTTTCAATAAAACAATATAAGAACTGGATTAAATATAATAAAAAACTCAATAAAAGAATTCCAAAACAATAGCTTACAAAGTCATAATAAATTATATTTTAACTTTTTATTTAAATTATAAATTCTAAATTCTCTTATATTTACGAGTATAAAATTTATAATTTAAACAAAAAATTCTGCTATGACATCTATTTTTCCTATTATCATTGGGCTTTTATTATTGATTCTTTTTACCGCTTTCTTTACTGTTAAACAACAAACTGCTGCTGTTATTGAGCGATTTGGAAAGTTTAGCGCTATTCGACAGTCTGGTCTGCGTTTTAAAATTCCACTTATTGACAGGATTGCTGGAAAGTTAAGTTTAAAAATACAACAACTTGATGTAATTATTGAAACAAAAACATTAGATGACGTTTTTGTAAAATTAAAAGTATCTGTTCAATATAAAGTTATTTACGATAAAGTATATGATGCTTTTTATAAATTAGACTATCCACACGATCAAATAACATCTTACGTATTTGATGTTGTAAGAGCTGAAGTTCCAAAAATGAAATTAGATGATGTTTTTGTTAAAAAAGATGATATTGCAATTGCTGTTAAATCAGAATTAAATGAAGCAATGATGACATATGGTTATGATATTATTAAAACATTGGTAACAGATATAGATCCTGATGCACAAGTTAAGGAAGCTATGAATAGAATAAATGCATCAGAAAGAGAAAAAGTTGCGGCCCAGTATGAAGGAGATGCTCAACGTATTTTAATTGTAGAACGCGCTAAGGCAGAAGCTGAAAGTAAGCGTCTACAAGGTCAAGGTATTGCGGATCAAAGACGTGAAATAGCACGCGGTTTAGAAGAGTCTGTAGAAGTTTTAAATAAAGTTGGTATCAACTCACAAGAAGCATCCGCTTTGATTGTGGTAACACAACATTATGACACCCTTCAATCTATCGGTCAGGAGACAAACAGTAATTTAATCCTATTACCTAACTCCCCTCAAGCTGGAAGCACAATGTTGAATGATATGGTTGCTAGTTTTACTGCAAGTAATCAAATTGGTGAAGCTATGAAAAAAACAAAAAACAAGAAATTAAACACGTAGTGAAAGACTTTATATTGACTTTTTAAAAAAAAACTCAACCTATTAAATAAGTTGAGTTTTTTTTATTTTAAAGTTGTAATAAAATTATTTCTTTTCTTCTATTTTTTCTTCTGACTCTTCTTTTGCAGCATTTTTAAACTCTTTAATTCCGCTTCCTAAACCTTTCATTAATTCTGGTATTTTTTTTCCTCCAAAAAAAAGTAAAACAACAACAACAATTATAGCGATTTGCATTCCACCTATCATTCCAAAATATATAGATAAACTATTCATCTTTTTTAATTTTTATTTATCACAAATATACAAAAAAGGTTAGTATTGTATATTACTAATTTCTTTTTTGAATAATTCCACCTATTACTTTTTTTTCTTTTACAATTTCTGGGTTCCCTTTATAAAATATAGACCCACCAAAACTTACTCTTGCACTTAATGTTTCACCTGCTAAAATTTCAGCTTTTGCTCCTGTTCCAGCAAAAACATCAGAATTTCCAGCTATTTCCATAGCAAAACCATTATACACTCCATATAAATCTATATTTACTTCTTGATTCTTTGCGGTACCAGTAAGTTTTATGATTCCGCCAGAAGAAATTCTAACTTTAAGATATGATACTTGTGATGTTAAATTAATAAATGCTCTTTCTTGAGAATTTACTTGTAATTTAGATTGATTAAAATCTTTTCCGGTAATCGTAGACCCTTCATTTGCATCTATAATATCAATTTTATTATTGTAATATAATTTTATTAAAACTTTACCATCTGCTAAATTATTTTCTGGTTTTAATGAAAAAGGTAATGATAATTTTAAAGTATTATTAACACTCTTAATTTTTACCATTTCAGCCTTTTCACCTGAAATTTCTAGCTTTTGTTCTTCAGATTTAATTAATTCTACATCTATTCCATTGTAAACTTTTAAAATAGAATAATCTCCTATGTTTTTTATTATTGTGGTTTGTGTAAATGCCGTAAAACTTATTATTATGGCACAAAAAGAAACGACTCTCTTCATATTTTTTTATTTTTTATTAATAACGCTTAATAAATAAGTATAGTATTATAAAGGATTTTTTATGTTTTATTTTAAAAAATTATTTTTCTATTAAAGTAAAATCTAAATGTTTTCGCTCTAAATCTGTGTGTTTTACTTTTACTTTTACGTCATCTCCTAATTGATAGAGGTGTTTTGTAGATTGACCAACAATCGCATATTGTTTTTCATCAAAAATATAATAATCACTTTTTATATCTCTAATTCTAACCATTCCTTCACATTTATTAGTTTTAATTTCAACATAAATTCCCCATTCTGTTACCCCTGTTATCACTCCCTCAAATTCTTCATCTTTATGATCTTGCATGTATTTTACTTGCATGTATTTAATAGATGCTCTTTCTGCTTTTGATGCCAATTCTTCTCTATTAGAAGAGTGTTTACATTTTTCTTCGTATGAATTAGATTTTGGAACATCTCCTCCATCTAAATAGTGTTGTAATAATCTATGTGTCATAACATCAGGATAACGTCTTATTGGAGATGTAAAGTGGCTATAATAATCAAAAGCTAAGCCATAATGACCAATATTTTGTGTAGTATAAACTGCTTTAGACATTGTTCTAATAGTTAATGTTTCAATCATATTAGATTCTGCTTTACCTTGAACATCACTTAATAACTGATTTAAAGAGTCTGAAGTTGTTTCTTTTGTTTCTGTATTTATTTTGTAACCGAATTTACGTATCATATTTTGTAAAGAAGCTAATTTTTCTACATCAGGCTCATCATGAACTCTGTAAATGAAAGTTTTATTCGTTGCTTTTCCTTTTGAATAACCAATAAACTGAGCAACTTTCTTATTTGCTAATAACATAAATTCTTCTATTAATTTATTAGCATCTTTAGATTGTTTGAAAAAAACACCTATAGGATTCGCTTTTTCATCTAAATTAAACTTCACCTCTACTCTATCAAAAGAAATAGCCCCTTCTTTCATTCTTTTTTTACGAAGAATTTTAGCTAATTCATCTAATTTTAAGGTAGCTTCTACAATCTCTGAAGTAACCTTATATTCTTTATCAATAATAGAAATATCTGATGGCATTGTATACGTCTGATTATAATCATATAATTTACAGTTTTCTATTATAGATTGTGCTTCTTCATAAGCAAAACGTTGGTCAGAAAAAGTAACTGTTCTACCAAACCATTCATTTACAATTTCTGCTTTTTTATTCACTTCAAACACAGCGGAAAAAGTTAATTTTTCTTCGTTTGGTCGCAAAGAACACACTCCATTACTTAATATTTCTGGGAGCATTGGCACAACTCTATCAACTAGATAAACAGATGTTGCTCTTTTGTAAGCTTCTTCATCTAAAATAGTTTTCTGCTTTAAATAATGTGAAACATCTGCAATATGAATTCCTATTTCATAATTACCGTTTTCTAAGTTTTTAAAAGACAATGCATCATCAAAATCTTTTGCATCTTTAGGATCTATTGTAAAAGTTAAATCTTTACGCATGTCTCTTCGTTTAGAAATCTCTTCTTGTGTAATTTCTAAGGATAAATTTTCTGCTTCTTTTTCAACCTCTTCTTCAAATTCAAATGGTAAGTTATATTCTAATAAAATAGAATGCATTTCTGTATTATGATCTCCTGGTTTTCCAAGAATTGTAGTTATTTTCCCAAATGGATTTTTAGAATTTTTTGGCCAATCAGAAATAGTTGCTTGTACTTTATCACCGTCCTCTGCACCATTTATTTTATTTTCTGAAATAAAAATATCTGCGTACATTTTATGATTGTCTGGAATTACAAAACCAAAATTTTTGATTTTATTTTTCTGTAAAACTCCAACAAATTCAGTATTCGCTCTATTTATAATTTCTACTACTTCTCCTTCTAATTTCCTACCATTTCTTTTTTTATAAACGTATGCTTTTACAGTATCTTGATGTAACCCCTTTCCAAGATTTATATTTGGTATAAAAACATCTTCTTCATAATCTTCCGTAATAAAATAACCATTACCATTAGAAGTTATATCTAGTGTCCCTAGTGAATATTTTCTATCTGTATTTAATTGAAACTTACCTCTTTCTATTTCTTTAATTTTTTTCGTTATGTTTAATTCTGCTAACTTTTTAATTATTTGTGTTTTTCCATCTGAATCTAATATCTTTAATTTAGCAGCAATTTGTTTGTAATTAAGAGAGGTATCAGGATTTTCTTTCATAATTTTAAATATGTTCCTTGTTAAATCTCTTATAATATTTCCTTTTTTTTTAAATATATTTTTTTTCTTTCTTGTCATCTGTTGTAACTTCTTGTTATGTGACACTAAATTACAATTAATTACTGTGATTGTGTCTTTTTAAAAAATATCAATCCATTATTATTGTATTTTAGTTTTTTTAATAGATTATTTATAATGTATAATTCTTGGTTTATAATTGCAAATCCTATAGCTGGTAATCTTAATTTTTCTAAACAATGGAAAAAAATTAAACAATTATTTGATAATAAAAAAATACATTTTTCTTTTGCTTTTTCAAACTATTCAGAACATGAAATTAAATTAGTACAAAATGCTATTCAAAAAGGTTTTAGAAATATTATATCAATTGGAGGTGATGGAACACTTCACCATATAGTTAATGGAATAATGTTACAAAAATATGTAAAAGCATCTGATATAACTATTGGTGTAATCCCTTTAGGTACTGGAAATGATTGGATTAAAACTTATAATATACCTAATAATATTGAAAAAGCTATTAATATTATATCTAAAAAAAAAATTATTCTTCAAGATATTGGTGTTATAGAGACAAAAAATAAAAAATACTACTTTAATAATGTGGCTGGTATAGGTTATGACGGATATATTGTTCATAGATTAAAATCTTTAAAATACCTTGGTTCTATAGCTTATTTATTAAGTGGACTTTCTAGTTTATTATTCTATAAAAAAAGTTTTTTAAAAATTATTTTTAATAATAAAACGATAAAAACCAACTGTTTAATGACTTTGATAGGTATTTGTAAATTTTCTGGAGGAGGAATGCAGTTTACTAAAGAAGTAAATACTAATGATGGTTTGTTTGATATTACTATTGCTAAAAACCTTACTTTTTTTGATTTAATATCTAATATTCATAAACTATATAATGGAGAAATTATACATCATAAAAAAATAGAAACCTACAAAACCAAAGAAATTAGTATAATTTCTAAAAATTCAAAATCTTTTATTCAAGCTGATGGGGAATTAATAGGAACAGGACAAATGAAAGTAAAAATTATAAAAAGTGCGATTCAATTTGTAGTCTGTTAGAATTATTAACATTCTATATAATAATAATAATAATTTTATAAATTTTAAAAAAACAATGATGTTTATAATAGTATGTGAATAAACAGTATATTTTTTTTATTTTTTATTTTTTTTTATGACTTATTAAAAAATATATACATTTTATAAAGGATTTAAATAGTTAAAAATCAATCAAAAGTAAGGTTATTAACAATACACATAATTTACTATTAACTTCTTTTTATTAATAATAATATTTTTATTAATGTAGATAAAATGTTTTTTTTTTGTTGATAAACTTTTATGAAAAACTCATAATAAAAGTTGTGTATATAAATCTTCTATTTGTATTATTATTATTATTAAGACTACCTAAAAAACTTATAAAAAATTTCATATAGTTTTTAACATTTTCACTTTATTAGTAAATACTTAATAACTAAACTTTTATCTAAAAACTAAAATTTTATTTTTTATAACTGTTGATAACCGTTAGTTTCTGTATTTTTGTAATGAATATTAATAATAAAAAATTTTATATGATAATAGCAATAGGTAATGATCATGCTGGAACAGAATATAAATTTCAAATTATAAAATACCTTGAAAAAAAAGGACATACTATTTTAAATTTTGGAACAAATACAAATGATTCTATGGATTATCCTGATGCTATTCATCCAACAGCAGATGCTGTAGAAAAAGGAAAAGCAAGATTAGGAGTTATTTTATGTGGTTCAGGTAATGGAGCGCAAATGACTGCAAATAAACACAAAGGAATTAGAGCAGCATTGTGTTGGAATAACGAATTAGTTGCTTTAACACGACAACATAATAATGCAAATATTTTAACAATTCCTGCTCGTTTTGTTTCTTTACAACAAGCTATTGGTTTTGTAGAAATTTTTCTTTCTACAGAATTTGAAGGAGGAAGACACGGAACAAGAGTAAATAAAATTTCTTGTGCTGGTTAAAACCTGTTTTTTAAAGAAAATTTCATTTAATACAAAAAAAAAAGATAGATTACAGTGGGTAATCTTATAATTTTAAGAAATTTTTAAAATGAATTTCATTACAAAAACTTTTTCTGAATTAAACACTAAAGAATTGTATAAAATACTTCAATTACGTTCTGAAGTTTTTGTTGTTGAGCAAGATTGTGTTTATCAAGACTTGGATTTTAAGGACCAAAAAGCATTGCATGTTTTTGGTATAAAAAAAGACACTATTATTGCTTATACTAGGGTTTTTAAAAGTGGTGATTATTTCGATAAAGCAAGTATAGGAAGAGTAGTTGTTTCTAATACTGAACGTAAATCTGGATTGGGTCACGGTATTATGAAAGCATCTATAGAAACTATAAAAATTCATTTTAATGAGGAAGAAATTACCATTTCTGCTCAAAAATATCTAAAAAAATTCTATGAATCCCATAATTTTATTCAAAAAGGGGGTGAATATTTAGAAGATGGAATACCTCATATAAGAATGTATAGAAATTAATATTTAAGTTCTATAAATATTAAATTAAATCATCTACTTCTAAAACACCACCAACAGTTAAATTTTTTAATTTTATTTCACCGATTCTAACACGAATTAAACGCAATGTTGGAAAACCAACAGCTGCTGTCATTTTTCTAACTTGTCTAAATTTTCCTTCTCTTATAATAATAGAAATCCAACTAGTAGGACCGTGCCTTTCATCTCTTATTTTTTGACTTCTTAATGGAAATTTTGGATCTTCTATTAAAAAAGCATGACCTTTTTTTGTTTTATATTTTTTCCCGTTAAAACCAATTTCTACCCCTTTTTTTATTTTTTCTATAGCTTCCTTATTTATAAGACCATCTAATTGAACGTAATATTCTTTTTCATATTTATTACTTCTAATTTCTGCGCTTACTTTACCATCAGTTGTTAATAAAAGGAGGCCTTCAGAAGCAACATCTAATCTTCCAATAGCCATGGTTCCCTTTGGAAAATCATACAATTCACCTAATAATTTTTTTTTTCGTTTCGCGGGATTTATAAATTGAGAAATACATCCCCAAGGTTTGTGAATTATAAAATGACGGTGTTTATCTAACAATCTATAAGATTTTAATTTGTACTTCGAAAAATTCTTTTCCTTGAGATAAACGCATATTTTCTTCAGAGAATTTTTGATCTGTATAGGATGTATATTGTGTTATTGGTTCTATACAAAGCATGTTATCTACCTCTGTCCACAACATAAAATTATCAAAACCTTTTGTGGTTATTTCTAAATTTTTTTTATCAATATTTTTTAGAGTAATTTTATCTGAATTTAGAATAGGAAAAGCATTTGAACTAGATTTATAAACATCAGATAGAGTAATATTTTTACCAACAGAAATAAGGGTTTCTTTTCCTGAGTTAGAGAGCAAAAAAGCTGGATGGTACCCTAACATAAAAGGCATTCCTACTTCAGAATTAATAATAAATTCAATTTTCAAAATATCATTTTCTAGTTTAAAATTTTTTTCAAAAGAAAAGTCAAAAGGCCATAATAGATTTTCTTCAGAAGATTTTAATGGAAATTTACTGTTTTTAATTTTCGTCTCTTTTTCGTATTTTTTTATAAAATTAGCGCTGTCTTTATAAGCAGAAACTAAGCTATAATTTAATTCACGCAACAAGCCGTGTTGGTCTTGTTTTGCATTTCCTTTTTTTGTGTGAACAATAAAATTATTTTTAGAGGTAGGCCCAATAACAGGAAACATTTCATCATCAGAATTTCTCCAGCCTTTACTTCCTTTTTGATGAATAAATTCATCTCCCTCTTTTTTAAAACTCACCAACTCACCATTTGAAATAACTACAGAACTATTTAAATTTTTTAAAAGGATTTTTGATTTCATTTTCAATAATTAACTATCACAATAATACAAAAATGTAGTTTATTTTTTTGTAACTTGTGGCACTTATTTAAAATAAAAAAAGAAATATTTATGGCAGTAGATAAAGAAAAAGCAGCAAAACAAAAAGCACTACAACTTACTTTAGATAAACTAGATAAAACATACGGAAAAGGCTCAGTCATGAAATTAGGAGATCTTGTTACAGAAGAGGTTGATGCAATTTCTTCTGGTTCACTTGGATTAGATTTAGCGTTAGGAGTTGGTGGGTATCCAAGAGGAAGGGTAATAGAAATTTATGGCCCAGAGTCTTCTGGTAAAACAACTTTAACATTACACGCAATTGCAGAAGCTCAAAAAATGGGTGGTATAGCAGCTTTTATTGATGCAGAGCACGCTTTTGATAAATTTTATGCTGAAAATTTAGGGGTAGATATAGATAATTTAATAATTTCTCAACCAGATCATGGTGAGCAAGCTTTAGAAATTACAGAAAATTTAATTCGTTCTGGGGCAATAGATATTGTTGTAATTGATTCTGTTGCTGCTTTAACACCAAAGTCAGAAATTGAAGGGGAAATGGGAGACTCTAAAATGGGCCTTCACGCACGCCTTATGTCCCAGGCCTTACGTAAACTAACAGGGACAATCTCTAAAACAAACTGTACTGTTATTTTTATCAATCAATTAAGAGAAAAAATTGGAGTAATGTTTGGTAATCCAGAAACAACAACAGGTGGGAATGCCTTAAAATTTTATGCTTCTGTTCGTCTAGATATAAGAAGAAGAACACAAATTAAAGATGGAGATAAAGTTATTGGAAATAGCACTAAAGTAAAAGTTGTAAAAAATAAAGTAGCGCCTCCCTTTCAAATTGCAGAATTTGATATCATGTACGGACAAGGTATTTCTAAAGTTGGCGAAATTTTAGACATTGGTGTAGAGTTAGGAATCGTAAAGAAAAGTGGTTCTTGGTTCAGTTATGGTGAAACAAAACTTGGTCAAGGAAGAGATGCGGTTAAAGGATTGATAAAAGACAATCCTGAATTAGCAGAAGAACTAGAAGGTAAAATAAAAAATGCTATTGAAAATCAAGAATAAAAGTATTTAAAAAGGGCTTAATTATTATAAACTGCTACAGATAATTATATCTCTAGCAGTTTTTTATGATACCACAAAATGATTCAAATTTCAAAACAGATTCAATTAAAAAAAATTCAAAATTCAGATTCTGAATCTCTTTTTATATTGATGAAAGAAATATATTCTTATTCCTACAGTCATTTTTGGAAAGATAAAGGAGATTGGTATGTAAATTCTCAATATTCAAAAGAAAACCTTCTAAAGGACTTATCAGAGAAAAAAAGCGACTATTATTTTATTATTTACAAGACAGAGATTGTTGGTAATTTTAGAATTATTTGGGATGAAAAACTAAAAGGTTGCCCTAAAGAAAACCAGGTTAAATTACATAGGGTTTACCTGAATCCAAAAACACATAGAAAAGGAATAGGAAAAAAATTGATTTTCTGGTTAGAAAAAAAAGCATTAGAAAAAGGGTATCAAATTATATGGTTAGATGTTATGGATGCACAACCACAAGCTTATAAATTCTATAAAAAACTAGGTTACAAGTATTTTTCTCATGAACTTTTAACATATAATTTATTATACAATAAGGTAAGAAAAATGAGCCAGTTTTATAAACTTCTAAACAACTAATTTTATGAAACACCCGTACTGCCAAAACCACCAACCCCTCGCTCTGTGTTATCTAAAATAGCGACTTCTTCCCATTTCAAACGTTCGTGTTTTGCTATAACTAACTGAGCAATTCTTTCCCCATCATTTACCACAAACTCTTCGTTAGATAAGTTCACTAAAATAACACCAACTTCTCCTCTATAATCAGCATCTACAGTTCCAGGAGAATTTAATACTGTAATTCCTTTTTTAGCAGCCAAACCACTTCTAGGCCTAACTTGCGCTTCAAAACCAATAGGCAATGCAATATATAAACCAGTTTTTATAATCGCTCTTTCTAAAGGTTTTAATGTTACTGCTGCATCAATACTTGCTCTTAAATCCATTCCCGCCGACCCCTCTGTTTCATAGGAGGGAATTGGGTGTTTGGATCTGTTTATAATTTGTACTTTCATAAGTGTTTATTTAGAGAAATAACTTTTTTAGAACATTAAAAATAGTAAAAAGTCATGATATACCTAGCTTTCTAATGAGACAAATATAATAATAAGCAAAAGCATTCATCTATAGATAATAGTTTTATTACTTTTGATGATATAAATTAATCATAGATGAACGAACAAAAAAAAATTGCAGTCTTAGGAGGTGGAAGTTGGGCTACTGCAATTGTAAAAATGTTGAGTGAAAATTTAGAGACAATTGGTTGGTATATGAGGAGTGAGCAAGCAATAGAGCACATTAAAGAAAATGAACACAACCCTAATTATCTTCGTTCCGCAGAATTGAACGCACAACAACTAGACTTGTGTAGTAATATAAACTTAACAGTTGCTAATTATGATGTTCTTATTTTTGTAATTCCATCTGCTTTTTTAACCAGTGAATTAAATAAATTAAAGTCATCTTTAGAGGGTAAAATAATTTTTTCTGCGATTAAAGGTATTGTTCCAGAAACGGGATTGATTATTGGTGAGCATTTTCATAATCAGTATAATATTCCATTTAAAAACATTGGTGTAATTACAGGCCCTTGTCATGCAGAAGAGGTTGCTATGGAGCGTTTGTCATACTTAACAATCGCTTGTCAAGATGAAATTAAAGCTAAAAATATAGAAAAGTATTTACAAAGTTGGTACATAAAAACGAAAACGTCTGATGATATTATTGGTACCGAATATGCCGCGATGTTAAAGAATATTTATGCAGTTGCTGCTGGTATGGCTCACGGTTTAGGATATGGAGATAATTTTCAGGCGGTTTTAATGAGTAATGCAATTCGTGAAATGAAAAGGTTTATCAAAAAAGTGCATAAGATGAAGCGAAATATCAATAATTCGGCTTATTTAGGGGATTTATTGGTTACTGGGTACTCACTTTTTAGTAGAAATAGACAATTTGGTAATATGATTGGCAAGGGGTATACGGTAAAATCTGCACAAATAGAGATGAGTATGATTGCAGAAGGTTATTATGCAACTAAAAGCGCTTTTAATATGAAAGAAGAAAAGAATATGAACACTCCTATTATAGATACTGTTTATTATATTTTATACGCACACAAAAACCCTAAAAAAGAATTTAAAAAGTTGACAAGTAAATTGGATTAAATGTTTAATTTTGAACATTGATATAACTTATTAAACAATAATAATGAAAACAATACAAGAAGTTGTCGAAAGTACTATTAGAAAAACACCTTTTATTGAGGAGGCTTTAAATGAAAAGTTAATTAATGTTTCTTCTTTAGCAAGGATTATCTTACCAGAAGTTTCGCTAGTGTTAAAGAAAAATGTGAAGGTTGGTGCTGTTATGATGGCAATTAATAGGTTGTCTCCAGCAAGTGAATTACGCATCAGAAAGAACATTAAAAAACTCGCATTGGATTTAGGTGACGTAATTGTTCGTTCAGATTTGTGTGATTTTACTTTTAAAAACACTCCTTCTTTGTTAAAAGAAATTGCAAAAATTTTAACAAAATCATCAGAAAGTTCAGATTATTTTTTAACTGTTTCTCAGGGAATTTTTGAAACAAATATTGTTACAAGTAAAAATTTACTACCTTTTGTTTATGAAATTTTTGAAAAAGAAACACGAACTCACAGCATGCTTGAGTTGGCTTCAATAACAATAAAATTACCCAAAGAAAACTTAGAACAATCAGGAATTTATTATTTTATTTTAAAACAATTAGCCTGGGCAGATATACCTTTGCAAGAGATTATTTCTACTACAAATGAAATGACAATTGTTGTAAAAGAGGGTGATATTAATCAAACGTTCTCTATTCTAATGGACATGAAATTAAGCTAATAGATGGGCAAACAAGACCCGTATGCAGCGCTTAGAATTAAAGAGTTTAACATTTTCTTACTTGTTAGATTTCTTCTTGTTTTTGGTTGGTCTATGCAGTTTATTGTCATTGAGTGGCAAGTGTATTCTATTACTAAAGACCCTCTATCTCTAGGAATAATTGGCTTAATGGAAATCATTCCTGCCTTTTCAATGGCCTTATTTGCTGGTCATATTGTAGATCAAAATGAAAAAAGAAATTTATTAGCTATTTGTACAGCTGCTTTTTCTTTTATAAGTCTTGGGTTGTTTTTATTAACCTCAAAAAGTATCGTTGCAAATTGGTCAACAAATGCTATTTTATATTCTATTTATGGGTTTGTTTTTTTTGGAGGTTTTTTACGCTCATTCTTTGGTCCAACAATTTTTTCTTTAGTAGCGCTATTAGTTCCTAAAAAAATATACCCTAATGCTGCAACATGGAGTACTAGTACCTGGAAAACCGCAGCTGTTTCTGGAGCTCTCTTTGGTGGATTTTTTATCAGTTGGATTGGAGTTGACAAAACACTATGTGTTGTTTTTATTCTAGTAATTTTATCATTTATTGTACTTTTTCAAATAAAAAAGAAACCTATTTTAAATAAAAAAGTAGGTGAACCGATGTTAAAAAGTTTAAAAGCAGGAGTTAAATTTGTATTTAAAAATAAGGTTATTTTAGGGGTGTTAACCCTAGATATGATTGCTGTTTTATTTGGTGGAACCGTCGCAATTTTATCAGTTTTTGCCCAAGATATTTTAAATGTTGGTCCTGAAGGTTTTGGTATTTTAAATGCATCCATATCTTTAGGTAGTATTGTTACGATGTTTCTAACAACATACATTCCTATTCATAAAAATACAGGTAAAAAAATGCTATTGTCAGTTTTTATTTTTGGGTTAAGTATTATCGTTTTTGGACTTTCATCCATTTTCTGGCTGAGCATTTTAGCACTATTTATAAGTGGCGCAGCAGATGGAATTTCTATGGTAATTAGACAAACGATCTTACAATTAAAAACACCTGATGATATGCGGGGAAGGGTTTCTTCTGTAAATTCAATGTTTGTTGGTTCTTCAAATGAATTAGGTGCTTTTGAAAGTGGTTTAGCAGCCAAGTTGGTAGGTCCGGTAATAGCAGTCGTATTTGGGGGAACAATGACATTAATTACCACTATTGCTTCAGGAGTATTAAACCCTACTTTGAGAAATTTAGATTTAACCGAAGAGATAAAATCAAAGGAAGAAGAGTAAAACAGTTTAATAAAAGAAACTTTTGAAATAAGGTCTTTTAAATTAATTCTTACCTTTATAAAAAATATTTTTATGGAACATGGTTTTTTCTCAATAATACCTCCAATTATTGCCATTATATTCGCCCTAAGAACAAAGCAAGTGTATGTTTCTTTACTCTTTGGTATTTGGTTTTCTTGGCTCATCATAAAAGATTGGAGTTTTTTAGAGGGAACTATTGCCACGATTGAGGGAATGGTGAATGTTTTTCATTCTGCGGGAAATACAAGAACAATTATGTTCAGTGCCTTGGTAGGTGCTTTGCTTATTTTTATTCAATATTCCAGAGGAGTTGAAGGGTTTATCAATATTTTAAACAAGCAATTGGAAACGTTAGAAGCCAAAAAATCAGGCCACAGTAGAATAATGGTTCAAGTTTTGGCAACTGTAACAGGATTACTATTGTTTGTAGAAACAAGCATCAGCTCTTTGACTGTAGGAACTTTATACAGGCCAATTTTTGACAAATTAAAAATACCAAGAGAAAAGTTGGCTTACATAGCAGACTCAAGTTCTGCACCCTCGTCTATTTTAATCCCCTTTAATGCTTGGGGTGCCTTTATAATGGGACTGTTATTAACACAGGGAGTTGACAAACCTTTTTCTGTAATGATGGCTTCTATTAAATACAATTTTTATCCTTTGTTAGCAATTGTTATTGTTTTCATTATCATTTTTACAAAAAAAGATTTTGGACCAATGAAAAAAGCTGAGAAAAGAACGAAAGAAACAGGTCAATTAATGAATACAAATTCGAAACCAATGGTTTCTGATGAGGTTACTTCATTTCCACCAAAAGAAGGAATTCCAGCAAAAGCATACAACATGATTGTTCCTCTATTAGTGATGGTTTTGATGATGCCAATCAATTTAATATATACAGGATGGGATTCTGTGAAAACAACTACTTCATTTTTAAATCATGCGTCATTGGCAATTGGTGAAGGTTCTGGGTCTTCATCTGTTTTATATGCAGTAATCACCTCTCTTTTGGTCGCTTTGGTTATGTATTTTATTCAAGGAATTATGAAACCTAAAGAAGCGGTAACCCTAACTCTAAAAGGAATTAGTGAGTTAATACCATTGGCTTTATTGATGTTGTTGGCATTTGCAATTGGTGATGCTTGTAAAGAGTTAGAAACAGGAATGTATGTAGCAAATGCAACGAAAGAATGGTTGTCGCCAGAATTATTACCAGCAGTTGTTTTTATAATTAGTTCTTTTATTGCATTCTCAACCGGAACATCTTGGGGAACATTTGCGATTATGTTAGCAATCTCAATTCCGATGTCAAATATTCATGGAGCAGACGTAACGATTGTTGTTGCAGCCACTTTAGGAGGAGGTATTTTTGGAGACCATTGTTCGCCAATTTCTGATACTTCTATAATCTCTTCTATGGCTTCGGCAAGTGATCATATAGACCATGTAAAAACACAATTACCATATGCTTTAATTGGTGGTATAATTACTACTATTTTGTATTTGATTATTGGCTTTTTAGGATGATTCAGATTTTTTTAAAAAAAATATTAAAAAAGAGTCAAAAAAAGCCCCCTATTTTACAAGGTTTCAATTAGCTAAAACACCTTGTTTTTTTAATTCAGGAATGATACGTAAAGCACTCTCTTTGATTGTGTTTTCTTTAAAAACAAAGGTTTTCTCATACAAGGTGTTTCCTTCGAAAAATGTAACTTGAAATCGGTTGTTGAGTTTAAATAAATCAGGCTGCATGAATTCAATTTTAGCAAAAGAGTTTGCAGGAAGCTTGTTTAGTTTTTTACGCAATAAAGAAGTGGTTTTTGTTTCAGAAAAACCTTGAGAAACAATTACCATCATTTCTAAATCAGTATTTTTATTGTTGATGACATATACATTCCAGTCGTTCGTTTTGTAAATTTCATTGTATTCATATACAATTGCAACGTGAACATTTTTAACTTCCGGTATTTGAATGTCTTTTTTCATATATATTGAGTTTGTTTTCGTCTCAAAATTGCGAAAAGGAATTCATTAAATCACAGATTTAAATTGTTCTAAAAAACGCTTGTCGTTTTCATAAAACATTCTAATGTCCGGAATCTGGTAGAGCAGCATGGCAATGCGTTCAATTCCCATACCAAATGCATACCCAGAATATTTAGCGGGGTCAATATTTGCGTTTTTCAGGACATTAGGATCCACCATTCCACAACCCATAATTTCTAGCCAACCAGTTCCTTTGGTAATTCTATAATCTGTTTCAGTTTCTAGACCCCAATAAATATCTACTTCAGCACTTGGTTCTGTAAAAGGAAAATAAGAAGGACGTAGGCGTATTTTAGACTTTCCAAACATTTCTTTAGTAAAATATAAAAGTGTTTGTTTTAAATCAGCGAATGAAACATCAGTGTCTATATATAAACCTTCCACTTGGTGGAAAATACAATGCGCCCGTGCAGAAATATCTTCATTTCTAAAAACTCTACCTGGAGAGATTGTTCTTATAGGGGGTTTGTTTTCTTCCATGTACCGAACCTGAACAGATGAAGTGTGTGTTCTTAATAAAATATCTGGATTTTGCTCAATAAAAAATGTGTCTTGCATATCTCTTGCAGGATGATATTCTGGAAGATTTAAAGCTGTAAAGTTGTGCCAATCATCTTCAATTTCTGGTCCTTCAGAAACGGTAAAACCAATTCTGTTAAACACATCAATAATTTTATTTTTTACCAGTGAAATAGGATGGCGAGAACCAAGATTAACAGGCTCTGATGGGCGTGTTAAATCTCCATAAAAAGAGCTTTTGGCAGTTGTGTTTTCTAGAGTTTTATTTAATTCAGCAACCTTTTTTTCAGCAGCTTTTTTTAAGCTGTTTAAAGCTTGTCCAAAATCTTTGCGTAAGGTAGCGTCTACATTTTTAAATTCCGAAAATAAATCTTTTAACAAGCCTTTGCTTCCTAGGTATTTTATTCTAAACGCCTCAACCTCATCTTTTGTTGTTGCATTAAATGAAGTTACATCACCAATTAACTCTTTTACTTTGTCTAACATTTACGAAGATAATTAAGAGACAAATTTAAACTTTTTTAAAGAGTTTTATATTGTATTTATCAAGAAAACCACAACAGCAACCGAAATCGATTGAAATAAAGGCTTTTGTTAAAATTATTTCAATTATTTTAATTTTGTGATATTGAAAATTAACTATATTTACAGCATTAAAATTTTATTAATATCACAAAAAAGAATGGAAATAAGTATCAAATCTAAAATTGATGGATTTATGGAATTGGTTAAAACAAGAAATAACCATGAACCAGAATTTTTACAAGCTGTAAAAGAAGTTGCAGAAACAGTAATACCTTATATCATTAAAAATGATATTTATCACGGTAAAAACATTCTCTTAAGGATGGTAGAACCAGAGCGATTACTATCATTTAGAGTTTCTTGGGTTGATGATAATGGAGAAATTCAAGTCAACAGAGGTTACAGGGTTCAAATGAATTCTGCAATTGGCCCCTATAAAGGGGGTTTGCGTTTTCACCCAACAGTGAATGCAAGTATTTTAAAGTTTTTAGCATTTGAGCAAGTGTTTAAAAACTCTTTAACAACACTTCCCATGGGTGGAGGAAAAGGAGGCTCTGATTTTGACCCTAAAGGAAAGTCAGATAATGAAATTATGCGTTTTTGTCATGCTTTTATGAGTGAATTATTCAGGCATATTGGTGCAAATACAGATGTTCCTGCAGGAGATATTGGAGTTGGTGGTAGAGAAATCGGTTTTATGTTTGGAATGTATAAAAAATTAAACAATGAATTTACAGGAGTTTTAACAGGAAAAGGAGCTTCTTGGGGAGGTTCCTTAATAAGACCAGAGGCAACGGGTTATGGAACAGTTTATTTTGCAGAAAACATGCTGAAACGAATAAATGACACTTTTAAAGGAAAAAAAGTGGTAATCTCTGGCGCTGGAAATGTTGCTCAATATGCAGCTGAAAAAGCAATTGAATTAGGAGCAACTGTTTTAACATTATCAGATTCTGGTGGATATATTTTTGATGAAGAAGGAATTAATTCAGAAAAGTTGAAGCATATTATGTTTATTAAAAACGAAAAAAGGGGTAGAATTGGAGAGTTTGTAGAAAAATATCCAAATGCAAAGTATATGTCAGGAGAAAGACCTTGGTCTGTAAAATGTGATATTGCCCTGCCTTGTGCAACACAAAATGAATTGAACGGAAAGGATGCAAAAGTACTCGTTTTAAATGGTTGTATGTGTGTTTCAGAAGGAGCAAATATGCCTTCTACACCAGAGGCAATTCATGAATTTCAAAAGGCACAAATTTTATTTGCCCCAGGCAAAGCTTCTAATGCTGGCGGTGTTGCAACCTCTGGTTTAGAGATGAGTCAAAACTCATTACGTCTTAGTTGGTCTCGTAAGGAAGTAGATGAAAAATTAAAAGATATTATGGAAGATATTCATGACTCTTGTGTACAATTTGGAGTAAATGAAGACGGAACTGTAGATTATATTAAAGGAGCAAATATTGCAGGTTTTGTAAAAGTTGCAGACGCTATGTTGGCACAAGGAGTTGTGTAAAAAAGTTTTTTAAATGTAATTAAATAAAACGCATCTAATATTTTGATGCGTTTTTTGTACAATTTATTTAAAAATCTAATCTTTACAAATTCAAATATAATTTTTAAATGAATTTCATTTCTCTTTTTTTTTTAGGATTTTTCTTTTCTTTTGTGGGTTCTATTTCACCAAGTATGTTAAATATGACTGCACTTAAAATTAGTTTAGAAAACGGAAAAAAAGAGACATATAAATATTCTCTTGGGGTCTCTTTTATTGTAATTTTACAAGCTTACATTGCTGTTTTTTTAACCAAGTATATTACTGAAAATCAAGTTGTTTTAGACTACTTAGAAAAATCAGGAATTGTTGTTTTTATTTTTTTGTCATTCTATTTTTACAAAGAATCAAAAAAAAGCAAACCTAAAAAAGCAACAATAAATATAAAAAAAGAAACCCCTTTCTTAAAAGGAATCTTACTTTCTACTTTAAACATGTTTGCAATTCCTTTTTTTTGTGTAGTGACTTCAATTTTAGAGGCTTTGTCTTTGTTTTCCTTTAATTTTATTGCTGTTTTCTTTTTTGTTTTAGGGTCTGTAATAGGAACATTTTATATTCTTTTTTTCTATGGAAAATATGCAAAAAAAATTCAAAAGAAAACAGGAAAATTCACAAAAGACATTAATATTATTCTCTCTATTATAACGTCACTGGTTGCTTTTTTTTCAGTGATAAAGCTTTTTTTAAATAAATGAAAATTATAAAGAACATAAGAGTTAAAGGAAAACATAATAAGCCGATTTTAACAGATCTTTTTTTTAAGGAAAGCAATCAGTTAAAATCAATTATTATTTTTTGTCACGGGTATAAAGGGTTCAAAGATTGGGGTGCCTGGAATCTAATGGCAGAAACTTTTGCAAATGCAGGGTTTTTCTTTGTAAAATTTAATTTTTCTCATAATGGAGGAACCGTTGAACAACCTACAGATTTTCCAGATTTAGAGGCTTTTGGCAATAATAATTATTCTAAAGAATTGGATGATTTAGGGAATGTTATCGATTGGATTTCCGAAAACTCAGAGATTAAAAATGAAATTGATTTAAATGAAATTTATTTAATAGGTCACAGCAGGGGAGCGGGCATTGTTTTGTTAAAATCAAATGAAGACCCAAGAGCTAAAAAGGTAATTTCTTTCGCTGGAGTTTCTAACTATAAAAGCAGGTTTCCTAAAAAAGAAAAATTACAAGAATGGAAAGAAAAACAGGTGTATTTCGTAAAAAATGGACGAACTCATCAAGAAATGCCTCATTTTTACCAGTTTTTTAGAGATTTTAAAAAAAATGAAAAGAGATTAAATATTAAAAAAGCTACTAAAAATTTAGAAATTCCATTGTTAATTATTCATGGAAATAAAGATACTTCTGTTTCAATTAATGAGTCGGAAAGTTTACATAAATGGAATTCAAAGAGTACGTTTAAAATTATTGAAAACTCAAATCATGTTTTTGGAACATCTCATCCATGGGACAAAGAACGAGTCTCTGAAGAATTATTAGAAGCGATAGAAACAGCGATTGATTTTTTGAAAGGATAATTACAAAAAAACACCAACAAATTCCGTATTTTCGAAAGATGGAATTACAACCTCCTTTTCGTAAAATTATTCATGTAGACATGGATGCTTTTTATGCCTCAGTAGCTCAATTAGACGACCCTGAGTTAAGGGGTAAGGCAATTGCAGTTGGGGGAAATGAAAATAGAGGAGTCGTGTCTGCAGCAAGTTACGAGGCTAGAAAATTTGGAGTAAAATCTGCAATGAGTGGTTTATTAGCAAAACAAAAATGTCCACATCTTATTTTTGTAAAAACAGACTTTGCTAGATACAAAGAAGTATCAGCAAAAATTAGAGAAATTTTTTATACCTACACAGATTTGGTAGAACCCCTTTCTTTAGATGAAGCGTATTTAGACGTAACAGTAAATAAAAAAGGGAATCCGTCAGCAAATAGTATCGCAAAAGAAATCAGGCAAAAAATTTATGAAGAAACAGGCTTACGAGCTTCTGCCGGTATTTCTATTAATAAATTTATAGCAAAAGTAGCTTCAGATATTAATAAACCTAATGGTCAAAAAACAGTTCACCCCGAAGAAGTTATAAAATTTTTAGAAGAGCTTCCTGTAAATAAGTTTTATGGTGTAGGAAAAGTAACTGCGGGTAAAATGTATAATTGTGGTATTTTTACGGGAAATGATTTAAAGAAAAAATCAGAAGCTGAATTGGTCAACTTATTTGGCAAAGCAGGGACTCATTATTTTAATATTGTTCGTGGAATTCACCACAGTTCTGTAAAACCAAATAGAATCCGAAAGTCTATTGCTGCAGAAAGAACGTTTACTGAGAATATTTCATCGGAAATTTTTATGATAGAACGGTTAGAAAAAATAGCAGATGAGTTAGAAACAAGAATGGTAAATAATGAAACAAAAGGAAAAACCATAACGGTAAAAATAAAATACTCAGATTTTACACAGCAAACACGAAGTAGAACCAATGCATATTTCATGCAGTCTAAAAAAGAGTTTTTTCCGATAGTGAAAGAGTTGGTCTATCAGGAAAAATTAAAAAATTCTGTGCGTTTATTAGGAATCTCTTTTGGGAATTTAGATACCCAAAAAACAACCCCTTTTTGGGTGCAATTAAAGTTTGATTTTTAATATTATAAATTTTCAAACCCTTCTTTTTAAAGAAGGAAACCGTTTCTAAAAATTGATATAAATGAATTATAGTTATTGGGAATTAAAGGAATGGTTTACCAACATAGATTTTACAATTGTTGGTAGTGGAATTGTAGGCCTAAATTGTGCTTTACAGTTAAAAAAAACCTACCCTAAAGCAACTGTTTTAATTCTTGAAAAAGGAATGTTACCTCAAGGAGCAAGTACAAAAAATGCAGGATTTGCTTGTTTTGGTAGTTTATCAGAATTGATAGATGACTTAAAATCACATACTCCAGAAGAGGTTTATAACCTGGTTGATAAACGATGGAAAGGCTTGCTATTATTGCGAGAAAATTTAGGAGATAAGAAGATTGATTTTCAACAACACAAAGGATTTGAATTATTTGGTTCTAAAGAAGTTTTTGAAGATTGTATATCTGAGAAAGGAACTTTAAATAAGTTGTTAAAACCCATATTTAAGGAGGATGTTTTTTCGGTTACAGAGAATATTTTCAACTTTCAAAACAGCTACGGTAAATACATTTCAAATAAATTTGAAGGCCAAATCGATACGGGTAAAATGGCTCTTGAATTAGTGTGTAAAGTTCAAAAATTAGGGGTTAAAATTCTTAATAATATTTCAGTAGAAAGCTTTATTGAAAATGGCAATAAAGTAGCAATAGAAACTAATAAAATATCTTTTAAAACCAATAAATTATGTATTGCTACAAACGGATTCTCAAATCAACTTTTAGATGAAAAAGTAGCTCCTGCAAGAGCGCAAGTTTTGATTACGAAACCGATAAAAAATCTTCAGATTAAAGGAACATTTCATTTAGATAAAGGGTATTATTATTTTAGAAATATAAACAATAGAATTTTGCTTGGCGGAGGAAGAAATATTGATTTTGAGACGGAAAAAACTACGATGTTTGGTCACACAAAAATCATTCAAAACAAATTAGAGCAAATTTTAAAAGACACCATTTTATATAACACTTCTTTTGAGATAGAGCACCGGTGGAGTGGTATAATGGGGGTCGGAGAGCAGAAAAAAGCAATTGTAAAACAAGTTTCTAGCAATGTTTTTTGTGGGGTTAGACTCGGGGGAATGGGAGTTGCTATCGGTAGCTTAGTAGGAAAAGAATTAGCAGAATTGGTAGATTAATGAAAACACACACGTATTCTACTTCGAACATAAAACACAACTTAGTTCCTTACGATGTTCTTATAATCGGGGGAGGTTTAGCGGGCTTATGCAACGCAATTCACTTATCAAAGTTTGGAACCAAGGTTTTACTAATAGAAAAAAATGAATATCCTAAGCACAAAGTTTGCGGTGAGTATATCTCTAACGAAGTGTTGCCTTATTTAGAGTTTTTAGAAATCGACCCTTTCAGTTTTGGCGCAGTTAAAATTGACAACTTTCAACTTTCAACAACAACAAATAAATTAATTTCTGTAAAATTACCATTAGGGGGTTTTGGCATTTCTCGCTACCAGCTCGATTTTATTTTATCAGAAAAAGCAAAAGAAAACAGTGTTTTAATTTTACAAGACACCGTTATTGATGTAGATTTTAAAGAAGATCTTTTTTTAGTTGAAACAAAGAATAAACAAAAATTTACATCAAAAATATGTATAGGTTCTTTTGGGAAACGCTCTTTATTAGATGTAAAATTGGAACGTAATTTTATTAAAAAAAAAGCACCTTATTTAGGAGTGAAATTTCATCTAAAGGGAAACTTCCCAGAAAATTTAGTAGCGCTTCATAATTTTAAAGGCGGTTACTGTGGTGTTTCTAAAGTAGAAAATAACATAATTAATGTATGTTACATCACCTCTTTTTTATCTTTTCAGAAATATAAAAATATCGCTAATTTTCAGAAAAATGTTATTTTTAAAAATCATTTTTTGAAAGAAATATTTAAAAACTCGACCTCAGTTTTCGAGCAACCACTTTCCATTAGCCAGATTTCTTTTGAAACAAAAAAACCAATAGAAAATCATGTGATTATGTGTGGTGATTCTGCAGGAATGATTCATCCACTTTGTGGAAATGGAATGAGCATGGCAATTCAATCTGCTCAAATAGCCTCTAAACTCATTCTAAATTACTTAAAAGGAAATAATACCAATAGAGATCAGCTAGAAAAAAGTTACATTACAGCATGGAACACTCAATTTAAATGGAGACTAAAAGCAGGTCACTTTATTGCAATGTTGTTTCGAAATGATAAAACGGCCTCACTTTTATTACAAGTTTTAAAAAGTATTCCCTTTTTATTGCCCATCATTATTAAACAAACTCACGGAAAACCAATAGATAATTAATGGATTTTTTCATCAATACAAAACAAAGAACAGATAAAGAAGAATTAATGGATGATTTTTCTATTGGAGGTGATTTATTACGTGATACTTTAGACAAACTAGAAAATATAAACCGATGGCTAGGTGGAAATAAGGGAACTTTAAGGGGGTTAAAAAGGATTTTAAAAAATCATCCAAAAGAGCAAGAGGTTTTTATTGTAGACATTGGTTGTGGGCATGGAGACATTTTACGCGATATTGCAAAGTTCGGCAGAAAAAAGGGCTACAATTTGAGGTTGTTGGGAGTAGATGCTAATCCAACGGCGATTGCGTATGCAAAAGAATTATCAACACAGTATTCTGAAATTAATTTTAAAACAGAAGATATTTTTTCTAAAGAATTTAAAAAAAGAAAGTTTGATGTGGTTCTAGCCACTCTCTTTTTACATCACTTTAA
>Ga0209374_1001227_pt1 | contig 25789 bp, 23 predicted proteins | sample SaaInlLV_DNA_10m_FD_184683 | JGI IMG/M metagenome (GOLD analysis project Ga0209374, IMG submission 184683) | Marine microbial communities from expanding oxygen minimum zones in the Saanich Inlet - SI075_LV_DNA_10m (SPAdes) (version 2) | ecosystem: Environmental > Aquatic > Marine > Unclassified ... | reverse complement strand
AGCGGGTTCCCTTTTCGACTAAAAAGGGTTCCTAAAAACCAGCGTTACAACTGGTTATCCATGAAAACAAGGTAAAATCAGTGTAAAATTGGTGCCCAAGGAGAGAATCGAACTCTCACGCCATTACTGGCGGGGGATTTTGAATCCCCTGCGTCTACCGTTCCGCCACTTGGGCACTAATGCTTGTTCAGGGCCATTTTTTTGCTCATAGGCCTAAGGATTTTCTTTCCGGTCGTAAAACCGTCGGGAAAGCCACCTAGATCAAAAACAACAAAGCACCAAACAAACTATCGTAGCCAGAAACGAACTTGAATGAACCGGTAGCGTCACCCATAGGACCTGTTCGAATCTTAAATTGGGTCTAACCAAATTCTGGCTAGGGGTAAAGTCAGTTATTTCATCCGATGCCAGCGACCACATCTGGTCGCTAATTTTAACAAGGTTTATACTGTCGATGCCGATGCGAACCCGCCTCTCAACGTACCCTTAGATGGGGCGTTGTCAGATCATATCGAGGCCAATTCATTTAAACTTATTTCGGAAATAGCCACGGTTTACTTTCAAGATACTTCCTTTCGAAATTCTCTATCATGGCTTTGTATTCCAAAGTTTCAGCAAGATCATCGATCCCCTGCAACATCTTGCGTTTGACTGCGGGGTCAATCTCAAAACTAAAGTTGGCGCCAGACGTAAATCCAAGAGTTTGCATCGCCAGATCAATTTTGACATTCGTAGACCCCGATTGTGACAACTGTTCGACAAATTCAGTATGATCTTGATCCGTAAGAGGCACCGTCAAAAGTCCATTTTTGCTGGCATTGTTGCGAAATATATCGCCAAAGCTCGGTGCCACAATGGCCCGGAATCCATAATCCAGCAGCGCGTAAACTGCCGCTTCCCGTGATGACCCACAGCCAAAATTTTGGCCACCAACCAAGATTACTTCTGATCCACTCGTTTTGTTCAGCTCAAATTCAGGTATTTGCGCACCGTGCGCGTCATAGCGTAAATCATAAAAAAGATACCCGCCGTACCCAGAAGAACGCGTCCTGTTCATAAAACGGGCTGGTATCAACTGGTCGGTATCAATATTTTCCGAGGGCATCAAAACGCAGTCACCGGTTAGTACGGTAAAGGGTCTCATCTTGGCACCGACCCAGAGCGCCGATATCCGGCATGTTGGCGCACATCGACGATGCATCCTGCCACCGCGGCGGCCGCAACCATTGCAGGGCTCATCAAATGGGTCCGCGAGCCCTTGCCCTGTCGGCCTTTAAAGTTGCGATTGGAGGTCGAGGCACAGCGCTGACCCGGTTTGACCCGGTCGCCATTCATCCCGACGCAGAGCGAGCATCCGCTGCGCGCCCATGTGGCCCCCGATTGAATGAAAATATCGACCAGCCCGTTTGCTTCGGCCTGCCGCGCGACCTCGGCGGACCCCGGCGATATGAGCAAAGGCACTTTGACTTGATTGTCGAGCAATACCCGACTGGCCTCAAGCAAATCCGAATAGCGGCCATTGGTACAAGATCCGATAAAGGCCTGATCGATGGGCATTGCTGTGATCGCTTGTCCAGCAGTCAGACCCATATAGCGCAGCGCGGCATCATCGGCCCCATCAGACGGCACACATGCTGTTACTGCGGCCACCTGATCTGGTGCCGTGCCCCAAGTTACCATTGGCACTACGTTTGAAGCCTCTATCGTGAGATCTTTCTTAAATGTCGCGTTTCTATCAGACTTTAAATCCCGCCACTGCGCTACGGCCGTGTCCCAATCTGCGCCAACAGGTGCCAGGGCGCGCCCTTTAAGCCAGGTAAATGTGATGTCGTCGGGTGGAATAATGCCCGACCGGGCGCCCATTTCGATGGTCATATTACACAGGGTCATCCGGCCTTCAATCGAGAGCCTGGCAACCGTATCACCTGCGTATTCAACCGAATATCCGGCCGCTCCTCCCGTGCCAATCTGGGCGATCACGTACAGCGCCAGGTCTTTTGCACTGGTGCCAAAGGGCAAACGGCCGTTGATCGTAATCCGCATCGGTTCAACCGGCTTTTGCCACAGGGTTTGCGTGGCCAGCACATGGGCGACTTCCGAGGCCCCGATCCCAAATGCAAACGCTCCGAATGCGCCATGAGTGGCGGTGTGGCTATCGCCACATACGATGGTTGTTCCCGGCAAGCTGAGCCCTTGTTCGGGCATGGTAACATGCACAATCCCATGACGTGCATCACTTAGATCAAAGCTATCGATGCCGTGTTGTGCGGTATTTTCCCGCAGTCGCGAGATCATAACTGACATTGCTTCATCGGGTTTTCCAACCCCCGTGGGCGCATAGTGATCGGCAACACCAAAGGTCAGCCGAGGATGTCGTACCTCACGCCCCGATGCTGATATTTTGTGAAAGGCATGATGAGATCCTTCATGCACGAAATGTCGGTCTATAAACAGCAAATCCATGCCCTCATTGCTGAGGATACGATGGTTATTCCATATTTTTTCAACCAGCGTTTGAGAACTTATCATCTGTCGTGTTCATCTCTTTAACTTTGGATATCGTCAAAACGGGTTTTTTGCAAATCTTGCGTGGTGACAGCTTTCATAACGACACAACCGACAAATCTGTCAAGGCCTGCAACTGGCTCCGCCTTAACGCGATCGCAGCTGCGTCGGCATTCGCTCATCCCAGCAATCCAGCGGCGGTAACCCCGGCGCAATAGCCCAGCGTTGCGGCGGTCAGCAAACCGTTGCCCGACAGATAGCCCCAGTCCTGCGACCCAGACACGCCGCAAGCGGCGCCACCTCCTGCCAACAAGTTTGGTAACGCTGTGCCATCGCGGCGCAACACTCTCGCATCGCCATCAATGGCCAGCCCCCCCTGGGTGTGAAACAAAGCGCCGGTGACTTTAAGCGCATAATAAGGCGGCTCAAGAATAGGCGTTTGTGTGAAGTCCCTGCCAAAAACATCTTGATCTGTTCCCGACGCATAGCGCGCAACTTGAGCCAAAGTCTCGGCCAGATGCGCGCCAGGCACAGAGATCAATTTTGCTAGTTCTGCAATGGTGTGGGCTGTTTGTATGGCCCCTAAAGCCTCAGCTTGACGAAAATCCTCAAACCCGCGACCCAAGTGCAGCAACCGGGCGTCAAACAGGTTCCAGACAGTGCCGCCAGGTTGCGCAATCACCCGGCGCGCCTGTTCGGAATAGCCTTGATGCTCGTTGGAAAACCGCTTGCCATCGCAATTGATTTGCAACCCGCCCTGCATCATCAGTGCCCAGCTTATCAAAATGCCATGGGGCTGGGCAACTGAACCATGCCCTTGGTACGATCCTAAATGCCGCGTTTCCGCGCCCAAGGCCTGCCCCCAGACAATCGCGTCACCCTGATTGCCCTGATGACCAAAATAAAGGGCGTCCGCCATATCCGGAATATGGGTTTGCACCATGTCTGCGTTTCCGCCAAAGCCGTTGCACGCAAGGATTAAGACCTCACAGCCAATATATTCAACCCCACCGTCCGGGCGTTTGATGCGCGTGCCCGTGACACCGCCGTGGGTGTCGGCATATAGGTCGGTTACATGCGCCTGCGTCATCACTGGGATATCTGCCACGGCAACCGCCCGACTAAGATCAGCCATTAGGTCGGCCCCGGCGCGCGACGGCGGGGCATGCATCCGCGGAACACTATGGCCGGGATAAAGAAATCCCTCAACTAAGGTCAGATTCAGGTGATGGCGCACGCAAAGCCAATCTATCACAGGCCCCGACAGCTCACAAAGTCGCTGGACCAGCGCCGCATTCGCCTCATCATGAGCTTTGCGCTGGATATCCCCGCTCATAATCTGCACCGTATCAGTGATGTTGCAATCGGTTTGCTGACGCGTGCCGCAGGCCGGAATCATCCCCGATGATAACGCCGTGCTACCGCTTGGGATGGCGTCACGCTCGACAATGACCGGTTCGGCCCCTGCGTCTTTGGCCGCCAGTGCCGCGATCATGCCGCAAGCTCCACCCCCTATGATCAAGGCATCAACCTGTGCCTGAAATTTTGGTCCATCAGACGCTGACAGCACCGGCATGCCTCAAACCTTCAATTGCGATAATACCTCATCGCAGGTTTTGATCTGCGCAATCGTCGAAAGCGCGGCAATGGTGGCCTCATGCGCGGCCTCGCTGAACGCCGCACATCCGTCTGACAACACAATGTTATGAAAATCGCGCACATGGGAATCGCGCACCGTCGAGGCTACACCGCCATTGGTGACAATACCGCCAAATATCAGCGTTTCAAGACCTGCGCGGGATAGGACCCACTCCAAACGGCTTTGATAAAACGCCGAAAATGCAACTTTTTCAACGGTCAAATCTGCTGGTTGCAATTCATCAATCAACTGGTGGCCAAAGCTGCCCGAGGCGAAATCACCGGCTCCTAAAAACGGTCGCAAACTGCGCAGATGGGGCGAGATAAACGGCGCACCTTTCCTGCCTGGCACCAGCGTAAAGTGGGTGGAAACGATCCAGCCTCCGGCCGCACGCATCGCCTGTGCCAACGGAGCCAAGCGTTCAGCCAACTGCGCAATGGCATCGCAGGTTTGGCCGTTGCGACCATAGGCCCCTTCGGGATGCAGAAAATCGTTTTGCATATCCACCAAAACAAGCGCCGTGCGCTCCAGATTTAGCTTAGTCACCTGTGACATCCTTTCATTTCCGCGAGATAACCAGATTGCCAAATTGATCAACGCACCCCGTGAGATCAGGTTCGATGAAAACTGTTGCATCCGGTTGTTCTAAAAGCGCTGGGCCCGGCACAATTTCTCCAACAGAAAGCGGCAAACGTTCATAAACCCCGGTTTCATGAAAAGCTCCGTCGAACCAAACTTGACGCGTCCCCCTGCGCGCCTGAGCCAGATCAACGCCCGCCGCCGGGGCCAAAAGTGTGAGATCAAATTTGGGCCGTTTGCCGAGGGTCGACACCCTCAAGTTCAAAACCCGAATAGGTATATTGTCAAGCAATCTGCCATAAACAGCCAGATAGCGGGTTTCAAACGCCGCCCTCACCGCGGCCTCAGATACCTTAGTGGTATCGCCCCTGAGTTCGAGTGGTACTGGCACATCAACGGTATGGGTTTGGCCCTGATAGCTCATATCAAGCTCGAACTGCAGCGCCGTACCACCAAAGGTAACCCCGGCGGTCTTTAACATGGCAAGGCCCTGTTGTGCCAATTGCACCATGCGCCGGTCCAGATCATCGATATCCAAGCTTCCTAGCATCCCATTGATAGTTTGGACAAAATCATGACGCATATCGGCAATTGTACAGCCCAGCGCGCTGTTAATACCGGGATAGCGCGGCACCAGAGCACTTTGAAGCCCGACCTCTTTCATCAATGCGCCCGTGTGCAGCGCACCGCCGCCGCCAAAAGGCATTGCCGAGAAATTTTTGGGGTCATGTCCACGTTCAATTGACACCAACCGAATAGCGCCGGCCATTTTTGAATTTGCAACGCGGATAATCGCCTCGGCTGCTGCCATCACAGACAGGCCCAAAGGCGTTCCAATATGGGTTTCAATCGCCAATTTTGCGCGATCGACGTCCAAGCGGTTAAGTTTACCGCCAATCGGTTTGTCCGCGTTGATCCGTCCCAGAACCACGTTGGCGTCGGTCACGGTCGGGCGTGTGTTGCCCTGTCCATAGCAAACCGGTCCCGGGTATGAGCCCGCAGATTCTGGCCCGATTTGCAACAATCCGCCGCGATCTACGCTGGCAATAGATCCGCCGCCAGCGCCGATTGTGGTCATTTCAATCATCGGTGTTCGGATTGTCATCCCGAAATCGATATTGGTTTGAGGGCTCAACGCACTTTCCCCATGCGCCACCAATGAGACATCAAAACTGGTACCGCCCATGTCACAGGTAATGACATTGGGAAACCCAGCCTCGGTGGCGATATAGGCACTGGCAATGACACCTGCGGCCGGACCCGATAAAGCGGTGCGCACAGGCAGACGCCGTGCTGTCTCTACCGTCATCACCCCGCCGTTGGATTGCACAATCAAAACCTCACCCGAAAAACCATCCTGCAACAGCGCCGTTTCCAATTTGTGCAGATAGTTGCCCACCAATGGCTGAAGATAGGCGTTCAACGTTGTGGTTGACGTGCGTTCAAATTCGCGAATTTCAGGCAGGATGTTGCTGGAAGCCTCAGCGTGATCATTGGGCCAGACCTGCTTTACCGCACTCAGAGCGCGTTGTTCGTTGGCGGCATTGGCATAGGCATTGATAAATACAACACAGATCGCCTCGACGCCGAGACCAAGCAGATGCAGCGCCGCCTGCCGGACCTCTTCAGGATCGACCACAGCGTGGATGGTGCCATCTGCCAGCGTGCGTTCGGACACCTCAACCCGGCAATCGCGAGAAACAACTGGGTCGTATTCCCCCCATAGCCCCCAGGTTTGCGGCCTGTCACGCCGGCGCATTTCCAAGGTATCGCGAAACCCGGCCGTTGTGATGATACCGGTTTTTGCGCCTTTACGTTCCAACAATGCGTTGGTCCCGACCGTTGTGCCGTGCACCACCGTGGCCAGCTGGGCAAAATCGGCAACATGCGCCTTGATGCCTTCAATAAAGCCTTGAGACTGGTTCCCTAGTGTTGAGGGCACTTTGGCCACGTGACACTGCCCAGAGGCCTCATTGAGGAAAAATACATCCGTGAAGGTTCCGCCGACATCGACGCCGACAACATAACGAGAGGAAGGATCGGTCATGATTGCGCTGCTTTTCTCAAACGTTGGGTAGCGGGTATGTCTGGATCGCCGTGCGCATCTAATCGCACCAGATAATCGGTCTCGGCCCTAGCGGCCGTAACATAGCCCAAGGAAACATCCCGCGCCACCGCCTTGGGGTCCCTTTGATTTGCGGCGCCATACCCGCCCCCACCGGGTGTCTCAAGCCGCAAATGCTGACCCCTCGTGATTTTGATCCCGACCATCTTGGAAATTTGTGGTGGGTGATAATAGCCATCGTCTTGCTCATACCGAAACACATTGCGCGCCCCGGGTCCGCCACCCAGCACTCCGGGTGGGCCGAATTTACCGCGCTCTCCGAAGACGAAGGCATTGGCTGTTTCCTCGAGCAATTCAATTTCATAAACCGCACCAAGGCCTCCCCGATGGCGGCCGGGTCCGCCACTGTCGGGGCGCAGCGCCCATTGAGTGAAGATAACGGGATAGGCGGCTTCAAGAATTTCCGCCGGCGGAATGGTTGCGGTTGAAATCGGCGCATTGCCATGATTGAGCCCGTCTCCCTTGGGGTGTCCGCCATGGCCGCCACCAAAGAAGCTGAACATCACCCAGCGACTGTTATTCTGACGGTGCCCGGCCAGAGACAACGCATTAATTGTGCCATACGCACAGCCATTCACCCGTTCAGGTGCGACCTGTGCAATCGCGCAAAATATAACATCAATGATGCGTAAAATGGTCTCGGTATAGCCACCTACCGGTTTTGGAGCCCGCACGCTCAGCAGAGAGTCGTCAGGAATAATCGTCTCAATAGGCTCCAACACACCGCCATTAGCCGGCACGTCTGTGAACACATGTTTGATCGCAACATAGACCGACGCCACCGCTGTTGAGAGCGCAATGTTGACAGGCCCGGCGCAGGCTTTGGCGCTGCGTGAGAAATCAAGTACCATACGGTCGCCTTTAATGGAAAGATCAAGCGCAATTTTCAACGGCATATCGACAATGCCATCATTGTCGAGAAAGTCTTCTGCCGAATAGGTCCCGTCGGGCAATTCAGCGATGTTTGCCGCCATCAGGGTCGCGGCCCGATTGCGTAATTCGGCCAATGCCTCTGAAACCGTCTCATCGCCATATTCATCCAGCAGCGCGGTCATCCGCCGCAAACCGAGATCAAGGGCGTTGATCTGACCGTTCAAATCGCCATACAGTGAGCCCGGCAGCCGCGAATTGGCGCTTAGAATGTCGACGATATCCTGCCGCATCTCGCCTTTGACAAATAACTTAACAAGAGGGATCAACATCCCCTCTTGAAAGCATTCGGTCGCAACTGGATTATAATTTCCCGGCACATTGCCCCCAACATCATGCCAATGTCCGACCGAGGCCAGATAACAAAATACAATGCCATCGCGGAAGACCGGGCGCACCAACCGAAAATCTGAAAGATGGGTGCCGCCATCGTAAGGATCGTTGAAAATATAGACGTCACCCTCGGCGAGATCGCCATCTTTTGCGGCCTTCTCGATCACCGCTTTGACAGCAAAAGACATCGCCCCGACGAAAATCGGCAAGCCAGATTTCCCTTGAACCAATGTATCACCGGTTTCTGCATCATAAAGCCCATGCGAGGCATCATGGGCCTCGGCGATGATCGGGTTGAACGCGCTACGAAACAACGTGGCGTCCATCTCGTCGGCTATCTGTTCCAGACGGCCCTTCAGGACTGCCAGTGTAACCGGATCAATCATGGGTATCCTCGAAGTTTTTTGCGTCATATCTTGCCCCGATTGCGAGCATATTGTCTGTGCCAAGCATCTCATTCAACTCTGAGAAATCTAGCATCTGATCACGAAACGGTTGGTTTGTTCCATGGGTATTAAGGCTCTCAAGATATGCTCGTGCGCTATGGGCCATAGCCCGCACCATGCCTCCGGGGAAAATCACCAGTGAATAGCCGATATCTTGCAGTTCTGCTGCAGTTTTCTGTGGGGTCATGCCGCCCTCTACCATGTTTGCCATCAGGGGAATACGGCCGCCGAACTGCGCCACGATTGCCCGCATCTGGCTTGGAGATTGTGGGGCCTCGACAAAAAGAACATCTGCTCCAGCTTCGACATAATGTTCGGCACGCTCCAAAGCGGCATCAAAGCCCTCGACTGCGATACCGTCGGTGCGGGCGATGATCAAAGTCTCGGCCTGCCGGCGCGCATCAAGGGCCGCCTTGATCTTTCCCACCATCTCGCCTTTGGGCACGAGCGTTTTTCCCGTAAGATGGCCACAGCGCTTGGGTAGTGTCTGATCTTCCAACTGGATCGCCGCAGCACCGCAGGTTTCAAACAATCGTACCGTACGCATTACGTTCAAAGCATTGCCAAATCCGGTATCGCCATCGACGATCACTGGCAGGCCGCTTCTTTCGGTGATCGCCGATAAGGTTTCTGCGACCTCGCTCATCCCAACAAGACCAATATCGGGTCGGCCAAATCGGGTATAGGCGATCGAGGCGCCGGACAGATAGGCCACGTGATAGCCGACCTGCTGTACCAAAACAGACCCCAATGCGTCATAGATGCCGGGAGCTATGGTTATCCGGGGTGCGGCTAGCCGCTGACGCAATGAAAAATATTCGCTCATGAGAGGGTATACCTCTGCTCATAGCGTATCATGGGCGGCGCGCTGAGCACCCTTGCAAGGTGAGAGGGTTTTGTTTTCGGTCCCAGAACCGGACTAATGCGTCCGATCTTGTCCTTTATTTTTAAGCTTACCATCCAAACCATTGATATTACACTCCCAGATAGGATTTTTTAAGCTCGGGATCGTTCAGCAAAGCATCTGTGTTTCCCGATAAAACAATTTTACCGTTTTCGATCACATAGGCCCGGTTGGCGATTTCAAGCGATTGCATTACATTCTGCTCGACCAGAAAGAACGAAAGTCCGGTTTTATTGAGATTCTGGATCAGGCCAAACATTTCCTCAACCAACAGCGGTGACAGGCCAAGCGAGGGTTCGTCGAGGATCATCAGACGTGGTTCCGCCATCATCCCACGGCCAATCGCCAGCATTTGCTGTTCGCCCCCTGACAGGGTTCCAGCCAGTTGCGAAAAACGCTCTTGCAAGCGCGGAAATACGCCGACCACCCGGTCAAGATTGGCCTTCCGATTTTGCTGCCCGCGCAGATAACTGCCCAACTCAAGATTTTCACGCACTGAAATATTCGGAAAAATACGCCGGCCCTCAGGGACATGGATGATGCCTTTTTGTACCACTTGTTCAGAACGCAGGCCGGTGATGTCTTCGCCTTCAAACAAAATCGCGCCCGCAGTCGGGGTGTAAATGCCAGAAATATTATTATTCAGGGTCGATTTGCCTGCGCCATTACTGCCCAAAAGAGCAACGATTTCGCCCTGCTGGATATTGAGATCGACGCCTTGCAAGACTTTCATTTGACCATAGCCTGCGTGTAGGCTTTGCACCTCAAGCATCTGCAGTTGCCTCCATCGCCAAAAGACGTTTTGCCGCTCCATGCCCCAGATAAGCTTCGATCACATTTGGATCTTTTGTCACTTGGCTTGGTTGCCCCTCGGCAATCATCGCTCCATGGTTGAGCACATAGGTATAGTCGGACAGGCTCATAACCGCCTGCATGACATGTTCGATCAGAAAAATCGTCACGCCGCTGTCACGGATTTTGCGCACGACAGCCACCAGGTCTGCAATCTCTGTCGCATTCAGCCCCGCCATGACCTCATCGAGCAGCAACAGCTTTGGCCCGGTCGCCAGCGCCCGCGCCAATTCAAGCCGCTTGCGTCCGGCAATTGTCAAATCCCCGGCAGATTGATCCAGCTGGGCCCCCATTCCCACCAATTGCGCAATCTCACCTGCTGCCGCAAGCGCTGCGGCGCGCCCGGCAACCCGCGTATGCGCCCCTACCGCGATGTTTTCGCGCACTGTGAGACCAGCAAAAGGCTGGACCACCTGAAAGGTTCGTACCAGCCCTTTATGACAGATTTGATGTGGCCTTTGACCAGTTATGGCAGCGCCGTTAAAGGTCACCGCCCCGCTGTCAGGCTTTAGAAATCCCGAAATAAGCGCAAATAGAGTGGTCTTGCCAGCACCATTAGGCCCAATCAACGATACGATACTGCCCTCAGATACTGTGAGGGACGCCTCTGAGACCGCTTTCAAGCCGCCAAAGCTTTTCGACATTGTGCGAACGTCAAGCATCCCGCCTCGCTTTCAGGCGGATCCACACCCGTTCTAAAAGCCCGACCAAACCACGGGGCGCAAAGGCGAGTATCAAGACCAGAATGATGCCAAACAATATCAAATCAACCCCTGGCCGGTCGCCAAAAATCCCGTGTATCGCTTCTTTTGCGACCTCGCCCACTCCGTGAATAAAGAACGAGCCGATTAACGGGCCAAGCACGGTACCCAGACCACCGATAATCGGCGCAAACAGCGCCTCAACCGATTTCGCGGTGCCATACGCAATGCCGGGCTCGATAAAGAGAAACTTTTGCACGTAATACACCCCGCCGCTGGCGGTGATTGCAGCCGAAAGGCAGATTGCCCGCATTTTAACTGCAAAAGCATTGACCCCCAAGGCTTCGGCGGCGTCCTCATTTTCGCGCACGGCCACCAGCTGAGCGCCAAAACGAGAATGCTCCATCCACCAAGTGGCCGCATAGCTGATCAGCAAAATGGCAAAAATCGTATAGTAGAACCCGTAGGCTTTCATAAACGGCCCGCCGAAACTGAACTGGAACGTCGCAAGCGCAAGCGCGGGGTCTTGGTTAAGGGTCAACTGCACACCTTGTCCACCCTCGGTAAACGAAGACCAAGACCGTGACACAACGTGGAACGCTTCGGCAAACGCCAGTGTTATCAGCGCAAAATAAGAACCCCGCAGACCGTAACGAAAACTTAGATAGCCGATCATTGCCGCCACGGCCGCAGTGCCGGATATGGCAAACCATAGGGTCAGCCACGGACTCCAGCCAAGTTTGTATTGCAGCAGCGCCTGAATATACGCGCCCGTGCCGAAAAATACCGCATGTCCAAAAGAGTACTGTCCGCCATATCCGCCCAGAACGTTCCAGCCTTGTCCCAAAACAGCGATAAACAGCGTGAGTTCTAGAAAATCGATCCAGCGATTTGATGTGATAAAAAGTGGTGCGAGGGCCAGTGCACACAGGATGAAAGCCCAGCCTAAAATCCGTTCGCGTGTGGTCATAAAAGCGCCCTCATCCGCTGCGTTGGCCAAACAGACCCGTCGGCCTGAACAGCAGAACAAGAATGAAAATCACCGAGATTGTAATGACCCCCATGCTCTCGCCCAGATACAGCCTACCCAGCTGTTCTGTGACGCCGATGAGAAAGCCCCCGACAAGCGCGCCTATAAAACTGCCCATGCCACCGAGGACCACAACCGTAAAAGCGATCAGAACGAACAGATAACCGATCTGTGGATGCACTGCGTAGGTCGGCACCAAAAGGCTGGCAGCTGCAGCAACACAGGCGGTGCCGATGCCAAACGTTACCGCAAAGATATGATCGACATTAATTCCGACAAGACGTGCGCCTTGGCGCTCTTTGGCGACCGCACGGATGGCTTTGCCGGTGTCGGTTAAGCTCATAAACAGCCACAGCGCAAAGGTGATCAACAATGACCCGCCCAGCGCGATAAGCTCGGGATAGACCGCGTAGGTCACACCAAGATCAATACCGTCCAGATCATAGGGGACCAGAACAGATCGTTCGCTGGCTGAGAAGAAAAACAGCGCAGCATTTTCGATCACGATCGAAACCCCCAAAGTAACCAGCAGGATTATTTCGTCCCGTCCGTGACTGGCCTTACCGATGATACCGCGCTGTAACCCATAACCAAAGACATAGGCCCCCGGTACAACGATTATCATCGCGAGATAGGGGTCAAGTCCCAGAAATTTCCACAGGAAAAAAACGGCGTACATCGCCAGCATCAACAGCGCGCCATGGGCAAAGTTGATGATGTGCAAGACACCGTAAATCAACGTTAAACCCAGCGCCACCAACGCATAAATTGACCCCAGAAAAACACCGCTAATTGCAGAGCCCAGTACCGTTTCCCAGCCGTAACTTGGCAGATCAAGTCCCAGAAATTCCATTAAATTAACCTATTAATTATGTGCACATGACCAGCCGAAGAGATGAGGCGGCAGAGCATAGTCTGCCGCCAAATCCGACATTGCGCGCTGGCAACTATGCGGGGCGCGGAAAGATGGCCTCGGCAGTGGCGTATTCAGACGGGTTTATAACGCCGATATCGCTGCCTTGGACCTGCATGACCAACGGCCGGGCACCGGTGTTCTGGCCATTTTCCATCTTGGTCGCGCCATAAGGCATGATGTGACCACCCCATGTACTGGCTGTCATGGCCTCGGTGATTGCGGTGCGATCTGCCGACCCGGCGCGCTCAATCGCATCCAGCGTGAACATCATTGCGGTATAGGCGAGAAAGACCTCGTAATTATAGTGCAGGCCAGCCGCATTGGTTTTTTTCTGCAGCGCCAGCGCGCCAGCATTTTTGGGGTCAAACCAATGGTTGCAATCCATCACATATTGCGCGGCATCTGGGAATTCGCTGACAAAACGATATTGTGACGACGCTCCGCCCAGCACCGAATAAATTGCTTTCGGCTGGACTTTCTGGCGCTGTAATGTGCGTAGAAACAACACACCCTCATTGTAATAATGCGAAGGGATCAAAACGTCTGGATCAATCTCTTTCAGTTTCAGCGCAATGTTGCGGAAATCCTTATTGGGGGTGGGGTGCGACAGCACTTCAACCACTTCGATGCCTGCCGGCGCCAACCCCTTGGTCATGATGCCGGCGATGCCAGCCCCAAACCCAGTGGTTTCCTCGTTTACGATCGCAACGGTTTTGGTTGGATTCCCTGCCGCTTTGTTGACTGCCAAAAAGCCTTCGACGCCGGCTTTGGTGATTGCCCCAAACCCTGGCCCAAAGCGGAAGGTATTCGTCAAGCCTCGGCTGACGATCTTATCGCTGACACCGACATCGACTGCATGAGGAATTCCGTGTTTCGCCGCCGCCTGCGTTGTTGCCAAACAAATATTTGAGGCATAGGCCCCAACGATTGCCGACACGCCCGCATCAGCCATTTTTTCCACTTCGCCTGCGCCGACTTCGGCTTTGGATTGCGCATCTCCCAGCATGGCGTCAACCGCCGCGCCTCCTAGAGATTTGATCCCGCCGCTGGCGTTGACCTCTTCGATTGCGGCAAGCGCGCCAAAGCGGCATTGGCTGCCGGAGTATTGCGCCCAACCGGTAACCGGATGGATCACCCCGACTTTGACGGGGTCTGCGGCCCGTACAACATGCGGGAATCCTGAGATGCCTGCCGCCGCAAGCGCTGTGCCCGCAGTTGCACCTTGGATGAATGAGCGTCTGGTGGTGTTTTTGATCTTATTCTTCATTTTGGTTCTCCTCTGTTTTGTTTTTATTCTTATGTATTCACTCTCCGGCCATTAGCCAGGATCGGGCACTTTCACTGCCAACACGGGATAACATCATCCGGTGCTGATACCGATCAGGGCGATATAGGGCGGTGATATACTCGACCGGGCGTTCGCTCTGATCATAAACCACACGGTCAATTTTTAGCAGCGGAGAGCCAAGTTCTAACCCAAGTGCCGCCGAAACCTCGACGTCGGCCAATGTTGCCGAAATGGTCTGTTCGGCGCGGCTGATAACAACGCCTGACCGCTCCAATAACGTCAATAGAGGCCGCTCTGCCAGATCGCCGCGACTGTAAGACTGCCCGATCCAATCTGGCACATGCGTCACAAGATAAGAAAACGGCTCTTTTTCCAGAAGGCGCACGCGCACTGCGCGCTGCACCAGCGCCGTCTTGTCACAACATAAGATGCGTGAAACCATATCCGTCGGGCGTACATATTCGAAGGCCAAGAGACGCACCTCGGTCTCAAGGCCCATTGCCAGCAAATTCTCTAAAAGACCCTCTACGTTGGCTTTGACTGGGGGGGTTGGCGCATGGAAAACCACTTTTGTCCCCCGTCCGCGCTCACGCAGCACCAAACCGTCCCCTGCCAGATCATTCAGAGCCCGTTTGGCGGTTATGCGCGAAACCCCAAAAGTTTCAGAGGTTTCCTGTTCGCTGGGCAAGAGCGCACCAAAACCATATTCCCCGGTCAGGATCTTGTTGCGCAGCACCAAATACACTTGATGGTACAATGGCATCGGCAAACGTTCATCAACATAGCCCCGCGTCGCGATGCCATCTGCGGTCGGGTTGGATGGTACCAGTTTGCTCACCTTAGACGTCACGTATCCACCTTATTAATTCGCATGTATTGGCGCCGCTGATCCAATCGATCAGACGGACTACTAGACATAAAGCTATATTGTTATACTATTATGACCGAGTCAATATTTTTACCGGCTGGACCAAGCGGCAGACAGCGGGCCACAGGAGCGGGAGCAATACATGAAACAGGTTTTAGTCATTGTTCCGTTTCCGATGTCAGAGGAAAACCTTGCAGCCCGACGCGCGCAGCTTGCAGCAGTTGAGTTAAATCCAGAGATGAATTTCACCTTTAAACCGGTGCGCGCCGCACCGAGAAATTACGTCAGCCCCGTTGATATGGCGCTGGCGGATCTGGGCATATTCGACGCCGGTCGCACCGCCCAGAAGGACGGATTTGATGCGGTCTGCATCGACACAATGAGCGATTCAGGCGTTGCAGCACTGCGTTCGGTCCTAACTATCCCGGTGATCGGGCCAGGTCGGGCATCTGTGCTGATGGCGATGATGCTTGGGAATCGTTTCTCAATTTTAACCATGTGGCAAAAATGGCGACATCTATATGATAAAACGCTATCCGATCTTGGCATGACCGCGGCCTGTGCGTCGATTCGGTCTATTGATCTGGCTCCGGATAACCTTGGTCTGCTCAACGGCAAAGAAGACGCGATATTTCCTTTGCTTGAGGCCGAGGCAAAACGCGCCATAACAGAGGATCGCGCCGAAGTTATCCTGCTTGGTTCCACCACAATGCATCAAGCGCATGCCCATCTCAGCGCCACGTTGGATGTGCCGGTGATCAATCCCGGGCCACTCTCGTATAAGTTGCTTGAAGCGATGTTGGGCTTGGGGTTGAGCCACAGCCGCAGCGCGCATCCCACCTCACCTGTGGCGCGCGACGACATGATCGTGGCAATGATGACGGCGGCCGAAGCTTTCAAGCATTAGGGCGATTTTGGGCCATGCAGGGTGTTGGCGCCGGCCATATAGACATTAACTGCGCTGAACATGCCCTTGGTTGCGGTGAAAAAGTTACAGTTGGATTTATACACCAGACTATCATCAGGCAAGATATTGGTCACCCGAAACTGCACAGCGACGCGCCCGGCTTGGGGGTCTGTTACGAACTTGAATTGATCATGGCGCACGGATTTATGGCTGGCCCAAAGCCGCGTGAACATCGCGGTGATCTCAGGACGCCCGACCAGATGCACCTGATGGGTCTCAACGGTAAAGACACAGTCCGGCGCAAGCGTGCTGAACACCAGATCCATATCTTCACTGTCGACCCCAGTAAAATACGTCCGCACCATCGCTTCGAGCATGTCGCTATCTCGGCTCATGGCCCGGACGCGGCCATGGGCATATCGTTCCAGATCTGTTGCGAGGTAATAAGACCCGCCGTCAGTGAAAAGCGGTCCATGAAACGGATATTGGCAAAGTCAGTACCATCATGCCAGACCCCTGATAATGTACCGTGACAAAAAACCGTTGCATCAAGGCCTTGGAAGCTGACATCGGTTGACAGGAAGGTTTTTGAAATCGAGCGATAGCGCGGTTGCGCCCATTTGGTAAATTCGGCGAGCGTCTTGAAACGCTTGTTTCCGGGGCAAATGACTTCAAACATGTCACTCAAGAATATGGCGGCGGCCTCTAGATCTCGGGCCTCCATGGCTTTTAGATAGCGATGAACAATCTGCTCGGGTTGCTCTGGGGCACTGGCGGGCGTGCGCTGTTGACGGCCCCGCATATAATTATCTGGCGCAACCTCTTTGATCGTGATCGTCACAAGGTTCGGATCGGCACCGATGGCCGAGCAGGCCGCATCCGTGAGGCGTTCGGACAGCAAGCGCCGCGTTGCGGCGTTATATCCTTTGATTAAAGTACAGTCTATCAAGGGCATGAATGGTGTCCTGCATTACATTCGTTCAACATCCTGATTGCGAATTGAAAAATAGTCAATTACCCGTGAAAAGTCATCTTGAAGCTTCAACCAAAATGAATAGCCATAATTGGCTTTTGGCCTATCCTCACGGCGCTCTGCGCCAAAGGAGGACAATACTCAAGCGCACTCTGAGCTCTTGCGGAGCTGTGACAATGTCGCGTTAGTAAAGCAGGCGGAGGCTATTAAGAGTGATTTTCAGGGTACTTTTAACAATATAGTGAATGCATTTTTCGCAGGTGCAAATGACGGTCTGACAGCAAAGCCGGACAAGGACACGCCGATATGCATGCACTGCCGTGACAGTCTAGTTTTGAATCTCAAAAACCCTTCAGATATCGGTACGATTTTGCGGAAGCCCACGTTCGGAATATTTTAAAAGGAAGTTTTACTGCTTTCGCCTGCACGGCTCTTTGAATGTCAACTAGCCTAATCGGTCAGGGCGGTTATGTGCCGATATGCGATTGCGATGGTTGGCTTATTAACGATCCGGTCGTGCTGAAGTTCACCACAGGTAAGTTATGGTTGCGGAGTGCCATCGGTAATATCGAGTTGTGAGTAAAGCCAATCTCTGCGGACTGAAAAATACGAATGACAGCCTGTGAATCTAACGTCTTACCTCTGGCAGGGTAAGGGCCAAAGACTGTGCGTGCAGTCGATGGCTTATGCGGTGTCTAGATCCGCGAATTTTATGGGTGTCTATTTCCAGAAAAGCTGAATTAGATGGCGCTCTGTTTGGTCTTACTGGCTCAGGCTGGTCGAAACAGGATGAATTTGACCTGACAGCACATTTGGGTCTCAACTTTGGGATATCGTCTGTAAAACTGATCGTTGCCACCACTTTGTTCCTGCTGGAATACTCCTGTGCTGTAGAGCTCTTCAAATTCGTTACGTTGTAAAGGCAAACCGATTCTGGCGGCGAGGTGGTGACCTGCTTAAATATTGAAAAAATGCGCTATTTTAGCAATATTGGGGTTTTCTCAATGGATCAGCCAAGCCACGGGAAGTATTTTTTCCGGATCTGTGGCGGACTAAAGGTCGGTGCTCGTATCTGGATCTGCCATTGTTTCCGGCTCAGCAGCAAAATAGGCGGTGGCCAGATTGATATTGGCTTAGATCAGAGGGAGGAAAGAGTGACAATAGGATTAGACAGCCATACTAGCATAGCGACAATGACCAAACGTGCGTGCAATTGAACCCAATCAGCGCAGTGCTTAAACCATACTGATCGGTTGAATAGAGATGCTCCGTGATTGTTTGTTAAAATGAGGGCTATGCTGGATCAATTGCCTTATGCGGCCCCTGTACATTGGGTTGTATCAGCTGCGGACAATAATCACAGCGGATAGTTTTTACAGAATGAGACCTCTGCATAACCTGATTTTTATGAATATCCCTAATTTACTTAATGAAAACAATAGTAAATTTTCCAAAAACCACCAAGAATGGTGTTGTGCAGGGGCCTCTGATTATGGGTCTCTCAGGGCTTACAATCCTGTGGCTGTTCAACTGCTGTATAACGGCTGCAGTTGAAGGCCATAACCCACCTTGATTGCCGGGCCGTCGGCGATCGATAATTTGGCAAGCGGGATCAGGCTGCGGATGCTTCAAAAATGTGGACCAGCGAAGGATTCTTTTATCTCGCGCTTGGTCTGCCATGCCCGTCCTACGTGCAGAAAATATACTGAGGCTATCAAATGACTAAATGGAAAAAAGAAAATTCTAGGGCAGTAGATTTCAAAAGTGCGCTGAAAGAGGGATTAAGTACATTTCTTGCACGACGACTTGCAAGCTGGCCGCCGACATGCAGTCTTGAGCGGCAACGGCATTGCGCGGCTGCTCGGCATTTGGTTGGGCCGTACATCTGCTTAAGCAGATGCCCGATATTCGCAAGGCTGGCGTGTGTTCGCAGTGCAATTTTAGGCAGTGACTATCAGGCTGGTAGCCGTATGGGTCATAGACTTGCGCCTATTTTGAGACCTTCCAATATCGCTTCTTCAGCCGTCCGCGGGCTCAGGCTGTCTCCGATCACATGGTGCGGGACTGCAAGCTCTTTAAGCGCCCGTTCCAACTCTGTGTTTGGGGTGTGTCCAAGCGCTGTGACCAACGTGTCAACCGCCTCCAGCACAACAGGTTCGCCGCTCAGTGTATGTTGAAAATAGGCGTCTTCTGGGTCGATGCCAAAAAGCCGGACATGCGGGATAATCTCTACGCCCAGCTTGTGTAGATTACCCAGCCATGCATCCCGGGCGTACTGCGGAATCGTCTGGCCGGCGACCATGCCGTTGACTGCTAGACGCACATGGCAACCATTGCGCGCCAATCGTTCGGCAAGTCCCAGTCCGACCCAGTCGCAGCGCCAATCTGCCACCACGGCACGTGCGCCAATATTTGCCTTACCTTCTAGCACCTGCCATGCGGTGACGACATGCGCCTCTTCCGCGCCTTCAATGAAGCTGCTGTAGGGAACAGCTCCGGTGGCGACTACGACTGCGTCGGGGCTTTCTTCTCTAACCAATTCCTGAGTGACAGGCACGTTGAGGCGAATTGCAACGCCCGCATTTTCCAATTCGCGCAGAAGGTTGGTGGTCACACCACCGAACTCGGATCGGCCGGGCAGCAATTGAGCCAGATTGACCTGACCGCCGAGTGCTCCGGCAGTTTCGTACAAAGTTACCTCATGTCCGCGCGCAGCTGCGATACAAGCTGCTTTCATCCCGGCAGGCCCGCCACCTGCCACCATAATACGCTTTTGCGACGTCGTCGGAACGAGATTACCAAACTCCAACTCACGCCCTGTTTCCGGGTGCTGGATGCAAGAGATGGCGCAGGCGTTAAGCATATGGCCAATGCAGGCCTGATTGCAAGCAACACAGGCTCGGATATCGCTAATTGCGCCACGCGCGGCCTTGGCAGGCATCTGAGGGTCCGAAATCAGCGCCCGAGTCATTCCGCACATATCAGCCTGTCCGCTCTGCAGCACCGCAACTGCAATCTGTGGCTGGTTGATACGGCCTGCAACAAAGACCGGTTTGCTCACCCGCGCCTTGATCGCCGCCGCAATTGGCGCAGTATAAGCCGCTTCATAGGCCATTGGCGGCACAATATGGGTCGACCCAGCAAGTCCTGCCGACGTTCCCGCGGTCACGTTCAAATAATCGAGTGCTGGATTAGCATCCATGGCTGCGCAAACCTCCAGCATCTCGTCTATTTCCACGCCATGATGATCCTTCTCCTCCCCAGACAGCCGGACGCCAAGAACCATATCCTCACCCGCGCCACGTCGTGTCGCCGCAATGGCTTCTTGCAGAAACCGCATCCGGCCAGCGCGCGAACCGCCATAGGCATCGCTTCGTTGATTGATGTTAGAATTGAGGAACTGACCCAGCAGATAGCCATGCGACGCAACCAGTTCGACCCCATCCAACCCAGCTTGGCGCATGTGTGCAGCAGAAACTTCAAAGCCATCTATGATCTCTTTGATCAAGAGCAGCGGCAGCTCGCGCGGCACGACGTGAAACCTCTCGTTTGGCACTGTAGATGGGGCATAGGCCACTGGATGCGTGCCATCAGCGGCAAGCGTCATTTCGCGACCGGGGTGCGAGAGTTGCGCGAATACGAGACAACCGTGCGGCTGACAGGCTTTCGCTAAACGCGCATAGCCCGGCACACAGGCCGGATCATACGCCCGAATCGCCGGTCGCCCGCTATCACCTGAAGGGTGAACACGCGCAGCCTCGATGATAGTCAGTGCGGCTCCTCCCTGCGCCTTAGCCTGATGATATGCCACCATGCGCGCCGTCGGTTTGCCGTCGTCTAGCATCACCGCCATATGCCCCGTCGAAAAAATACGGTTTTTGAGCAGTTTTCCACGAATTGTCAGCGTTTGAAAAAGAGGGTCATCTCCGTCTATCATGGCTTTAGCCCGACGCCGGTGGCTGGAAAAAAGACATGAGCAAAGCCATAAGATTTGTGCAAAAAATGTCGGTACATATGATCAAGTAATCATGACTTACAATATTTTGCCACAATTTCTCTTGTGCCAAGTCAAATAAGCCGCTCCTGGTTTTATGGATTAATGTAAAAATATGTATCGTTTATAGTTATGGTAGGTATTAGAATTCATCGCCTGCCATTGGTCTATGCAAGCACCAAGCATATCTCTGGGTAGGAGAATAATAAAATACACTCATATTAACGCCTGTTTAAAAAACAGCACTTTGGCGAAGTTCAAGCTAAATTGCTTTATTAATCAAGATTCCGAGGCTCTTCCAAATCTGCGAAGCCGTTGCAAACAAAAGTATGATAACGGTGACGCTGGTGGGGCCAAGGATATTATAGAGGGCTGCTGGTCTCTATTTAATGAGTTGTGCAACCCGTTTGAAAATATGAGAAAGTCCAGACGGGGAATAGTTTTTTAGTCAAAAACTATAAGTTTTGAATTTAGGCTGGTTAAAGAGTAAAAAGCAGTCGGTTTACGTGCACTTGCTATAATCAAAATTAAGCATAAAAGTCTCTTTATCGACGTGGGGATTCAGCGGGCAAACCGGATAAGGAGAAATCGACGTGTGTAGTCAGCCGGACGATGGAAAAGTCTATCAGGCCGCCTTTGTGCATTGCCTGCGGGACTTTAGGGATACTTTTTAAAGAATGACCAGATTGCGGCGCATAGGCGTTCTTGGGGGCATGGGGCCAGAGGCAACTGTTGCCCTTTTACAGCGTGTGCAGGGTGGTGTACTTGCCCGCGATGACGCTGATCATGTACCACTTTTGGTTGATTTGAACCCGCAAGTTCCGTCACGCATCAAACATTTGATTGAAAAGACGGGTCCCAATCCGGGACCTGTTATTGCAGACATGGCGGAGCGTTTGGAAACAGCGGGTGCCGAGGCTTTGATTCTGCCTTGCAACACGGCGCATCATTACTCAGGTTATATTATAGATCGCGTGGCAATTCCGTTTCTCAGCATGCCTCAATTGACCTGCGATGCTCTGGCAGGATTGGTATCATCGGGCTCTCATGTCGGCATTCTGGCCTCGCCTGCGACCAATCAGACCGGACTTTTCCAAACACTTCTGTCAGAACGGGGCCTTAAGACACTTTGGCCAAATGACGAAGACATAGTTTTGGCAACGATCCAGAAGATCAAGACAGCAGGCCCAACAGCTGGAGACCTTGATCTACTACAAAAAGAGACAGACGATTTGGTGGATCGAGGAGCTGATGCCATTCTGATCGGTTGCACCGAATTCTCATTGATTAGCGCTGAGCTCTCAGCGCCAGTGCAAATTGTCGATGCCATGGACGTCTTGGTGAAAGCCGTGTTGGTATTTTCTGGTGTAACCTGTTCTGACCCTGATGACAGGAAGACCGCATCTGGCCCATCTGGTAATTGGCCCCTTTGAATTTTGGGCATAGACCGCCCTTCGGAGAGGTGGTCGCAGCATTTTGGACCATTTGTTTACTGAGGTTGCCCGTTCCTTCAATTAGTAGATTTTCAAGAAATACGTGCTGCTTGCCGGCATAAGTTTTCCAGTGGTGCTCATAAAATGTAATCCAATTCACTTGTTACCCCGTATTGAATGTAAATGTTATAAGGAGTTGGACCGTGTTTGATTTATGCGCCTGCCCAGCAGCTTTAAGTGAAAGCTTGGACTATGAAACAATACTATCGCATTGCGTTGCCAAAATAGACTCGTTTGATCACCAAGTCGCCATCAAATACGGACAGCATTATGGTTATTTTGATGTTAACGGTGACGTAACACCTTCTGGCAGCGTCTTAGCAAAATTTATTGGTATTTTTGGTGAGGCGGAACTGGCTGAATTGCAACTAATGCAAGCCAAAGAAAGCGACGAGAATTTAGCTAAAGCTGCATAACAATTTGCAGACTTCAAATAGACAAACACACTTTTAACAGCACTGGCCAGGATCATTTAGAATAAGCGGTCGAAGATGATTGGTGTTTGGTTTTTCATGAGGCTGATTTCCTCACTACCATCTGTGCTTTGGTTGGAGGGCAGAAAACCGTGGTCCATTTATACCAGTCGCTTTAGTATGGGGTTTACCCCGCGTTCAAAACCTGATCCGTATTCTTGGTTGTGTACATATCCGCATGGTATGAGGGCGGCCAAGCCAAGACACCAGATTAATACAAACTCTTCCAGATTTCCTCATAACACCATTCTTGGTGATTTTTGGACAAATTAATATTTTTTCATTCAGTTAAATTGTGGATATTCAAAAAAATTGGGATGAAGTAAACGGTTCAACTGAAGTGCAGCCTGTTATCCTATTTGTATGAAACAACTAAATCAAAAGATTCTTGGTTTATGACCAAGCTGCAACAGGAAGTGTTCTGAAAATTCGTACATATCTAAAGGCGAGGCCTGAGAGCGCAATTAATAGGTTTCATATCTTGTTTGACACCTAATCCTCTGATTTATTTTGCATTTTCATTGTTGTTCTAGTGTCTTTGATCAATTTAAGCACCAGGACGGCAACTGCTAGCATAATTCCTGACATGAACACACCAGCGACGATTTCAGTGAGAGCCATTTTTAATTACCTTAAACTTGTCCCCCGACCATTATCGTAAGCTCAACAATTATCAAACAGGTTTTTTAAAACTTCAGAGAACCGTGTCACTGAGAAGGATGAAACTAGCTGATATAATGCCATAGGTACCTACGGTTCTCATGGTCTTTCAAAAGCTCTATCTGTTTTAAAGATAAAGAATATGGATTGTCCTCAAACCGTCGTTTAAGCACCATCACTTCCCAAACTAATTTAACGATTTCATTATCTGTCATGTGGAATCTAACGACCGAACCAAAGAATTCTTTAAAAATGCAATTGTTATCACTGGTAGTAACGACATCTGGCAACCCTCTGAGAGCCTTTTGAGTTATTGAATTGTGAACGGCGGTTGGTAGGGATCAAACGTAAGCTCAGATTGCTGGCCGGAGATGAAATCAATGCGATAATATTCTTGATTAGAGACCTCATAATAACTCTGGTTTGATGAATGCCCATAATTAACTCAATGAAAACAATAGTTAATTTTACGAAAGTCACTAGGATTGGTGTTATGCAGTGGCCTCGCGTATTGGTTTGTCTGATTTCCAGTGCGAGTCGATGTTAAATGGCTGTGTCGGCTGACTGTGTTGCTAAAGCGTATTACATTTTTTACCTTTGTTGATTTTGGCTAAAGTGTTTCATTTAAGCAAAGATAAGAAAATTAATGGCACTTTCTAAAAAGTGGGATGAAGCATGGAATACGATGAGGCTATTGTTGGGTAAATTTGCCGTATGACGATTATCAGTTCACGTTCCATTCAAGCGGGAATGTAATGAAAAAAAGATATGACGGTTGAGGGGAAGATCACTAATAGGGCAAAAGAACTGATCACAAAAATACGATGTGACTTTGAAAATGATAAAACCCTCGTGGCGAACTGAAACAGGTGCTTCGTCGATCTAGTAATCCAGGATGATTATCTAGACCCCGATTACACCCACTTGCAACGATCCCATGGGTGTCAATCAGCCTTAAACAACGTTGCGGTTCCTAATCATGAACAGCGTACTGTGTGCATATGCAAGATCTCTGAGTACTGTTCAGGAATAGCTGTGGAACAGATCACAACTTATCTGTCGGTTATAGCAGATCGTGGCTAAACTTGAATACTCACGATCTGATTGGCCATAAACCTGTGAACCTACCACTGCCCAATACGAATCATATCTCGCGAATTGGTGATGAATTTTTCCAGATAAACTATGGAATAGTCCTGAATTTGTGAATTTTGGAAATGGAATTTTATCAAAAATGTGGATAGTTTATACTGATTTGTGTATAGTTCTGTGGATAACAATATTTTCTCTAGGCATGTGGTTTTTTCCCTATTAGCGTAATAGTTGCTGAACATCTGGGGAGTATCAAACTCTTCTCTAGTAAAGCCTGAAAATAGCTGAAGTACTTTTCGGAGTATGGATGCGGTTTAGGGAGTTTGTCTGAGGAAAGTTCGCTACACTGGTAGGAAGCGGCTGGATTGTGGGTTTATTTTTGTTTTACAGAAATAATCCAATATGAAAAAAGTGAAATACATAGTTGTAAGGCAGTCGGGTGCTTGCTGAGACCTTCGGGTTTAGGCAGCGCCCGATTTCAATTTAGTAGCCCTTCTACGCAAACCTGAATGCTGTAGATCTGACCGTCCACAAACCTTAAAACCAAGCGCTATGAACGGGGACATAAAGCAGTTCCTGCGCGTGGGGTGTGTCGCCGCCGCGGGCTCTGGCGCGGCTGCTGGATATTGACAGATATACATCAAAGTCCAAGATGCTTGGTCCGATTTGTAATGTGTTATTTGACCCTTAAATCAAAATTCTTCTGACAAATTCTGACACGCTATTTTCGAACTGGGTTTAGAACAGGTCAAGAAACGAATAATTCATTTTACTGAATTAAAGTAAATATTCTCGAACCGATATACCTGAACACAATCAGAAGAAGCACCAGAATCTGTCCCCCCGCACATCGAACCAGATTGTCATACTCTCCCACCTCTTCTCAGAATCAAATCACAATGCAGCACGTTTGTGATTGAGCCCTCAGGACATCAAGCGTAACCGCCATCACATAATTCACGGATAGGTCCATACACTTCCACATGAGCTGTTTCAGAGTGCATTGATCTGATGGTGGTATCTCTTCAAACTAGAGATCGATAGGGGGGGTGGTGGAGCCTAGGGGGATCGAACCCCTGAC
>Ga0209374_1001226_pt1 | contig 25791 bp, 34 predicted proteins | sample SaaInlLV_DNA_10m_FD_184683 | JGI IMG/M metagenome (GOLD analysis project Ga0209374, IMG submission 184683) | Marine microbial communities from expanding oxygen minimum zones in the Saanich Inlet - SI075_LV_DNA_10m (SPAdes) (version 2) | ecosystem: Environmental > Aquatic > Marine > Unclassified ... | reverse complement strand
TTTTGTTTTATTTTTCATATTGGTCAATTCCTTTGTATGGTACAACAACAATTTTTTCAATATTTGTATCAACAATTGCATTTTCTACAATTGTTTTTTGAGATATTGATTTCCCTTTTCGATGAAACCCATCTGAGGTTAACAGTATTTTTGCCTTACAATCTTGTAATCTAATTTGTAATGATTCTGAACTATATCCTGAAAAAATAATGGTTTGTACTGCACCAATTTTAGCTGCTGCAAGTATTGATATTATTGCCTCCTCTATCATGGGCAAATAAATTGCAATTACGTCTCCCTTTTTTACTCCCAAGGATTTTAAACCATTTGCAAATTTTGAAACTTTTGAGTTTAATTCAAAATAAGATAATTTTGTTTGAATTCCATCTTCTGAAATAAAATCATATGCAATTTTTTCAGGAGTTTTTTTTGTAAATTTTTCTACAGATGATTTATAGATGTTAGTTTTACCGTTGACAAACCATTTTGCCCATGCAATTCCATTTGATGTATCTAGTGTTTTTGTATATGGTTCATCCCAAACTATCCCAATATCTTCATCCACAGATTCCCAAAACCATTCTAAATTATTTTTTGATTTAATGCATAATTCATCTAATGATGATATTTCATGTTTTTTCATAAATTTGTAAATATTGGAATTTTGATATTGCTCCTCATTTGGAATAAATTCAAAATTTGACAAGTTTCATTTTTTTCAACACTCCAGACGGTAAAAAGATTTTTTAATTTATGAGATGTCTATTCCAAGACGTCTTGCACATGCAATTGCAGCCTTGCCATCATCTTCTGTAATTCCAAATTTTAACAACTGGTCCGTGCATGCTGTACCTGTATTTCGAGTGTTTTCATGATAATATTCACGTAAAATCATGCCTACTCTATCATCTAGTCTTTTTTTTGTGGCATCATTCATGCCTGCCTGTAAAATAGTAGAATCAGATGTGGCAAGAATTTTGATAAATTCAATATCTTCTAGGGATAAATCAATCATATTCCAATCTGTTTTTTTAATAAATTCAATGTGGATGTAGGGTCTGCTTTTCCTTTTGTAGCTTGCATCACTTTACCTACTAGATAGTTAATTGTTTGAGGGTTTGATTTTGCTTGTTCTACAGCTTCTGATTCGTTTGAAATTACCTGATCAATAATTTTGAGTAATTCTGATTCATCTGAAACATTGCCTAAATCTAATTCAGAAATTATCTGCGATACACTTTTTCCGGTTTTTAAAATTTCATGCAAGGCATTCTTTGATGAATTTCTGGATACCTTTCCTGTTTGAATTGCATCAGCTAAATCCTTTAGATGAGATGCAGTAAGTTTAGATGCTTCCCGTTTTTCTCTAGTATCTTCTAACCCCATTAATTCAGTTGTTATGATATTTGCAACCTCTTTTGCATTTGTTTCTGAATGTGATTCTTCAAATAAATCTGAATAAAATTTATCAGAAGATAAGACATCTGCAACTTGTTCTGGAATTTGATATTTTGTGACATATCTTTCTTTTTTAGAACTAATACTTTCAGGCATTTTTGATTTTAATTCAGTTTTAATTTCAGGATTAATTTTTACCCAAGGTATATCGCCTTCAAGAAAATAACGATAATCCAAATCTTCTTCTTTTGAACGTGATGATACAGTTATCTTTCTACGATCATCCCAATGACGGGTTTCTTGTGCAATTGGTATATCTCTATCATGCAAACTCTCTTGTCTTGTGATTTCAAAATGTGCTGCCTTTTCTAAATCATGAAAGGATCCTATATTCTTAATTTCGACTTTATTTCCTCCACGAGTAGAGACGTTTGCATCTGCTCTCATTGCTCCTTCTAAACTAGGGTCTGCAACACCCAGGTTTTTGAGTAAATCAGATAATATGTTGAGAAAATCACGCACTTCCTTTGGAGTTTCAAAGTCAGGTTCAGTCACAATTTCAACTAGTGGTGTGCCTGCACGATTGTAATCTACTAATGTAATTTGGTTTTTTGAGGAGCTACCTTCATAGATTAATCTTCCAGGATCTTCTTCTAATTGAATTCTAGTAATTCGAATTTTTTTATCACCAACAGAAATTGTTCCAGAACCCCCTACACTTGTGTCACCATAAATGTTCAATTGAGTGATTTGAAAATTCTTAGGTAAATCAGGATAAAAATAATTTTTTCTAAAAAATGCAATTTTTTCAGGAGTTGAACAATTCAAAGCCATAGAAATCATTGTTGCTTTTTTTACTGCCTCTTGATTTAATCTAGGTAAACTACCTGGCATTCCAGCACATACAGGACATATGTTTTCATTTGGTTCAAATTCACGATAGTTTGCTTTACAAGAACAAAATAATTTACTTTCTAAATTTGTTAATTGACAGTGAATTTCTAAACCAATTTTTGTCATATTGGTATCTCCGGTAAAGTAACAGTTTTCTCCAATGCATGAGCTGCTTGCAATAACATTTTATCATTCATTGAATTTGCCATTAGTTGAATTCCAATTGGTAATCCATTTACTATTTTAAATGGAATTGAGATTGCAGGTTTTCCAGTTAGATTTGCTGTAACTGTATTAATGTCAACTAAAAATAATGATACAGGGTCATCAATTTTTTCTCCAATTTTAAATGGCAATATTGGTACTGTTGGTGCAATTAAAAGATCAAATTTCTTAAAAGCCTCATTGATTTCTTTAGTCAATTTGCTTTTTACCTTCATTGCTTTAAGGAAATATTTGCCAGCATGACCTGCAGATGGAACAAATCCTCCAATTATCATTCTACGTGTAACTTCTGGTCCAAAGTTTTTCCTAGCTTTTGAAATGTATGAATTAAATTCATAACCTTCAACAGGCATTTCATATCCGTATCTCAAATTATCATATCTAGCCAGATTACTTCCAGCCTCAGTAGCTGTAATTGTATAATATGCTGCAACAGAATATTTCACCATTTCTAAGGACACTTCCTCACAAATTGCGCCTAATCCTTCTAGTTTTGAAATTGCCTCTTTTGTAGCAGTCATTACCTCAGGATCAATTCCATCTCCAATCATCTCAGTAATTATTCCAATTTTTTTGCCCTCAATTCCAGAATCAATATTTTCCAGATAATCCTCATTGTTGTTATTGACAGTAGTATTATCATTAGGATCAACTCCTGCAATGAGATTCAACATGAATGCCGTATCTTTTACAGTTCTAGTTAGTGGTCCTATCTGTTCAATACTATTTGCATATGAAATTAATCCATATCTACTGATTAGACCATAAGTTGGTTTGTACCCTACAGTTGAGCAAAAACTAGCAGGGTTTCTAACAGAACCCCCAGTATCAGAACCCAATGATGCAATACATTCGTAGGAACTAACAGATACTGCACTTCCACCTGATGAACCTCCTGGAACATGTTCAATATTCCATGGATTTTTACTTGGACCAAACGCACTGAATTCTGTAGTTAAACCCATAGCAAATTCATCCATGTTTACTTTACCAATAAAAATTGCATCTTGTTTTTTTAATTTTGAGATTACTGTTGCATCATATGGTGCAACAAAATTTTCAAGCATTTTTGAAGCACATGTAGTTTTAGTGTCTTTGATGCACATGTTGTCTTTAATTGAAATTGGCATTCCAAAACAATCTCCAACTTTTTCTCCAGACTTTATTTTTTTATCAATATTACGTGCTTGGTCAAGTGCATTGTCATTTACAGATAAAAATGCATGAAGTTTGTCATCAACAGAGTTTATTCTTTCAAGAGTTGCACTAACAAATTCTTCGACAGAAATATTGCCGTTTTTAGCTTCTTCAATAAATTCAAGGGCAGAGATTTTTAGATTCATGATTACATCTTTGGTGCTCTAACGAAGGTTCCTTTGTAATGATTCATTTTTTCAATTAATTTGTCCCCAAATGGAATATATTCATCATTTCGTAATTGTTCAATTGGAATTTCTGGCATCGATATTTCTTCAGATTCAACACCTGCAGAATCTAAAATGTCAAAATAACTTATCATAGTTTGAACTTTTTCTAGATATTCGCTATGATCATCTACATCTATTTTCATTAATTTTGAAACATGTTCAATTTCTTCAACGGTAACCATTTTCTATACTCCTATGAGGTCAATCTATCAATCTTACTATAAAATGGTAGGCACAAAATACTTTGATCTTATTGTTTAGCCACGTGGTAGAGCGAATAATCCCAAAAGATGCGTTAGTTTGAATTATCGCAGCCCAGCATTACCCATGGCAATACTATGTGTTGATAAATTTCCATAAATAAAAAAAACAATGAAAAAATTGATCTTAACAGTAGTTTTGATTATACAAAATTTATGCCTAGATTAACATGAATTCCAGTTCGGTTCAAATCCCCTTTCTTTTCATGTCCCTTTGTAATCTTGGCTTGATTTGTATTTCAAAATTTCAATAAATAAAAAAAACAATGAAAAAATTGATTAGCAGATCAAAAATTATCCCAAGAATTAAGATTCCGTTTCAGTACCTAATGCATCAGCTATAATATTTGCCCAATTAAAAGCTGCAACAACGGATGTAATTTCTACAATTTGTTTATCATCATATCCATAATTTTTCAAAATTTTGTGATCATCTAAAGTTGTTTTATTTGCAGAATCATTAATTTTTAATGCATAGTTTAACGCAGCTTTTTCTTTATCTGAGAAACCATCAAAATTATTTTTAAGATCAGTAATTTTTTCATCAGTGAATCCCATTAGTTGTAATAACATTCCATGTGCTTGTGTACAATATTCACAGGAATTTGCATTTGAAACTACCACTGCAATAGATTCTTTTAAAATTCTGGGAATAGATGATTCACGAAGTAAGATTATTTTTACTCCATCCCAAAACCATTTGGCAATCAAAGGATCAATAGAAGTTGTTTTCAAAATATTTGGAATTTTTCCAATTTGTAATTCATCATTAATTTCTTTATACAATGAGAAAATTTCTGGATTAGATTCATCTCCTTCTTTTACAAATGGCATATGTGGTTATAATTTGAATCCAATAAAAATTTTAAGTTAATACGAATTTTAGTAAAATAAAATATGCTGCAAATCCAGATAGAAACAAAATACCAGAAATACTAAGAATTTTTAACAATATTGAAGGTTGATGTGATTTTTCTAAATACTTGCCAGTAACTAATCTATAATTGAAAATTGCAATTACAGGAGCAATAACAAATGAAAGAATTGTTGCAAAATCAACTAATGCCTTGAGATTATCTCCAAATTGTAGTACAATCACCAGAGATCCTGAGGCTAAAAGAACAAGAAATACAGAATACAATTTTCGTGAACTTGTTAATTGATTTGAACTATTTTTTCTAAATAACAACTCCACAGTTCTATTGAGTGCTCTAGAATATCCATCAAATACAGCAAGGATTGTTCCAAACATCACAGTAAATGCAGATGCAGAAATTACAATATAGCTCCAATTTCCCATGACACTACTGTACATTGTAATGATGGTATGTGCAAATTGGGAATTATTGTTCGGAAGTTCTTCTCCTGACCCATAAAAGATGAAAGTACCCAGGGTAACAAACATTATTGCTAGAATTCCTGTAAGTAAATAAGAAATTCTAAATTCTAACAACGTTTCTTTTAATTTTGGTTTGTAGTTTGATTGTTTAATTTTCTCTAATGTCCACAAACTATTCCAACTTGACAAATCGATTGCAGTTGGCATCCAACCCATTAACGCTAGTAAAAAGAAAATTCCAGTTGTTGTCCACAATTCCTTTGGAATAAAATCTTCAACAGGTTCTATTGGACCATTAATTACAGTAAGTGAGAATGCAAGTACCGTGGATATAACTAGTACAGTTACAATAATTTTTATCAAATTATCTAACAAGTGGAATTTGCCTATACCCAATATCAAAACACATGAAATGAATAATAGTATGATAGACCATTCTCCTAAAAATTCTAAATTAAATAAATTCTCAAAAAATCCAGCAGCTACAAATCCTACAGCACCAGTTACAAAAAACATTGAACATACGGTGATTATTAGATACAAAACTAAAATTGGAGTTCCTAATTTTTTGTACCCATCAATTATACTTGTTTGAGTAGAGTTTGCATATCTAGAACCATACTCAAAAAATGGATATTTCAGTACACTAACTAACACTACAAAACCAATTATCATCAATCCAAAATCGGCCCCAGCTCTAGTAGATTGAATTAAATGAGATACGCCTATTGCAGTACTAGCAAATAGTAGCCCAGGACCACTAATTTTGATAATTTTTGATAAACTCTCAATCATTAGTATAAATTAAAAAATTAATTAACTGTATTAAAATTAAAACACTATTCTAGCGACTCAGCATCAGAATTTTTCTGATGATTTTCTGTAAATCCCAAAACAATAGAGTTGATACTAGCTAACTCCCCGTGAAGTTCACCTATGCTCAGAGATATTTCTGTTCCATCAGGTTCTTCGTATGTAAATTCAAAATTATTATTTATCCACCAAGAGTCATTTCTTAAAACATTTCTTAAATCAACATTGAAAAAAGTTCTAAGACCTGCCTTATGGAATACAGATACACCATTATTTTTGTAATCCCCTAAATGATCAATCATTTCATTATACCCTGGATCTAATTTTACTATTCCAAGTTTTTCAAAGTTTAAAGAAAACTTCAAACAGGATTTGTATATTTCAAAATATGATAACATTCCTTGAGCAAACATTGCAATTAAATCAAACATTATTGATTTATCAAAATCTCCAACTTGGTTTCCATTTGACATATGTTGTTTTAATAGAGATATTTTATACTCAATTGATACTTTTTGTAATTCTATTCTATCAATTCTCTTCTGAAAAGAATGATACACATGTCCAGTATTTTTATGAATTAATTCATTAGAAATCAATAATGGAAAAATTTCCCTATCAAATTTTTCCCGATATTCTGCTAAAAGATCATCATACATACTCATTACACATCTAGATTGATGTTCCTGATAAAAAATTATTGAATAATTTTTTGAACTCTACCAATCTTCCCACTATCTAACTCAACTTTGATTCCATGTGGGTGAATTTGGCTTGAAGTAAGGATTCTTTTTACTTTACCTTCAGTTAATTTCCCTGTACGTTGATCTTGCTTCTGAACTATCTCAACCATGATGCCTAAAGATATCCTATTCCTTGATGGTGTATCATTCAATAATATTCTAAATTGAATTGATATTCTAAATCTTACTTTGATGGAGGAGGATTTGGCTTCATAACTACTTTATCTGAGCCTTTACAAGTTTTATCACCTTTGTAGTGTTTGTGAATTTTCCAATTTGCTCCCTTTGTAAATTTTAGAACTATGTGTCCAGTTTTCCATTTCTGACACCATGCACAAAATATCTTGGTATTAGATTTTGACGAGTGGAAGTTTCCTGAATTCGGCATATGGGATTACGGAGTTAGCCTATCAACATCTCTTGGATAAAATGTAGTATCTCGAATATTTTCAGTTCCAGTTAGTGCCATAATCAATCTCTCAAGACCAATACCACAACCAGCATGGGGTGGGACACCATAGTCAAAGGCATTAAGATGGTACTCAAAGGAATCTGTTTTCATGCCTTTGTTACTCATTCTTTGAGCTAATTCATCACGTTTTTCAATTCTGGTACTACCTGAAGACAATTCCAGATCACCAAACATTAAATCAAAAGATTCTGAAATTTTAGGATTAGATTTGCTATCTTTTACATAAAATGGCTTTGGTCCAAGAGGCCAATCTGTAATAAAGTAAAATCCATCTAATCCGATTTTTTTAAGATTTGAAGGATACAAATCATCACCCCATTCTGTTTTTGCTCCAGCTTTTTGCATTCTATCTACAAGATCATCATAGGTATATCTTGGAATATTTTCAGGTACCGGAGTTGGGGTAAACTCTGAATCAGGATTATTTTTAATGTAATCATTAACTGCAATAATTGAAACTTTGATTATCTCTTCTATTCTGCTCATCACATCATTGTAATCTACAAATGCTTCTTCCAAGTCTATGGATATTGCTTCAGCTAAATGCCTATTGGTTCTTGAAGGCTCTGCTCTAAAAATAGGTGCAATTTCAAAAACTTTTTCAAAACTCATTGTTAATTGTTCTTTATACAATTGGGGGCTTTGAGCTAAAAATGCCTCCTTGTTGTAGTAAAATATTGGAAACAGTGCCGCTCCACCTTCAGTAGCTGTAGCAATCATTTTAGGAGTATTGATTTCAACAAAATTTTGATCATTAAAATAATCTCTAATTGTTTTTAGAACTAAACTTCTAGTTTTGAAAACATGTTGTAAAATATTACGTCTAAGATCAATGGGTCTAACTTCTAAACGAGTGTCAATATTTTTGACAGTTTTTGCTGTTGGTTCAAAGGGCGGAATAGTGGTAACTTCAGAAAATACACGAAGTTCAGTTGGAATAATTTCAAATCCACTTGGGGCTTTTTCAGATGCCTTTATGGTCCCAGTTACACCAATAGATGAATGTGCTTTGAGTGAAGAAATTTTTTCACGTATCTCGTCAGGGCAATCTCCTTTTTTTGCAACAATTGAAAGATCACCATTTTTATCTCGTACAGTTGCAAAACTAATGTTTCCATGACCTCTAACAGTCAAGACCCACCCCATTACAGTGACTTGAGTACCATCCATTGATGCGTTTAAGTCATTAGAATAGTGAGATCTACGTAATTGTCCTAATTCAGTTTCAATCATAATTTACAATTATTCCATATTTTCTCGTATAATTAATTTTTTGACGTGGTTTTTCTTTACTAAACAAGTTGATTTCTAAAATCAAAGACACATTTTCTTAATGTATTCATATCTATATCAAATTCAATCCATGTTGGGTCGCCTGTATCATCTAAATCTACATTTAGAACATTCATTGGCATTTTAGTAAACCCATCTTCAAATACATCTCCAATGGATTTTGGTAATTCTGTTAATGCAAGATGATATTTTGTTGTATGATCACGAAACTTATGTCTATAATTTACTTCATAATTATTATCTGCATCTACAATTATTGATTTCATATAGACCAATTTTCCATATTCCTCAATTGCATTGGCAAATATTGAATACATTTCATTTATGTGAATTTCTGACATTTCTTGATTTGGTTTATCAGGTTGTCCTAAACAGCGGTCAAGGAAATCCAGCATACTCAAAATATTGTTTCTAATCTTTTTTTGTGTCTGGTTCATTTGATCAACTGAAATTTTTTTAAAACTAGCCAAGTCAATATCTGACAAATTGTGTGAACTTAAGCGTATGGATTGTCTGTAAATACAAAATGTAGCATCATATCAAAATATCAATATCTATTCTAATTTGTAAAAATCTAGATGATTAAATCCACTTTCACAATACATTTTTTGTGATACCAATGCTCATTTCGAATTCTTGGATCTAACCGAATTTCTTTTTTACAAAGAGTACAATGAATTTTCAAAAGAAATTCTCCAATCGTATCAAATGTGCAACGTGCCACACACAAGATCTATGATAGGAATGCTCATTTCTCATTCTTCGTTCATCAAAAGGCATGATTTTCTTGCAAAGAGTACACGGAATAAACATAGGCTACAAAAATACTACTGAATGTTAGTTAATGAGGCACGGGTTATTGTATAAAATTAAAATTAGAAAGAGAAATAGTGAAACAAATAATTTTTTATTATGATTGTGGTCTTAAAACTAATTTTCATAATGGTTATATTCACCTAATAGAGAAATTCAGAATAATATGGCAAATATCCTCATTGGGCTTGTTATTGCAATGTTTCTAATTGTTGCAGTATATGTTGGCTATAATGCATCTCAAAATTATTCTGAAGACGCTGGAGGTCACGATATACAAATCGATCTAGATATTCTAGATACTGCACCTGAATTATTACAAATAATTGAAAAACAAGACGGATACAAATCAATTATCTAATTTTAGATTAATTAGACAGGATTTTTTGTAATAATTATGACACTAAACAATAGAGAGAAAATGATTTCAATAATTTCCAATGGAATTGCAGTTTTTTCATTATTGCAAGAAAGAGACGAATTACCTAAAAATACCACCATGTATGATTTTGTTCTTAAAGTGATTCCTGCAGATATCAAATCAGAATTAAGTGTAGAGTTAATTGATGAAGTTTTCCAGTATGTCACATCTGCACATAGTTCATCAAATATACAATAATTTTACTAATAATGGAAAATACAGATAAATTAAATTCTGAAGAATTTATTTCAAAATTTACTTCTTTAGATTATGTTGTTCTTTCATGTATGCATTATACCGATTTAAAAATAATGATCAAAATTAATCCTTTAGATTTAGTGGTAAGTTGTGAAAAATATTTTGATTGTGGATATATGAAAAAAATGAATACAGACCCACCAACGGAATTAAAAAATAAGATACAGCGATGGCTAGATTCTATAGAATACAGACAATATACAAAAAATACTAATGAAATACTCAGCATTACAGATAAAGAAAAAATTAGAAAAATTTACTCCAAATTAGAATTAAAGCCTCATGATTTATCTGAATTAACTAATACAGGAATTCAATTTCTAAAAAACAAAGAGATTGAAATAAAAAAGCAATGGGAAATATTTATGAAATTTAATAATAAAAAAGATGCCATTAATTTAAAAAAATCAATAGATGAATTTGCAATTTCAATTCCTTTAATGTTTTCCACAGGGGTTGCAGATGGAAAAATATTTTCTGCAATGTTTAAAACGATTAATGTTGGAATGTATGATTATTTATCTGAAAATCCCATCATTCATCCAATCTTTTTAGACTATCTCAAATAGAAAAGCAGAATAAGATAAATCCTATTCCAACATAACGAATATGTGCATTGTGATGATAAAAGAACGTTGTTTGTATTAAAACAAGGAATTGAAGAAACATGGGAAGAATTAAAAAAAATAGATTTTGGTAATGAGGATTTGATTAAAAAATTATCTGAAGAAATTCAAGAATATTTTGAATATAGGAATTCACCATCAAATTAGAGATTATGAGATTTCATTTCACCATAACCTACATTTCTTAAACTCACGATCAATTATTTTATGTAGTCAAGATGATAATTTACTGTACTCTATACACGAACCATGCTGATAATACTGTGTGAGTTAGAAATTTTCATCAATATTAGAAAAATATGATTGAACCGCGATCTAAATATAGTAGTGCGATCTAACGTTTGTTAGTCTTGGTAAGATAAAGAACGTCGATACGTCATATCTTTTCAGGACTCGAAATATCACTAATCAAATTATTTTTTAGGCACAGTTTATCAAATAAATCATCATGGCTTTTACAAGATGTCCTGCATGCAACCAATTGAGATTTGATAAAAAAGCAAATCGTTGTGGAGATTGTGGTTATCAAATTGGATAATTAAAATAGATTTTGTGCTCACAGATAGATCAAGTTACAACAAGTATGGTTCATAAAGTACAAAATTTTACTCAGAGTAAGAAAATGACGGCCATAGCAACTCTAGGTTCTCACTGCTCCTTACAAGTTTTGAAAGGTGCAAAAGATGAAGGTCTCAAAACAATCCTAGTTTGTGAAAAAAAACGTGAAAAACTATATCGTAGATTTCCATTTATTGATGAATTAATTATTGTAGATTCCTTTAAAGAAGTATTAGATGAGAAATGTCAAAAAATACTTGAAGAAAATAATGCAGTTTTGATTCCCCATGGAACATTAATTGCACAAATGAATTCTGAAGAAATTGAATCAATCAAGACCCCAGTATTTGGAAACAAATGGATTCTTAGATGGGAATCTGACAGAGAAATGAAAGAAAAACTCATGAGAGAGGCAACACTTCCAATGCCAAAACCAATTGCAGAACCAAAAGATATTGAAAAATTGGTAATTGTAAAAAGACAAGGAGCTGCAGGAGGTAAAGGATACTTTATGGCAGCAAATGAAGATGATTATAACACAAAAAGAAATCAGTTAATTTCTGAAGGCATTCTCTCAAAAGACGAAACCCTATACATTCAAGAATATGCAGCAGGTGTTTTAGCATATCTACAATTCTTTTACTCACCACTTACAGGAGAATTAGAGTTCTTTGGAGTGGATCAAAGACATGAATCAGATATTGAAGGTCTTGGAAGAATTCCAGCTGAACAACAAATGAAATCAACAAAGGTTCCATCATTTAACGTAATTGGAAATAGTCCTCTAGTTTTGAGAGAATCATTACTTGATGAAGTTTATACAATGGGAGAAAATTTTGTGGAAGCTGCAAAAAGAGTCGTATCTCCAGGTATGAATGGTCCATTTTGTATAGAAGGAGTATATGATGAAAATGCAAAATTCACATCATTTGAATTCTCAGCAAGAATTGTTGCCGGAAGTAACATCTACATGGATGGCTCTCCATACTACTCACTACTGTTTAATGAGAATATGAGTATGGGTAAAAGAATTGCAAGAGAAATAAAAATAGCAACAGAAGCAAATCAACTAGATAAAATTACAACATAGAAATGGCATTGAAAGATAAAATCAATAAAATTTCTGCAGCAGGGTTAATTTCATCTGCTGCAATTATTGCATCAGGATATATTTTGGAAAACAAAGAATTATTTGGATTTGAAAATGCAATGATGCTCTATATTTTATTACCATCTGCATTCATTTGGTTTGGTACAAGAAAGAATGGTTGTGGAAGCTGTAATCAAATTCCTTTAGATTCTGAAAAAAAATCTAACTAAATATGGATTTTTTTGGTTTAATTTCCATCCCATGTTGAGATTTTATAATATATTTATCACGAATCTTGACACTAACCCAATCAATTGCTAATACCGTGATTAAAACAATTAACATAAAAATTGCAGCTTTTCCATATTCAAAGAATTTAATATAATTAATTATAAAGAAACCAATTCCACCGGCACCAACAATTCCTAGAATACTAGTTTGACGAACATTATAATCAAACATGTATAATATTTGACCCAACAAGTGAGAAGCAGATTCCGGAAGTACTACATAACGAATTAATTGAAATTTGCTAACACCAATAGAACTAACTGCATCCATAGGATCAGAATCAATAGTTTCAATTGATTCGTATTGTAATTTTGTAACAAATCCAATAGTATACATCACAATTGCCAAAACACCAGCATACGGTCCTAAACCTACCATTATTACAAATAACAATGCCCACAAAATAGAAGGAAAAGTACGAATTATTGCCAATAATGCACGTGTTGGTGCATAAACAAATTTGCTGTTTAGGTTTCTGGCAGAAAGCATACTTAGAGGTAAGCCAATTACTACGCCTATCACAGTTCCAATAAATGCCATTTGAAGTGTCTCAAGCATTGCCCATAATGCAGTTGGAACATATTTCAAATCTTCAATTATGGATTCTGCTACAAATATTTCAGAAATTATGATTCCTAAATTAGGAATACCTTCTGCAAAATCTAGAGGATTGGCTTCCACATTGTATGATGCAACGATAACTAAGGCAACAATTACCCCAATGACAATATTATTTTTTGGTGTCAGTGTTATGCATCTCCATTATTTGTTCTATACTCATATCACCTGTTTGAAAATCTACTATTTTATCACCTTCTACACCTATTTCTAAAATTTTTTGTCCTTCTTTGATTACTGCAACTCTATTTGCATATTCTAATGCAAGTTGCATGTCATGATGCACCATTATTGCTGTAAGGTTCATTTTCTTTTGAGCATCTAAAATTAAATCCATAATTTCTCTAGATGTCACATGATCCAACTCTGAAACTATCTCATCTGCTAAAAGGATTGTAGGTTTTTGCATTAAAGCTCTAGCTATTGCAACTCTTCTCTTTTCGCCACCACTTAACATGTATGCTTTTCTAGATTCCTTTCCAGATAAACCAACTAATTTTAAAATACTTTTAGCTTCCTGTATTTCATTTTCAGGAAACTGTTTCAAAATAGATTGGATTTTATTCAGTCGAGGCAATGCACCAATCAAAATATTATCAAGTACACTGATATTTTTTACAAGACCTAAACTTTGAGGAATATACCCTATAGTATGCATCATTTTTTTAAATTTTTTATTATTCATATTTGGAGTTAAATAATCAATTTTGATAATGCCCTTACTTGGAATCATCATACCGTTCATCAATTTTAGTAATGTAGATTTTCCTGAACCGGATTGACCAACTATAGCATAATTTGTACCTCTATCAATGGATAAGTTCACCCCTTCTAAGGCATAACTTTTAGAATCGTATGATGTCCAAACATCATTCATTTGGATAATTTTACTTGTAGAAATTAATGAAAAAGGGGGGTTTTTGGCCATTTGAATTTATATCAGTTCAAATGCGCCAGTTTTTATTTGCTCTTATCATATTTGTCTAGGATTTTTTGATCAAGACCAGTTAAGGCATCAATAAAAGTTCCAAATTCACCAATATGCATAGTGGTTGTTGTTGGAACTAATGCCTCAGCACCATACAAATCAGTTAGAATGTAATTGTGCTCATCATAATTGAGTTCAATTAATGCATCAACTAAATTGTCTTTAGTAAGTTCAGACATACTAGAACTTACCATAAAGACGTGTGATGGTACAGGTCCAATTGTAGTAACTGGACGTAATTTTGCTTGATCTTCTAAACTAAGGTATTTTTTTGGAGCAATATCTGAGCCAAATGCAACATCAACATCACCATTTAATAGTAAATTTAATGCTGCTTTGTAGCCACCTGCAAATGTATAACTTTCAAAGTTATTTGCAAGTGCATTTTCTAAAGCAACAATGTCGTTGCCTTCGATATTGATATGACCATCAGTTACTAGAGTACCCATAGGTCTTACAAATCCTGAAGATCCTGTAATACTAGTAAATGCAACACGTTTACCAACAGTGTCTTCAATTGTGTTAATTGAATCATTGTCTGCTGATGTCCAAACTGTTGCTTGATAGTTTACCTTACCCTTGACTAATTCTGCCAATACAGCTTCTGCACCTGTTCTTTCATGAGTAATCCATGCAGGTCCAGTATCCATAAAGGCAGCATCAATATGACCAAATCGCATTCCTTCAATAATGGTTTCATAGTTTGTTGGAACAACTACTTCAACATCAATTCCAAGTTCAGATTCTAAAAATTTTTCTAAAACTTGTGCTTTTGGAGTTAATTCATCAGCTTTTTCAACTGGAATAAATCCAATAGTTAGGGAATCAACGTCAATTGCGTTTGCATCAACGGTAACATATTCAACCTCATTTGTTGTCGGGGCACCAGTCATTGTAAAAGAAACTGCTAGTGTAGAAACACCAACAATTGCAAATACAGCAACTAATGCGAGAATTATGTTTTGGTTCATTTAATTCGAAAATTAGTTTTAGCTAAGATTATTTAAATTCAAAGATGTTTCTATTTTGTTATTCTAAATCTATAGAATGAGAACATAAAACAAGTTATGAGATAGATTTTGAATTAGTCAAATTAGGGTGTAGACTTAATGTAGGTTCAAGATCATCTAAAATAATTTCAACTTTACCAATTCTGCTACGATAAAGTTTAATTTTTTTTCCTTCAGGAGATATCTCATACCTATCAACTTCAGCCAGTGCAAGGTCTTCTAAAGTTGACAAGGTTTTGTATACAGTTGAAAGGGAAATTTTTAATTCACTTGCAATTTGAGTTACGTCCTTTGATTCATTTTTGACAGAAAATAAAACTGAGCGTGTGCAAATATTACTTAATGATTCAATGATTTTTTGTGTAATATCAAATTCAGATAATTGAATGATACTCTTCTTTGACACATTTTATCTAATTAGATACCAATATTAAAACTGGTTCAGGCTTTTTTATCGAGATTTCAGCCTGCTTAATCCTACTTCTATAGACTTTATACTTTCGACCTTTATCAGAAAGCATCCATTTTTCTACTTTAATCAAGGTTAATTCTTCAAGATCAGATAATTTTTTGTAAACTGAACTCAAGGGAATTTTTAGTTTATCGGAGAGTTCTGCTGCAGTACTACCTTTCTTTACAATTGAAAATAGTATTGCACGTGATTCAGAATCAGCCAATGCTTCAATTACTTTTTGCCCAATATCATATTTTTTTAATTGGGGCAGTGTAAGACGTCTTGACATAATTTTATCAATTAATCATTCTATTTAAACAGAATAGCCTAGTTCTCAGTATCTAGAACAAGAACATAAAATTAAAATAATTTTTATTTTTCAAATTTTTTCCAAAATAATCCTAGAATCAATCCAACAGATAGCCAAAAAGAAGAAACTCCAAGAACAGACATCAATCTAAATTCATTAACCAAGTTCATTGGAGCAGTTATTTCATCAGGATTTTCTGGCATTACAAAAAATAGAATTATAATGAAAATAACATACCCAAATAATCCAAAATATTTTTTATTATTTTGAAGTTTTTGAGATAATTTATAAAAAATTACTACACCGATTCCAGATAGTGCAATAAATGAAACATACAAAATTGCTCTAAGCATAACTGTTTCACCGTCACCAACAGTTGGAGGGTTTGCAGGATATTTCAAAAATGGAATTATGTAAATAGTGAGCCACATAACACCGGCAAGAATTACAGATTTAGTTACATCATTTTTACCAGGTAATGAATTTCTAGATAATGCATATACAATTCCAAATAATGAACCCATTGCGAGTCCCAAGATAACTCCAGCTAAAACTTGCCCACTTTTTTGCCAGATTCTATAACTTTCATATTCAGCCCAAAATTCCAAATTATCTTCAGCCTCACCAGAAGCAAATAAACTCTCATTTTCAAGTCCAATTGCTTGATCCAAATATGGCTCAACTAATGCAAAATTAATTGTTCCATGAACAAAGCCTGCTATAGCGCCAGAAACTAGTACAATTGTAATAAATGTAATAGTTTTCATAAATTATTAAGAATTGTGGGTTTTATTAATAGTGTAATTTTTTTTCAAACTAGTACTAAACTAATGACACGGAAATCCGGCTGCATGTCTCATATCATGAGTAAGTTCATGGATAGTAAGATCAACAAATGCTTGTTCACCATATACTAAACTAAAGATATGTCCTTGATCAAATCCAACAACAAATAATCCTGCTGCAAATACTATGGCCAATGCCAAAATTGCAATTTTTGATACACTTGTTTTTGATACACTAAGTTGTTCAGTTCTAGACATTAAAATTACATTTTGTTGAATCTATTTATGTTCTTTGATACACCTTTGTTTGAAAATAATTCCCAAATTATCATTCTGATCGATAATAAGATACAAGAATTGAGAGTTTTGAATTTTAGTGTTAAAAATTACCGAAGATATTTAGAATTAAAAAATCTCAAAATAATATGAAATTATATTATTTGTCAATACCAATTATTATTGGAATCATAGCAGGTGGTTTTCTTGTCGGATACGGGATGAATTCTAATGATTCAGAAATACTAACATCTGAAAAACTAATTAAAAATGGTTCTCCAATTATGGGCAATATTGATGCTCCAATTACAATATTAGAATGGGGTGATTATCAGTGCACATATTGTTACAAGTTTCATCAAAATACATTAAACATAGTCAATGAGGAATTTATCAAAACAGGTAAAGTAAAAATAATTTTTAAGGATTTTCCACTAAATGGCTATGACTCAAAATTAGCTGCAGAAGCAAGTTATTGCGCACAAGATCAACAAAAATACTGGGAATACCATAATGAACTTTACAAGAATTGGGGAGGAGAAAGAACAGGATGGATTACAAGGGAGTCATTAACAAAATTTGCAGAAATAATAGAATTAAACACAGATGATTTTAACCAATGTCTAGACGAAAATAAATATCAAAATAAAGTTAATTCCATGCATGAATTTGGTAAAGAAATTGGAATTGATGCAACACCATCATTTCTAGTATTTAATGATCAAAAAATTATTAAAATTCGTGGAAATCAACCATTAGAAGTATTCCTAAAAACGTTTGATGAATTAGAATTTAGAGATTAAGTTCAATCAACATTGATTAATGTCCAAAAATTAGGAAAAATATCAAATGGTTAAAATCAATATAGAAAAACAAGATTCAGTAAAACTCTATAAAATTAGAAAAACCCTTGAGGAATTATCTAAAAAAGCAGGCAGAGGTACTGAATTAATTACAGTGTACATACCAAAAGGAAAACAACTTCACGAAATAATTAGTTCACTTCAACAAGAACAAGGAACAGCAGACAATATCAAATCAGATCTAACAAGATCTCACGTAGTTGATTCACTTGGAAAAGTTGTTTCAAAATTAAAAATGTACAAAAAAACACCTGAAAAAGGATTAGTAGTTTTTTGTGGGGCATTACCACAAGAAGAAGGAGGTCCATTAGGAAGTGAGGTGGTTACTGCATGGGAAATTGAACCTCCAAAAGATTTGAATCAATATCTATACAGATGCGATGATCATTTTCATGTAGATATTTTAAAAGATATGCTAAAAGATGACAACTTAATTGGATTTTTAGCTATAGATGCAAAAGATGCAGGTTGGGGATTACTGCACGGAGATAAAATTGAAGTTTTATCTCAAACAGGATCAGGTGTAGCAGGAAAACATAGACAAGGTGGACAATCTGCAAAAAGATTTCAAAAATTAAGAGAAATGGAATTAAGTTATTTTTACAATAGAGTTGCTCAAACAACCAGAGAATACTTTATTGATATTTATCCAGTAAAAGGATTAATTATTTCGGGGCCAGGACCTACAAAAGAAGATTTCATTAATGGTAATTATCTAGAATACAGATTACAAAACAATATCATTAATACAATTGATGCAAGTTATTCAGGAGCAGAAGGAATTAGAGAAGCATTTGCAAAATCAGGAGATATTTTAGGTAGTTTCAGATTAGTAGAAGAGAAAAAATTCATCGAAGATTTGTTTAGAGAAATCAATACAAATACAGGTAAAGGTTCTTACGGATTACAAGAAGTAATTGAATTTTTAAAAAATAATGTTGTCAAGACTTTGCTGATTACAGATAATACAAATTTGCACAGAGTAGAAGCACAATGTAGACGTTGTAAACACATTCAAGAAGATATTGTTGAAAGACCACTTGTAATTCCAAAAAAAACAGAGTATCGAAACAGTCCTTGTCCAGAATGCAAAGCCATGGATACAGAAGTTAATGAACAAGACATTGTAGATTATTTACAAATTATTGCTGCAAAAACAGGATCACAGTTAGAAGTTATTTCAGGTAGTGCTGAACATGGGAATATGTTATCAAGTTTAGGAAAGATTGGTGCGATTTTACGATATAATCCAGGTCACACTAAATAAGAGCAGATTTAATTTTTTTAGCTAATTCAGATAATACATCATCAGTCGGAATTTGACGTTTTGTCCAAACGGTTCCTTTGTTATTGTATCGAGGAATTATGTGAATGTGAACGTGAGGGATAATTTGTTTTGCAGCCTTACCATTATTTTGTGCCAAACTAAATGCATCTGCTCCTGCTCCAGACAAGACAGCTTTTGCAATTTTAGGTACAATTGAAAATATTTCTCCCACATCATTGGAATCCATATCAGTAATTCTCTCATAATGTTTTTTTGGAATAACCAAAGTATGTCCATCATCAATTGGATATTTATCTAAAAATGCAATATGATTTTCATCCTCATATACAATATGACCATCTCGTTTTCCAGCCAATATATCACAAAAAATACATGTCATATTGAAGATAAATTTTCAATTTTATTTATTGTTTTGATTGAATGTTTAATAGGGGTAAATCTTAGAGTTTGAACGGTCATGGGTCGAAAAGAGAGAAAAGAACGTGAAATTAAACGTGAAAATTATGCTACAAAACATTCTGCAGAAAAAAGAAAACAGACCCTTATTGCAGTAGGTGTTTTATCAGTAATCTTTGTTATTGTTGGATATGCAGCATTTTTGTTTTTGACAATGACTGTTGAGGCACCAGGTGGACCTGAAAATGCAGGAGCATTAGGAAGTGAACACTCACATGCAGGAATTCTCGTAAAAATATTTGGTGATGAATTTGATTTCTCAGCACCAGCTTATCAAATAAAATCCCCATGGATACACTTTGAATCCCGAGATGGTACAACAATACACAAACATGCTACAGGTGTAGAATTAGAGTATCTCTTTAATTCATTATCAATAGGAATAGATGATCAATGCTATGTATTCCCAGATGGAAAATCATTTTGTACAAATGATGAATATTCATTAAAATATTTCATTAATGGAGAATTAGTATCAGATATCAGAAGTTATGAAATTATTGAGGATGATAAAATACTAATTACATTTGGAGGAGAAACAGATGAACAAATTCAAGAGTATCTTAAACAGTTAGATATTCAAGAGATTAGAAAATAAGACAAATTTTTTATTCTAAATTAATTTATGGTAAGTGATAAAAATGAAAAAATGTTGCGATAAACCTGAAAAATACATTATTGAATATAGGAAAAGAGATGATGATGAATTGAAATGGTCACTTTGTGAAGAACATTTTCAAAATGAAGAATTTAGAAAAAATGTTAAAAGAATACAAACTACTAATAATTAATAATTTAAAATTTTATGATTCATCCTTGGTAGTGAATTGAGCCATTTTATCAAATAGCATGTAGAATCCACATTTTGTACATTTTAAAATAGTCAATTCAGTTGTTAAAAATTCCTTATCTTCAAATTTTCCACTTAGTTTAACATTTTCACCAGCAATCATGGCTTTGTTACTTTTACAAACAGGGCACTCTAGGGCTTTTTGCTCCATTTTTGATTTATCACTCATAAATTAAAAATTTAACATTTACAATTTAAATCAATAAAATTTAAGAAATAACTAACATTCGTGTAATGGTAAACAACAGCTTTTACACATACTTCTAAGAGTGAATTTTTTTAGATTTTCCTCAAGAGTTTCATTTTCAGCAACGACGGCATTAGTATAATGGCCATTATCACATTTCAACTTATGAATTCTAAATGACATAAAAATGCTAAATTTTATTTCAACTTAAGGGTTATGATGACCTAAAAATATCATCAGATGTCAAGAATTTCAATAAACTCTAAATTATACCAATTTGCAATTTTCATATATGGAAATATCTAGTAGAAATGTTGTAGAAGGAACTGCTAGATCACCACATAGAGCAATGTACAAAGCTATGGGATTAAACGATGATGATTTATCAAAACAATTTATCGGTGTATGTCACACTGGGAATGAAGCAACTCCATGCAACATTCATCTTCCACAATTAGCTTTAGAAGCTAAACGAGGAGTATCAGATACGGGTGCAACACCTAGAGAATTTTCAACAATAGCAGTAAGTGACGGAATTGCAATGGGTCATGAAGGAATGAAATCATCACTAGTATCTAGAGAAGTTATTGCAGATTCAATTGAACTAATGGTAAGAGCCCATCAATACGATGCATTGGTAGGAATTGCAGGTTGTGACAAAAGTTTACCTGGAACAATGATGGCAATGGCTCGATTAAATATTCCATCAGTATTCGTATATGGCGGAACAATTAAGCCAGGAATGTTAGATGGAAAAGAGCTCACTGTAGTGGATGTTTATGAAGCTGTAGGAGCATATGATGCAGGAAAATTATCTCTTGAAGATTTAAAAAATATTGAAAATGTAGCATGTCCAAATGCAGGTTCATGTGGAGGCATGTTTACTGCAAATACAATGGCATCAATTTCAGAAGCCATTGGTTTAGCATTACCAGGTAGTGCCAGTCCCCCTGCAGAAGATGACAGACGAAATACAATGGTGTATGATTCAGGTGTTGCATGTGCTAAACTTTTAGAGATGAATATTAGACCTAAAGAAATCTTAACTTTTGAAGCATTTGAAAATGCAATTATGATGCTAAATTCTGTTGGAGGCTCAACAAATGGGATATTGCATTTACTTGCACTTGCAAATGAGGTAAATATTGACTTAACATATGATGATTTTGAAAGGATTAGAAAGAAAACACCCCACTTAGCAGACATGAAACCGGGAGGGAATTATGTGATGGAGTCATTGGATAGAATTGGAGGCATACCATTTGTATTAAAAAAATTATTGGAGAAAGGATTGTTAAATGAAAATTGTATAACGGTAACTGGAAAAACAATTAAAGAAAATCTAAATGCCATTACATTACCAAATGCAGAACAGAATATTGTGAGATCAATTGAGAACCCAATACACGAAGTTGGTACTGCAGTTGTTCTAAAAGGAACTCTTGCACCAGAAGGGGCAGTAATAAAAACAGCCGGTGTAGAGATGACTAAATTTACAGGTAATGCTAAAGTGTATGATAGAGAAGAATTAGCATTTGATGCAGTATCCAAGGGAGGAATTGATGAAGGAGATGTTGTTGTAATTAGATATGAAGGACCAAAAGGCGGACCAGGAATGAGAGAAATGTTGGCAACAACTGCTGCACTTGTAGGTCAAGGATTAGGAAAGAAAGTAGCAATGGTTACTGATGGTAGATTTTCTGGAGGTACTCGTGGATTTATGGTAGGACATGTTGCTCCAGAAGCATATGTTGGAGGACCTATTGCATTAGTCAAAAATGGAGATAAAATAACAATTGATACTGAAACAAACATTATTGATCTTCACGTATCAAGCGAAGAGTTAGAAAATAGGAAAAAAGAATGGAAGAAGCCAGAGCCAAATTATTCATCTGGCGCCTTAGCAAAATTTGCAACACTTGTGGGTTCTGCTGCAAATGGTGCAGTTACGTATGCAAATCCTTAATAAAATTAGTATTACTTAATATAAAATTAATAATATTAAGTATAATTAAACTTTAAATATTGTCAAAAAATGTAAATTTTATGAGACATCTTGAAAACAATAGTGTATCATATATTCATCATTGGAAAAGAGCAATGAAAATGAGTATTGCATTATTCATACATGCATGGATTCCAAACTGTTTAGAATATTATGCTAGCGAACAATTAAAAAAATAATTTTTTTGATAAAATAATAAATTATCTAAAACAATACAACAAGCATTGGATAATTCAGAAATGTATGAATGTGAACATGGAGATAAAATTATTAGAACAATTCAACCAGAATACATCATTAAAGTTTGTGATAAATGTTATAAAGAATTTACCAATCTTAAAACGAGGCCACTATTTTTAGCTAAACAGATTTTATCATTAAGTAATAAAATGATTGAAAAGTCACCAGAATTTAATGATGAGCAAAGTATCGATAAATCAATAAAATTATGGCATGATTGTAACACAGATGTGTTAGAACAATTAAAAAAAATAAACTTGTTAGAAGAAGATAAAGAAAATAATGTAACTACTACAAAGGATGAAACAAATTATAATTTTGATCAAATACTACATGAAACAGAAATCGATGGAAATCAAAATGAACAAGAGTTAGATGGGAAAAATCTTCATGATTTGTATAGACATTCAACAAAATTAATAAAATAATCTCAGATGGAAATAAAACTAATCTTCATCCATACCTAAAACATCATAATATGCCTTAGGTATCATTTGTTGGCCTTTGAAAAATACATTATTTACAGAAGTATCTAAAACATATGTTTTAGCCCAATCATCATCACTACGAATTGAACGACCAAATCCTTGTAGTAATTTAGTTAATGTTTGAGAAGTGTACCATAAGGGGAATTTATTCATTTTAGCCTTAGTTCTTTTTTCAGTATAATTTGGATAAGGCACTTTAGCAATAATTTGAAATCGAGATAAATCGTCTTTCAAATCCACACCCTCCCAAAGTGATGAAGATAACAAAATACCAGTAGGATCAGCAGAATGTTCTGAAATTACTTCATCTTGAGTTTTGTCATCTTTATTTTTACTATGACATAATCGAATCCTTCTAGTATTTTTAGGAGATAAATAGCGAATAATTTTTTGACATCGTGGAATTGAGGATGTTAAAATTAATCCACGTTCATCAGAATGTTCATCTAAAATTCTATCTATTGTTTTTATTACTTCTAATTCATCTTCTTCAGTAGAACCATAACTCAATCTTCGAATATTGAGAAGGTCAATTGTTCTATGATCTATTGGAAATGGAGATTTAGGAGTATCTACAAATGCAACATCATCTTTTTCAAGTCCCATATTTTCACAAAAACTAGAATGATCAATTGTTGCAGACATGAATATTTGATATTCAGTATCAAAAAATTCATGAGCAAATTTTGAAACATCAATTGGTTTTACAGAAATAGTTCTAAAATTACCATTGATATCTTTCACAGGATCATTGACTATGAAATTATCCTTATCTTCAATGATATCAATTTTAGCCTGAGCAGCTCTATCATAACGTCTTTCCAATCCGGTAATTAATTCAAAATCAGGATTATTTTGGAATACAGGGCTCTCTTTGATATCTTTAATTTTTTTAGCATAAGAAAATGCAATATCATCAGTTAATTGAATCATGGAATCCAAATCTCTAAAATCATATTTTTCTGGATTTAGATTACATTCGTCCACTTGTCCAGCAAAAATATCAAATCCTACAAATTGTATTATTTGATCCTCAATTTTATGAGCTTCATCAAATACAGTAACTTTTCTATCAAGATAATCAGCGAATAATTTTTTGTTGTACTTCATTATTGTAAAAAACGCATGGTAATTCCACAATGAATGCTTTGAAACTAATGCATCGTATTTTTGAAGATAGTAATGACAAGATAGTGAATCCTGAGTGTTATCTTCAATTTGTTTAATTGTAGGTTTAAAATCACAAATTTTTACAATTTCTTTTCCATTTTTATTGATTCTTTCTTGACATTGTCCTTTATCACAAGTTAAACCCTCATGCATCGCTACCCGATCATTATCAACTTTTTCAGATGACATTAATTTTAGACATGGAAAGTTTTGTTTACCTTTAACTGGTTTTAAAAATGGAATATCTTTGATATATTGATCTTGTAGATGTTTAGATGCAGTAACAGTAAAAGAACTATCAAAATAGTTTGAAGCAGTTGCACCAACTAGGGATTTTCCCACTCCAGTTGGAGCACAAATAATTATTTTTTTATATCCCGATTGTAATTTTGATTCAATTTCATTAATAATATTTTTTTGAATTTTTCTAGGGGTAAATTGATCGGGAAATTTTTCTAAAAGAGACAGGATTGATCAACTCGCTTTTAGGTATTAAAAGCATGGAGGTTCTTGTGATATACAAGATTTTCCAACATCGTTTTAATATCTAATAAAACTAAAAGAATTATGGAATTACTTGATGATAAAATGAGGGTGTGGTTAGAAAGTGCTAAATTTGTTAAATCGATACCAGGAGTTTATGTATTGTATAACAGAAGTAAGGAACCAATATTTATTGGAGAGACAAGTAACCTAGAAAATACATTTACCAAATATTTGGATGAAGAATTTGATGGTAACGAATGCATGCAAAAAACAGCATTCTACCAAAGAGTATTTACAAATAATCAAAAACAAGAAAAAATAGAATTAATGGCGCAAGTAAAAAATGAAACTGGAAAATATCCATCATGTAATTCTGAAATTGAAATTCAAACATCT
>Ga0209374_1001218_pt1 | contig 25961 bp, 26 predicted proteins | sample SaaInlLV_DNA_10m_FD_184683 | JGI IMG/M metagenome (GOLD analysis project Ga0209374, IMG submission 184683) | Marine microbial communities from expanding oxygen minimum zones in the Saanich Inlet - SI075_LV_DNA_10m (SPAdes) (version 2) | ecosystem: Environmental > Aquatic > Marine > Unclassified ... | reverse complement strand
AAAATGAAAAAGCAATTAAAAACAACAAATTAAAAATTAAGAAATGCAAAAAATTAAACCAGCTGAAGTTTCAGCACTATTAAAAAAACAACTTGAGTCAGCAGATATCCAGTCTTCATTTGATGAAGTTGGAACAGTACTTGAAGTAGGAGATGGTATAGCAAGAGTATATGGACTTTCTAATGCTCAATATGGAGAACTTGTTTCATTTGACAATGATCTTCAAGGAATGGTGCTAAACTTGGAAGAAGATCATGTGGGGGTTGTATTATTTGGATCCTCGAAGGGAGTTAAGGAGGGAGATACCGTTAAGAGAACAAACCAAATTGCATCTATAAAAGTTGGTGAGGGAATTTTAGGAAGAGTTGTAGATACTTTAGGTAATCCAATTGACGGAAAAGGACCAATAAAAGGTGAACTTTTTGACATGCCAATTGAAAGAAAAGCACCAGGTGTTATTTATCGTCAACCAGTAAATGAACCTCTACAAACAGGAATAAAATCTATCGATGCTATGATTCCTATAGGAAGAGGTCAAAGAGAATTAGTGATTGGCGATAGACAGACAGGTAAAACAACTGTATGTATTGATGCGATATTAAATCAAAAAGAATTTTATGATGCAGGGGAACCGGTTTTTTGTATATACGTTGCGATTGGTCAAAAAGCATCTACTGTTGCAGGAATTGCAAAGACTTTAGAAGAAAAGGGAGCTTTAGATTATACAGTAATTGTCGCTGCTAATGCATCTGACCCTGCTCCAATGCAAGTTTTTGCTCCATTCTCAGGAGCCTGTATTGGTGAGTATTTTAGAGACACAGGAAGACCGGCTTTAATCATTTATGATGATTTATCTAAACAAGCAGTTGCGTATAGAGAGGTTTCGCTTCTTCTTAGAAGACCTCCAGGAAGAGAAGCTTACCCAGGGGATGTTTTTTATCTTCACTCAAGACTTTTAGAGAGGTCGGCAAAAGTTGTTAATGATAATAAGGTTGCAAGTGAAATGAATGACTTGCCAGAATCGTTGAAGTCAAAAGTTAAAGGTGGAGGGTCTCTTACTGCACTTCCTATTATAGAGACTCAGGCTGGAGATGTTTCAGCTTATATTCCTACAAATGTAATTTCTATTACTGATGGTCAAATATTTTTAGAATCTGATCTATTTAACTCTGGTGTAAGACCAGCAATTAATGTAGGGATTTCAGTTTCTAGGGTTGGAGGGTCTGCACAGATCAAGTCTATGAAAAAAGTTGCAGGAACACTTAAGCTAGATCAAGCTCAGTATAGAGAGCTTGAAGCTTTTTCAAAGTTTGGTTCAGACCTTGATGCTGCTACACTAAATGTTATTGAAAAAGGAAGAAGAAATGTAGAAATTTTGAAACAAAATCAAAATGATCCTTTCCAAGTTGAAGATCAGGTTGCAATAATTTATGCTGGATCTCAAAATCTTCTTAAGGATGTTCCAGTCGATAAAGTAAAAGCTTTTGAGGAAGCTTTTCTTCAAGAACTTAGAAAGAATAACAAGAAACTTTTAGCTGAATTAAAGTCTGGAAAAATCTCAGATAAAGAGACAGATGAAATAAGAAAAGTTGCTGAAAAAATTGCAAAAACGTTTTAATATATGTCAGGGTTAAAAGAGATTAGAAATAGGATAAATTCTGTTTCATCAACTATGCAGATCACAAATGCCATGAAAATGGTTTCTGCTGCTAAATTGAAGAAAGCACAGGACTCAATTACTGCTACGTTACCATATTCTAATAAACTCTCAGAATTAATAAAAAGCATATCTGCTTCAGTTGATTCGGATGAATCTAGCCCTTTATTTGAAAAACGAGAATTGAAAAAACCTCTTTTAATTGTTATAACCTCCAATAAAGGTCTTTGTGGAGGATTTAATTCTAGCATAATTAAAGAAGTCTATAATTTAGCCTCGGAATATGGCTCTAATACTCCAGATCTTTTAACAATTGGAAAAAAAGGAAATGATATTTTAAGAAAAAAATTCAATGTTATTAGCTCACACAACGAAGTATATGATAATTTTTCTTATTCTTCAGCAAAAAAAATTGCAGAAAACATTATGCAAAGATTTGAAAATGAAGAGTATGACGAGATACTTCTGGTTTATAATCATTTTAAAAATGCAGCAACTCAAATTATAACCAAAGAACAATATCTTCCAATACTTGACGATTCAGATGAAACGAGCAATGTTCAAGGTGATTATATCTTTGAACCAAATAGAGCAAAAATTCTTGAAGAATTAATACCAAAATCTTTAGCTATACAATTATTCAAAGCTATTTCAGACTCTATAGCGGGAGAGCACGGAGCTAGGATGACTGCCATGCATAAAGCTACAGACAACGCTACTGATCTTAGAGATCAGCTTAAGCTTACATACAATAAAGCAAGGCAAACGGCAATTACTAATGAAATTTTAGAAATTGTTGGTGGTGCTGAAGCGTTGAATTCGTAAATAAAAATAGCACATCATACACTTTTTGTATTTTTGATTTAAATCAGACAAATGAAAATATTTATTCCAATGGCTGGAAAAGGAACAAGGCTTAGACCTTTTACCTTATCTAGACCAAAACCTTTATTAGAGATAATAGATAAGCCAATAGTTGAACATTTGATTGATCAAATTACCTCGACACTTTCATCAGAGATTGAGGAAATTATATATATTCTTGGAGATGAGGCTTATTTTGACTCTAAAGTTGTTGATTCACTAATATTAATTTCTGAAAAATATAACGCAAAAACAAAGATTTACAGGCAGTTGGATAAACTAGGCACAGGTCATGCAATAATGTGTGCAGAAGAATCGTTATCTGGGCCTGCTATAATTGCTTATGCAGACACAATGATTCAAGGTAAAATTGAAATTGACTTAAAAGTAGATGGAATGATCTGGGTCAAAAAAGTTGAAAACCCTTCAAGTTATGGCGTTGTAAATCTTGATAAAGAGTCTAATATTAAAGAATTAATTGAAAAACCTAAAGATTTCATTTCAGATCTAGCAGTTGTTGGGATTTATTACTTTAAAGAATCTTCATTGCTTCGAGATGAGCTCAAACTTCATCTTAAGGAAAAACTAGAACCAGGCAAAGAATATCTTTTAAATTATGGAATTGAAAAAATGATTGAAAACAATAAGATTTTTAAACCTCAAGAGATTGAAACATGGATGGATTGTGGCACCCCTCAGCTATTGTTAGAATCAGCAAAAATAATAATGAAATCAAAAGAGAAAGACAGCAATGAAAACAATTTCACACAAGAAGGAACAGTTATAGTAAAACATCCTGTTTTTATTGGAGAAAATGTTTATGTTAAAGATTCAACGATTGGCCCGAATGTTTCTATTGGAGATAATTGTGTCATTTCAGACTCAAGTATCCAAGCATCTCTAATATACAGTGACTCAAGTATTTCAAACGCAAACATTAAAAACTCTATATTGGGTGTCAATTGTAATTATGATGGTTCTCACAAAGAAATCTTTTTAGGCGACTATTCTCAAATCAATAATAATGATAAATAGAGTATTAAAAATCCCCATTGTTTTTGCTATAATCATTTTGTTTCTTTTGCAAGGATGTTCTCCAAAAAAAACGATTATAGGCGACACTCCCTCTAATGAAATTGAGTTATCAGAAATTATAAAAAACTCAAGAAAGGCTGATCTTAAATTTGAAAACCTTAGAAATAAAGTTAAAGTAGAATTTAATGATGGAAAATCAATTCAAACGATAAATCTAAGTCTAAGAGCACTTGAAAACGAACTTTTATGGATGAGCGCAACAATGATTGTACCAATTGCCAAAATTTTATTGACTAATCAAAAGATTTTGTTCTATGAGAAATTTCAGAAAACATATATAAATCAAGACCTAGATTTAATTATGAGAACGCTGGGGATTAAAAACCCTGTAGAAATTTTTCAAAATATTCTCTTTGGAAACCCAATTTTGAACACTGGTAAAGAAGATTGGGAGATGGTTGAAAACTCAAATTACTATGTACTGAAATCTTCAAAAAGTGTTCAGTCTACTCTGTTTATTAATCCCGAAACTTTTAAGCTTGAGCAACAAAGAATATACCTGCCTTTTTTATCATCATTAATCACTATTAATTATAGTAATTATAAAATACTTGAAGGAAAAACTTTTCCTAACAACGTCTTAATCTCGTACATCAAAGGAAGTGAAATTATAAAAATCAATTTAGAATATTCACAATTTGACTTTCCAGAAAAATTAACTTTTCCAATGGAAATACCTACTGATTATAAAATCAAAACTTTAGATGAAATTCTTAAGTAAGACAGCCTTTTTATTATTAATATTTTCGATCATTCCATTGAACGCCCAAAACTATGAGGCAAGGCAAAAGAAGCTTGAGGCTCAAAAAATATCTATTAAAAAAGAAATTAATCAGATAAATTCTTTGATTTTAGATTCAAGAAAAAAATCAAAGAATTTAGCAAATGATTTAGAGGATATACAGCTGAAGATTTCTGTTCGAGATAAACTCATAAATATTAATAATTCACAATTAAACAACCTAACTAATATTATTTATAATCAAACAGAAAAATTGTCTGATTTAGAAAAAGACTTAATTAAGCTTAAGGATGAGTATGAAAAAATCATTTACAGCTCCTATAAAAAGAGATCTGCTCAAATGAAGTTAATGTTTTTATTTGCTTCAGAAAACATAAACCAAGCATTCAAAAGATTTCAATATTTTAAACAATACTCTAAATATAGAAAGAAGCAGGCTGATAAAATTGTTTTGATTCAAGCTCAAATTTCACAAGCTATAGACAGTCTTCAAATAAGAAAAAGGGATAAACAGAATATTATTGATGAGAACAGGATGGTAAAACAAACATTAACAAAAGAAAAACAGGAACAAAACATTTTATTTAGAACTCTACTAAAAAATCAAAAAAACTATGCATTAGAAATTAATAAAAAAGAAAAGCAAACTAGAATAATTGATAATGAGATTCAAAAATTAATAAGATTAGCCATTGCTGAGTCAAACAAAGACAATAATTCAACAAACTTTGCTTTAACTCCTGAAGGCAGAATAATTTCAACAAATTTCCAATCTAATAAAGGCAGGCTTCCCTGGCCACTCAAGGAAGGTGTTATTGTAAGACGATTTGGAACACAACCTCACCCAGTTGTAAGGACAACCACAATTAATAGTAATGGAATATCTCTAGCAACCTCACCCAATTCAGTAGTTTATTCAGTTTTTGACGGAGAGATTCTGTCAGTCTATGGTTTCTCTGGAGGAAATCCAGGAGTATTAATTAGACATGGTAAGTACATCTCAAATTATCAAAATTTATCATCAATCTTCGTTAAAAAAGGAGATAAAATAAAGTCAAATGATGAAATTGGAATTGTCTTCACAAATGAATCTACAGGAAAAACCGTATTAAAGTTTAATATTTTTAATGAGTTAAAGCCAGAAAACCCAACTATTTGGCTTGATAAATATTAGTTCTCAATTAATAACCAGGCATCTTGACCTTTAGCTTTAATTTTTGACATAAGGGAGGCAGCGGCATTTCTAGTTTTTAATCTAGCATAAGCAACTCTAAAAAGGCCTTTAGGATTTATTGAAGTATAGGAGGCTTTATATCCTAAGTTAATTAAGTTATTTAATTGTTTTTGAGCATTCTCTTTTGACCTAAAAGAACCTGAAATTACACTAAAGTATGAAGAGTTTTGATCAACTACTGGAGCTGAAACAGTAAGATTAATTAAGGGAAGCTCCCCTAAATCAAATGTTGCAGTTTGAACATTTTTAAGTATTTCTTGTTGAGCAAGCGCAATATTGTTAAGCTTTTCATTATCTATATAATTAGTATAGTTGAAATAACCAAAAAAGCTTACTCCAATTAAAAAGATAAATATTGCAGCGTTTTTTAGTATTGAGCTAGAAACAAATTGTATATCTCTTTTAGAGCCCCGTTTGACAGTTTTCAAAATAGGATCTTTAGTAAATGACTGAAGTCCAAAACTAGATGCATCAAAATTTATTGTAAAGTCAGGGTTGAAGTTTATATTGTTTTCATTTTTTAATTCAAAAATTCCTAACGATTCTACATCAACAATAAGGTCTTTATAGAGTTTTTTCCTAAATGATTTAATCTCTTCTTCAACAAGACTAAAAGCTTTATCGTATGAGATTTTTCTAGCCCTGCTTATTTGCTTAACCAATAATCCATCATTTTCCTTTAGCATTGAATTAAAAGAGATGGTTTTACTCGGAGGTAAAAATTTATTTCCAACAACCGATGCTGCCTTTTTCTTTAGAACAAAAGCGCCAAAGCCAGGCAAAATCACACAATCATTATTGTGCAATAAATCAACAACGTCTTTAAAAAGTGTCATTAAGTAAATTTAAAAAAAAAGAGTTAAAAACCAACACGAGTCCGAACTCTTTTAAGAACATTTTGAGCTTGTTTTCGCGCCTTTAAGGCCCCTTCCAACAACAATTGTTCAACTTTATCCCTGTTGGCGTTTAGTTCAAAGAACAACTCCCTGTTTTTTGAGAATCGATTTAAAGTCTGATTATATAGAAGTTCTTTTGCTTCTCCATACCCCATACCCCCATTTGTATATCTCAAATGTAATTTTGCGGTCTCTTCATCTGAGGCTATTACTTTAAATAATTTAAAAACATTACATTGTTCAGGATCTTTAGGCTCTTCTACAGATAAGGTTTGAGTTTGAATTTTCATTATCTGTTTCCTTAGCTTTTTATCATCTTGAAAAATATCTATGATATTAGATTTAGACTTACTCATCTTTTCACCATCGGTTCCAATTATATACTTAGTATCATCCTGAATTTTCGCCTCAGGAATCACAAAAGTATCCCCCATTAAATTATTAAATCTTGTAGCCACATCCCTTGTCATTTCAAGATGCTGTAGTTGATCTTTTCCTACAGGAACTATATTGGCATCATATAATAAAATATCAGCAGACATCAGCATTGGATATGAAAAAAGTCCTGAATTTACATCTTTTAGGTTGTCTGCTTTATCCTTAAATGAATGAGCAAGCTTTAGCCTTTGGTATGGAAAAAAACAACTTAAATACCAGGCCAATTCTGTAACCTCAGGCACATCACTTTGTCTAAAAAAACAACTTTTATTTGGATCTAGTCCAAAAGAAAGCCATGTTGCTGCTGTTGAAAAGGTATTTTCATTTAATATATTTAGATCTTTAATTTGAGTTAAAGAATGCATATTAGCAATAAAAAGGTAAGACTCTTCATTAGAAGAGTTAGCCATATCTATTGCCGGAATAATTGCTCCAAGTATATTTCCAAGGTGAGGAGTTCCAGTTGATTGAATACCTGTTAATATTTTGGCCATTAGTGAGTTTTACAAAACAAAGATATTTTTTTTTGATCTTGAAACAAAATACCTATTACCTTTGAGTAAGCAATGTCAAAATTTAAAATATGATTAAAAGATTCTTTTTAAAATTTTGGTTAGAATTCTGGTTTTATTTTCTTGCAGGAATTCAAGTAATAATATACTTCCCTTTCTTGGTTTTAATACTTCTTCTTCCCAAGGCTTATTCTAAATTATTTTGGATTGCAAGAAATCTTTGGGCAAGAATAACTTTACATGGAAGTGGTTATTATGTTAAAGTTGAAGACAAGGAGAAATTAAAATCAGACACTAACTGTCTAATAATTGCCAATCACTCAAGCCATATGGATGTTTTCCTTATGCTAATCACTTGCAAGAAGCCTTTTGTATTTGTTGGAAAAAAAGAACTATACAAGCTTCCTTTTTTCGGATACATTTATAAACGAGCTGCAATAATGGTAGACAGGTCAGATTCTAAAAGTAGGTTTGAGGTTTATGGCCAAGCAAACGAGATGTTAAAGGAGGGTTATAATGTTTGTATTTTTCCTGAAACAAATTACTTAGATGATACTATTCTTCTGGCTGACTTTAAAAGAGGAGCATTTAAAATAGCAATTGAAAATAATCTTCCAATAATACCACTTGTGTTTTATGATTTAAAATTAAAACATCCATGGTATCCAAAGTTTGGTTCATTAGGAAAATTGAGAGTTAAAGTTTTAGATAAAATAAGCGTGGAAGGACTCACAGAAAAGGATATACCAGCTCTAACAATGAATGCTTATAATAAAATTAAAAGTGAGCTAGAAAACGACCCAAAAAAAGCTGCAATCATAGCAACTGATAAGTGGAAAAAAATACTTTCATAAGTAAGTTATTTTTTTTGAAGAATTAATCCAATCGACAAAGAGTTTGAATATTTTTTAAAAAAAACAGTATCAATAAAATTAAAAAGGATAGTTAAGGGAATTGTAATAATTTTTAGAAGTTTCCAATCAACAAGCCTTGTTAACCCTAACAACATCAAAGAAAGTCTATGAGATATATAAGACCTTCTTATAACTCTTAAATTGTTTTTGACAGCCTCTTCCTCTATCTGATTAAAAGTAAAACCTCTAATAACATGCCCTCCATCTTCAAAATCACTTAATTTAGGTTCCTTACAAAAAGGAATTTTGTGAAAGAGGTTTGGGGGTGGTAATAAAAATTAATCCATCTCTATTAAGATGATTTGACATGTCTTTTATCAATTTTTTGTAATCAAAAATGTGCTCTATATTTTCAAAGTTTAATATAACATCATACTTAATTTCAGTTTCTAGTTTATCAAGGTCCCTAAGATCATGATTAACTAGCTTGATTGAGTCGTCTTTACTTCTTTCCCTAATTTTAGAAAGGTCTTTTTGATCAAAGCTTACACCAGTTACATTATATCCAAATTTTACTGCAAAAAGAGCCCATCCATTTCCACATCCAATATCTAAAAGTTCTTTTCCTTCATTGAGATTAAATTTTGGCAGGTATTTTTTTAACCATTTGTACCTATCATAAACACAATTATCGCCATTAAAAATTACTCCAAAAAAATAGAAAAATATTTTTTTCATCATTTGCGCCTTTTGACCTAATCAGCACTTAGCTGTTCAAGGATCTTTTGTTCTAATTCCTCCATCAATTCAGGGTTGTCTTTTAAAATAGCTTTTACAGAGTCTCTGCCCTGTCCTAGTTTGCTCCCCCCATAGCTGAACCATGACCCGCTTTTTTCAATTATATCATGTTCGACACCAATGTCTATTATTTCACCAATTTTAGAAATACCCTCACCATACATTATATCAAATTCAGTAGTCTTAAATGGTGGCGCTACTTTATTCTTTACAATTTTAACTCTTGTTTTATTACCAAGAACTCCTCCCTCAGAATTTTTTAATTGTGTTGACCTTCTAATATCTACTCTTACAGAAGCATAAAATTTTAATGCATTACCACCGGTTGTAGTTTCAGGATTTCCAAACATTACACCTATCTTTTCTCTTAATTGATTAATAAAAAAGACAGTACAATTTGTTTTGCTTATTGAGGCAGTTAATTTTCTTAAAGCTTGTGACATTAATCTTGCATGAAGACCCATTTTAGAATCCCCCATTTCACCTTCAATTTCACTTTTTGGAGTTAATGCCGCCACAGAGTCTATCACTAAGACATCAACAGCTCCTGAACAGATTAAGTTATCTGCTATCTCAAGAGCTTGCTCGCCGTTATCAGGTTGAGAGATAACAAGCTCTCCTAAATTTACTCCTAATTTTTGAGCATAAAACCTATCAAAAGCATGCTCCGCATCAATAAAAGCTGCTATGCCACCTGCTTTTTGACATTCAGCAATTGCGTGAAGTGTTAATGTTGTTTTTCCAGATGATTCAGGACCATAGATTTCTATAACCCTTCCTTTGGGATAACCACCAACCCCTAAAGCAATATCTAATCCTATTGAGCCTGAAGAAATGGCTTCAATTTTTTCAATAGTTTGATCACCAAGCTTCATTACAGATCCTTTTCCGTATGTTTTATCTAGTTTATCTAGTGTTAATTGTAAGGCTTTAAGTTTAGAATCTTTTTGATCAGACATATTGAGACATTTATCACTAAAGTAATATTTTTTATATTTATATTTTACTTAACTATGAGAAAAATATTAATATTAATTACCGTACTATTTGTTTCAAATCTCAATGCACAAGATATCCTCCCATTAAAGGAAAGAGCAAAGTTTGTCAACAAGCTCCAAAAGGAGAGATTCAATAATTTATTACCTGAACTTATGGAAAAAACAGGTATTGATATGTGGGTTTTAATTGCAAGAGAATACAATGAAGATCCCATAATTAAAACAATGTTACCTCCAACATGGCTAAATGCAAGAAGAACAACAATAATTGTTTTCTCTTTAGATTCTGAGTCTAAAAGCTTTGAGTCAGTTGCGATTGCTAGATATGCTTTTGGAGATAATATTCCGTCTATTTGGAATAAAGAAAAACAGCCTAACCAATGGGAAGCACTTAAAGATTATATAGTTAGTAAAAATCCTGAAAAAATTGGAATCAACACCTCTAATTATGAGTCATTAGCAGACGGGCTCAGTAAATATCACTATGATCAACTTTACAATGTGCTACCACCTAAATTTAGAAAAAAAATTGTTTCTGCAGAAGATCTTGCCATTGCCTGGATTGAAACTAGAACTGATCTAGAGATGACAGCCTTCTCACAATTAGTTGAAATTAGCAGCGCAATAATAAGGGAAGCTTTTTCAACAAAAGTAATTACTCCTGGAGTTACAACTACTGATGATGTTGTTTGGTGGATGCGTGAAAAAGTTATTGAGCTAGGACTAGACACATGGTTCCATCCAAGTGTTGACGTGCAAAGAGATGATGAGAGTGATTTATATGCTTTTGATAATAATTCAAAATTTGATACTATTTTGCCAGGAGATCTTTTACACTGTGATTTTGGTATTTCATATCTGACACTTAATACAGACACCCAAGAATTAGGATATGTTTTAAAACCCGAGGAAACTAGTGCTCCTGATTTTTTAGTCAATGCACTAAAAGAGGGAAACAGAGTTCAAGATATTTTTACCAATAATTTTAAGCAAGGAGTTACAGGTAATGAGATTTTAAAAAAATCATTAGAGCAAGGAAAAGCAGAAGGTCTAAGGCCGTCAATTTACACTCACCCATTGGGCACATATGGCCATTCAGCAGGAACTACACTTGGAATGTGGGACTCACAAGGAGGTGTTCCTTTTTCAGGAGACTATCCTCTTCAATATAATACCGCTTATGCAATTGAGTTAAACACAACTGTATATATTCCAGAGTGGAAAAAAGACATTAGAATTATGTTAGAAGTGCCAGGTTTTTATGGTAAAAATGGATTTAGATATATTAATGGGCGTCAAACTGAACTTCTTTTGGTTGGTCCAAAACAAGACGGACTCACTGACTAAAATTAAAAAATAAGCTATTCTCAGTTTCATAATATCTGCTGAAGAAGGTCCTTGCTTATTGAATTACATGAGAGGTTATTAAAATAGTTGTAATTTTGCAATCTATATTAGTATAGCATGCAACTGTACAATAAACTTAGTGCTGAAGAGCGCGCCAGAATTATTGATGAGAATTCTCAAGAGAGAATAACACTTTCTTTCTATAAGTATTTTAATTTAGGAAACCCCTCTTTGTTTAGAGACCACCTATTTATTTCCTGGTCGAAGATTGATGTATTGGGAAGAATTTATGTAGCAAACGAAGGAATAAACGCTCAACTTTCAGTGCCAAAAGAAAATATTGAAAAGTTTAAAAAATCAATTAGTGAAATCACGCCCCTTAATCATATTAGACTCAATATTGCCCTTGAACACTACAGTAAGTCTTTTTTAAAACTTACTATTAAAATTAAAGAGAAAATAGTTGCAGACGGACTAAATGAAAACACATTTGATGTTACAAAAATAGGAGAACATTTAGACGCCGAAAGATTTAATCAAATGTTAGAGGATAAAAACACTATTTGTATTGACATGAGAAATCATTACGAAAGCGAAATAGGTTTTTTTAAAGGTGCTATAAAACCAGATGTAGACACTTTCAGAGAGTCGCTGGAAGTTATTGATAGAGAGCTAGAAAAAAATGGAAAAGAAAAAAATTATCTTATGTATTGTACAGGGGGCATTAGGTGTGAAAAAGCCAGTGCATACTTGAAACATAAAGGAATTAATAATGTTTTCCAACTAGAAGGTGGAATTATTGAATATACAAGGCAAGTAAATGAAAAGGATCTAAAGAATAATTTCCTTGGGAAAAACTTTGTTTTTGATGAAAGAAGAGGAGAAAGAATATCTGATGATATTGTATCTAACTGTCATCAATGTGGAAATCCCTGTGATTCTCATATTAACTGTATTAACGAATCATGTCATCTTCTTTTTATTCAGTGTGAAGATTGCAGAGAAAAGATGAATAGCTGTTGTTCTATTGAATGTATGGAGATTATTAAGTTATCTTATGAGGAACAAAAATCTCTTAGAAAAGGCAAACATAACAGTAATAAAATATTTAAAAAGGGAAGATCTTCTAAATTAAAATTCAAGATAAACTAATATGAAAAAATTACTTACAATAAGACTTCTTTGGGTCACTGTAATTTTTGGTTTAATATCCTTTTTTGGATTATTTATTCTTGCCGGTAATGGAACATTTGGGGAGATGCCAGAATTTGAGCAATTGGAAAATCCAAATACAAACCTTGCAACTCAAATAATATCATCTGATGGTGAGATTTTGGGTAAATTTTATTTTAACGACAACCGAACTCCTATAACTTATGATGAGCTTCCAAGTAACTTGGTAGAAGCGTTAATTGCAACTGAAGACGAAAGGTTTTATGATCATCCGGGAATTGATGTTAGATCAACACTTAGAGCAATAGTTTTTTTAAATACAAGAGGAGGAGCTAGCACCATTAGTCAACAGCTTGCGAGACAGCTTTTTGTTGGAGTAAGATCTAGAAACATATTCCAGGCCGTACTCCAAAAAGCAAAGGAATGGGTCTTGGCTATTCAAATTGAAAAAAGATATACCAAGAATGAAATTATTGCCATGTATTTAAATATATATGATTTTGGAAACACAGCTGATGGCGTAAGATCGGCATCAAAAATATATTTCAATAAAACGCCAGATTCTCTTCTAATAGAGGACGCAGCTACACTAGTAGGCATGCTTAAAAATTCATCATATTATAATCCGTTAAGAAGACCTGAACTTGTTAAAGAAAGAAGAAATGTTGTTTTTCAACAGATGCAGAGAAATCAAATTATTACGAAAATTGAGATGGATTCATTAACGCAACTTCCTCTTTATATTGATTACTCTCCTGAATCTCATAGAGAAGGATTAGCTACATATTTTAGAGCTTACTTGCAAGAGTTTATGAATAGTTGGTTAAGAGAAAACCCAAAACCAGATGGGTCAAAATTCAACTTATATAGAGACGGTTTAAGAATTTACACAACTATTGATTCTAGACTTCAATCTATTGCGGAAGAATCTGTGAGCGAGCATATGAAAAGTCTTCAATCTGAATTTTTTACTCAAAACACAAAGTCAGAAGAAAATCCAACTCCTCCATTTAAAGATTTGCGAGAAGGACAAGTAGACACTTTAATCAAACTTTCCGCCATGAGATCAGAAAGATGGAGAAAGATGAAATTGAATGGTAAAAGTGAAGATGAAATATGGGATTCATTTAAAGTAGACACATCAATGAAAGTTTTTTCATGGAATGGGGATATAGATACAATAATGAAGCCAATTGATTCAATAAGATATTATAAATCTCATTTACGCGCATCTATGATGTCTATGGAGCCTCAAACCGGTCATGTTAAAGCATGGGTAGGAGGATTTAATTATAAACATTTTCAGTATGACCAGGTTAAGCAAGGAAGACGCCAAATAGGATCAACTTTCAAACCATTCTTGTATGCCACAGCTATTGATCAATTAAAACTTTCACCATGTTACACAGTGCCAGATGCTTTGTATTGTATTGAACCAATGAAACACGGAAACATGGATGCGTGGTGTCCGAAAAACTCAAGTGACAAGTATGGTCAAACACGTAATTTAAAAAATGCTTTAGCTAATTCTATTAACACTATAAGCGCAAGATTAATGGATCAAGTCGGCCCAAAACCTGTAGTAACATTAATGAAAAAAATGGGTATTAAATCATATCTCCCAGAGGTTCCCTCTATAGCTCTTGGAACACCAGATATTAGTCTTTATGAGATGGTAGGCGCTTATAGTACTTTTGTTAACAAGGGGATTTATATTGAGCCAATTTTTATTACCAGAATAGAAGATAAAAACGGAGTGCCTTTGTATGAGGTAATTCCACAAACAACAGATGTGCTTAGTGAAGAAGCAGCGTACGTGACGGTAAACTTAATGGAAGGGGTCACTAAATATGGGTCAGGAGGAAGGCTAAGACACTCGGGCTTAGAGGAAACGAACTATATATACAAGAATTTGATTACTGGTTATCCATATGCATTTGAAAATGCAATTGCTGGAAAAACAGGAACAACTCAAAATCAAAGTGATGGTTGGTTTATGGGTATGGTTCCAAACTTAGTAACTGGTGTATGGGTAGGAGGAGAAGATAGATCTGTTCATTTTGAAGATATTGCATTTGGACAAGGTGCAACAATGGCTTTGCCAATATGGGGTCAATTTATGAAAAAGGTATATTTAAATCCTGATTTAGGCATTTCATTAGAAGACTTTCCCGTCCCTGAAGTAGTCAACATTCCTTTAGATTGTGAAAACTTGAATATTGAAAGCTCAAAAAAGAAAAAAGATTTAGAAGACTTAGGATTTTAATATAATTTTTTCATAGCAATGAAATGGATATTCACTTTGCATCGGAAAAAAAACATCACCAAGCTTAACATATTTTCTTGATTTGTAGAATTTATTGTTTCTTTTATTTTGACTAAAAGTATCAAGTCGAATAGACTTAAAACCATTTTTTTTAGCATATATTTCTGTAAAGTCCATTAAAGATTTTCCAACCCCTAGTTTTTGAAACTTTGGATCAACTGCTAATCTATGAATGTATAAATTTTTATTATCCTCTGTTAACCACTTTATATCTTCATATTCTAGATCTTTATTTGAACATAGCGCTACACAACCAATAACCTCTGAGTTATGTCTAGTAATATATAGGGCATTTTCTTTAATATCATTTTTAAAAATCTCCCTACTTGGATATTTTTCACTCCATTGAAAAATTTTTTTGCTAATCAAATTTGCGGCACAAGCCTTAATGATTCTCATTACTCCGTCTAGATCAGTTGTTTTGGCCAATTCAATTTTAATCATAAAAAAATAATAATAAAATTAGAGTAAAATTATTAAATAAGATAAAGTGTTAAAAATGAGTTATTTACAATCAATTTCACTACCTTAAACATTAAAACAAACACTATGAAAAATATTAAAAACATTACAATGTTGATACTTGCAGCAATTGGTATGGTTGTTGTAATTGGAGGTTCTGCCTTACAGGAGAGGCAAACAGGAAAGTATCAAATAGACTGTGAATTTACAAGTGAAACTTCTCGAGCTCACTGTGTTACTATAGACACTGAAACTGGAAAAATATTTGCAACTCACAAAATCAAAAAAAGTGATTTTATATTGATTAACTAATTCTTAAATTAGATATGTGAAAAACATTCTCTTTTTAAAGCTAATTGTATTCTTCATTTCTTTTAACTTTTGCTATTCTCAAAACCAGATTACTTTAGATGTTGATAACGATCTATACTTTGATAGCAGAGATATGTATTATTCTAGTGGGATTTTTCTTTCTTTTTCTTCACTAAAAAATATAGACGAAAAAAAACAACTTAATCATTTTAAAATTGGTCAGCTAATTTACACTCCTTCGAGTAGGTATGAAATAAACCCTCAGCTATATGACTATCCTTACAGTGGATACCTTTTTTTAGAGCTGAGCAAACAAAAACAAATTTCTGAAAATTCCAGCTTCACCTTTGGTGGAAATATAGGAATAACTGGTGACGCATCATTAGCAAAAGGAATGCAGAATTTATATCATGATCTTGTTTTAGACTTACCACATTTAGCTTGGAATTCGCAAATGCCACAGGAATTTCAAATCAATTTAGCAGCTAATTACTTTAAAGGATTTAAGATAGAGGACAATGTGAGTATTACGACACAGTTATATTCCAAAATAGGAACCTATCAAATTATGACTAGCATTAATCTTGGAATATTAATAGGAGATCTAAGCTGGACAGGTTTTACAGATAATATAATTAACAACTCTAAAAATAAAATTTCGTTTTACTTAGGAACACATCAAAAATACTTTGTTCATGATTATAAACTAGAGGGTAGTTTATTTAATGATGACGCCCCCCTAACCATGACTTCCAATAAATACAGGAACACCATAGAGGTTGGTTTTCAAAAGAGATTTAAAAATTTACAAGTTTTAACAACATTTAATTCTATGTCTAAAGATACAGAGATGCAAAGAACTGTGAGACATCCTTTTTTGAAAATAAGTTTAAGCTATCAACTTAACTAATTTTTAACTTTTCTTTAGAAAAATATTGTCTACAAAAAAGTTATATTTAAATATAAAAAATTAAAAACGCTCCTAAGGTAATTTAAGTCCTTTTTTAGCTAGGTTAATTTTGAATTTTTGTTAATTAGTTTGTTAGGAGCGTTTTTTACTCTACCACAATTTTATACATAAAAGGGCTTCCTATTCCTTCATCTTCAGATGTTATCCAAAAAGTTTTCTCATCAATTATCTTGATTGCTTCAATTTGAGCTTGCTTTAGAGGAATTTTATATTTAATAAAGTTGTTGTTGTCAAGATTACTTATTTCAAATTCATTAAACAATATAAGGTGTTGATCTCCTCGGGAACTGTATCCAACTAATGCTAATAAACTATTTTCTTCACTGTAGTCTCCTCCTGTTATCAATGTGTTTACATCATATGAAACTTCACTTTTGAGGATTTGAGGTCCATCTATCAATTTATCAATTAGATATAAATCTGAAATTAGGCCTTCTCTGTCTTTTGAAAACAATACAATTTTATCTTCAATAATTACTATAGCTTCAGCATCATATTTATGTTTTGGCCTTGGGAAAAAAGACTCTTGATCTGAATAAGATATTTCAATAACCCCATCAACAATAAGGCCGTCTTGTTTGTTAACTCTGATTATGTTTAGGTTATCTCTATTGCCAAAATTATTTCCAGTATCCGCAACAAAAAAATATTCCTTATCATTTGATATGTCTTCCCAGTCATTATTTTCTATTTTGAAATCAGAATTTTTATTCAATCCTATCGTTTCAATTAACTCACCATTTTCATTAAAAACATAAAGAGAAGGTTCTCCTCCAGAGTCATTGTGGGTTATAAAGTTGTTGTAGTAAAACTCAAGACCTGAAGTTTCGTTTATAATTTTAGGTAATACAATTTTGCTTACAATCTCTGCAGAATCAATCTCTGCAGAATCAATCTCTTTATTTGAACAACCAAATAGCATTAACCCTGCTAATAGGCAGGCCTTATTCATAATTTAAACATCTTTAGAACTTAATTTTACTGTTTTTAATTGATTATTGTCATTCTCAAACACAGTCCATACAATAAATATCTCGTTATCTAGTATTTCTAATTGAGGTACTCCCGTATTCCTTCCACTATCAATTTTAGAAATTGTAATCGGCTTGGAAACTTTCCCATCAATTGAAACTTTTTTTAGTCTTAAATATGTTCCAACATCATCAACTTCCATATAACTAACTAGGACTTCATTGTCGTTTAAGAAAGCAACATCTACTCTGCCTATAGCAGTATAGTCATTAATTTTTATTGGGTTGCTGAAAGAAGACCCATAAGATTCTGAAAATGAAAGATTAACTGATGGCTTTCCATCAGCAACAGTAAACCAGCTAACAGCAAGATTATTTGAATTAGATACAACTTTAGGACCATTTACTGGACACCCATATATTTCCCACTCATCATTATAAACTGGAACTGGGGTTTCCCATCCATCATCTATATTTCGTGTTACATATATATCTCGAATTTCTTTATCACTCCTATCTCTGTAAACAACTATAGGCCCTTTATCAGTATTTGTTATTGATGTCTGACAACAATCACAAACAGAGGAATCTAGTTCAATTTCATTTACAATATCTCCAGCAGTTGTAATTTCTGCAAACCTAATGGTCATTGGTTTGTGATTTCCGTTCAATTCCTTTTCTACTGTATTTCTTCCATCTAACCAAGTAATAAAAAACCCTTCGTTATTGCCTTCAGCTATACTCACAAAACCATGTTCTGCTTTAAAGCCGTCAGTATTTAATATAAAATCTTCTTTTATTTTCTCTCCGGATAATTTTTGTAGATTTAAAAAAACATCATAAGTATATGTCCCAGAAGCAGATTTTTTAAGATAACTTGTTAAAACTCGATCCCCACTTATTGCATGAGTTGGAAAATCAGCCCAATTAATAAACCAGTCAGAACCTACAGCCAATGTTTGGGAGTTAGTCCATTGTTTGTTTTTGAATTGCCTGAAAATTAAACTAGCATTCATATCCTTTTCAGAAGAAATCCAAGTCAATGCTAAAGAACCATTACTTGAAGTTAAACTAGGCTGTGCATTACTATTGTCATATAAAAAAGATATATCTTCTATTATAATATCTTTCGATGTACAAGAAAAAATACTTAATAAAGACAAAATTATAGCAAAATTTTTCATGTCAAAGCATCTTTAATTTAGTTATCATTTCTTCAGAATCCCATTCAATTGCTCCAACAATAGTTTCAACTATTTTTCCGTTTTCATTAAAAATATATGTTGTTGGCATGAAATAAACTCCAAGTGTTTCAAATGACTTATTAGATTTTAAAAAATTGAAATCAAAATTCATATCATTTTTAAAGTTAGATATTTTAGAAATTGTTTCATCAGAAACTAACAAAAAAGTGTAGCCGTAATCTTTTAATATTTCTTCAGCTCTTTTGAGACTGGGCATTTCCTCTATACATGGCCTGCACCATGTGGCCCAGTAACTAATTACAGTTTTCCCTTTTTTAAATACTGAGAGATCCAAGTTATTCTCATTTAGATCTACAAATGAAGTTTTAAGTTGTAAGGACTCTAAATCAGAAACATCTTTTTTATTTGTAATGTCTGTGTTGCAGCCTAATAATAAAAAATAACACAATATGTATATGGCACTTTTTTTCATAATTGACATCTATTTAAATTTACAAAAATTAAGAACGCTCTTAGTAATATGTTATTAGTTTTTTGATTGCCTATGGTTTACTAAGGATTTTTGTTGTGGACAAGAACACTAAAAAGACTTATGACTTCTTTTTCTTTTTGGATTTTTTAGAAGTAACTTTTTTTGATCTGTTCCAAATATTTTTTCGACTGTTAAACTTTTCAGCACTTACATTTGTCATTACAACTATAACACCTGCTCCACCTTCACTTCCATATTTGTTTGTAGCAGCAAGACCACTTAAAACTTCAACATACTTTATTTGACTGGCATTTAATTCAGGAGGGTTGGTATATAAAATACCATCAATCTCCCAAAGAACTTGATCTCCAGCTGTTTTAAAAGATTGCCTTCCTCTAAGAGCAATATTTCTATTCCCACTTCTGTCAGTAATTTTTCTTGCTCCAGGAATTCTTGAAGCAAGAGCATCAACTAACGTCATAGACGAAACTGCGTTTTGTTGTGCAGTTTCAATTTTATCTTCTTGTGAAAAAGAAAATGAAGTAATAAAAATTAGCGCTAATATGTAGATGTTTTTCATATTTATTTGACATCAAAAGTAATGAAAAGTTTATAAATTTTTTATGTTAAAATATTAATATATAGATATATATATATAAATATGTTGTTTTTTTCCCTACCTTTATAGACTATCTAAAAAAGTTAATGAACTCAAAGTGGGCTGATATAAACCAAATTTATTTTCCAGATGGAGTAAGATCTGTATATTTTGATGGTAAAAGAGTTAAAAAGGTTGACATTCAAATTGAAAGAAGTTTTTTAGAGCTCACATCTACTGAATACGACTGTTCAAATCTTCCAGATCATATTAAATATCTCCCTAGAAAACAAGCTGCAGAATATCTTGGATTAAGCGAAACCACTCTAACTAGATATCATGAAAAAGGTATATTAACTTGGATAACAAGAAGAAAGAGAACTCCAATATATAAAAGAGAATCACTTGATATTTTCTTAAAAAAAAGTCAATAATATCATTATCTTAGTTTTTTAATACTAAGTGATATGCAAGTTAATTTTCACACAGTAAATCTAAAAAAAAAGCACCCCCTGCAAATTAGTAGAGGCGTTCATGATAAATCCAAAAATCTTTTTGTAGAAATAGTTAAAGATGGAATAACTGCTTGGGGAGAGTCAGCTCCAGGAAAAACGGAAGGAGCGCAAACTGCTAACGAAGTTCAACTACATTTAATGAGATTAGTAGATTCAGGGATTGAGAATTTATCAATATATGAAGTCTATCATAGAAGTAAGGAATTAAAAATACCTGCCTGTGCTCAAGCAGCAATAGACATGGCTTTATGGGATCTGAATGCTAAAAAAGCAAAACTTAAATTAAAAGATTTATTAGGGCTTCCTACACCTAAATCTCCTACTTCAATAACTGTTGGGATTAATCCACCAGAAGTGGTAAAAGAAAGAGTAGAAATGATTTTAAGTAATCCAGATGTTAGAGCATTAAAAGTTAAGCTTGGTTCTCCTGATGGCATTGAATATGATAAACTAATTTATTCTCAGGTTATTGAATCAACAAAAAAATCAAATGTTGCAATTAGAGTAGATGCAAATGGGGGATGGTCTTTGGACGAAGCTAAATTAATGATGAAATGGTTAGCTAAAAGAAAAGCAGAATACATAGAGCAACCATTAGTTGAAGGTGATGAAGATAAATTGAAATTCTTATTTGAAGGTAGACCACTTCCAATATTTATTGATGAATCTTGCAGATTTGCTGAAGATGTTGCAAATAATTTCCAATACGTAGACGGTGTAAATTTAAAACTAATGAAATGTGGAGGAATAACAGAAGCATTAAAAATTTTAAACGTAGCTAAATCACACGGATTAAAAACTATGATTGGATGTATGAGTGAGTCCTCAGTTAGCATTTCAGCTGGAGCATCAATATCAGGTATCATAGATTATGTAGATTTAGACTCTCACTATAATTTAGAACCTGATCCAAGTGAAGGAACCTCAATGGTAAATGGAGTAACTATGAATGGTTCTTTGCCTGGACATGGAGCAAAACTTAAATCTGAAAATTATGCTTAAGACAACAGATAAGATTGCAGTTTGGATGGAGTCCAACCTTGATGATGATTACGGGAAGATGGGGATAAGTGCTCTTAGATATCTTGACAATGAAATTGTATGCGTAGTTGACTCTGCTTTTGCAGGCAAAAAACTTTCAGAGGTTTCTATAATTAAAAAAGACATTCCAATAATAGAAAGCATAGACAAAGCAAGGTCAATGGGTGCTAATGTTCTTCTTTTAGGAGTACTAACATCAGGAGGAATTAGACCAAAATCATGGGACCCAGTTATTAAAGAAGCTGTCGAGAAAGGTATGTCAATTATTAATGGACTTCATGATCAAATACATCCTGAGTTTTCTAAATACTTTGTTGATGAGAATCAATGGATTTGGGATACAAGGGTTCCAAAATTCATTCCAAAAATAGGATCAGCTAAAGCTGCTGAGTTAAACAATAAAAGAGTGCTAATGATTGGCACTGATATGGCTGCTGGAAAAATGACTGTAGGCCTAGAATTGTACTCTTACCTTAGAGATAAAAAAATAAACACAGGTTTTGTAGCAACTGGACAAGTTGGGATCACTGTTACTGGCAATGGAATACCATTGGATGCATATAAGATAGATCATGCATGTGGAGCTGTAGAAACAGCTGTTATTGAACAAAAAAACAAAGACGTTATAATCGTCGAAGGACAAGGTTCAATATTACACCCAGGAAGTACTGCGACCCTTCCGTTAATGAGGGGAACATGTCCAACCCATATGATTCTCTGTCACATTGCCAGAAACACTTCTATAAGATCAATAGAAAAAATTAAAATACCAGATCTAAAAAAATTTATAGATCTTAATGAAAGCTTGGCTTCAGTATTAGGGACTTATCCAAAAGCAAAAGTAGTAGGGGTAGCATTAAATACAACTTTAATGACTGATGAAGATGCAAAAAAATATATTGAAATTGTTGAAAAGAATACAGGCATTCCATCAACAGATGTAATTAGGTTTGGAGGAGATAGAATTTTCAGCCAATTATTATAGTTATTTACAATGATGATCAGCAGCTCGAGTAGCTATTTGATTATTTGGCTTTACGTTTACTTTATAGCCCAAAGAATTTGCCCAACCTTTTGTTGCAGAGATTAATTTATGTGATCTATGATTTTCATCTGAATTATAATCCATATCAATTTCTACTTGAACACTTACTTGTTTTGTTAGCCATTCAGCGACTTGTATGCTATATTCAGCTTCTAGCCAAAGTCTTTTCCATATATCATTAATTGCCTCACAAGAGGACTTGCTTAAAATATAGTGAACACCTCTTGTTCCAAGTCTGTATGCAATAACACTTGTATAGTTGGTCTTTTTTCCAACATTCTGAGAGTCAGACCCAATGTGAATTTTAGCATAAGGATAATCTTTTAAAATAGAAAGTGTGTGATCAACAGGATCAATATTATTACCCTTCACGTCCTTAAACAGTCTCATATTCTAAAATAAATATTATTTGTAAATTACATCATTAATCAAATCTTAAACTATTAATTAATGAAAAACTATCTTCCAATTCTAATATTAATACTTTCAATTGGAAGTATCAATGCACAAAGCACAAATAAGTTAAAAAAAGATTTACTTAACTCTATAGACAAAATATCCAATGATCTTATATCAATAAGTGATAATATATGGGAAGCAGCTGAAGTAGCTTTCAGAGAAGAAAAATCTGCAAATTATTTAATTGATTATGCTGAGAAAAATGGTTTTAAAATTGACAAGGGGCTAGCGGGTATGCCCACTGCTTTCACTGCTACTTATGGTGAAGGATCACCTGTAATAGGAATTATTGGAGAATTTGATGCCTTACCGGGACTCTCTCAAACAACAGTTCCATATAAAAATGAACTTTTGGAGGGTGGAGCAGGCCATGGTTGTGGTCACAACTTGTTCGGAACAGCTAGCCTTGGAGCAGCAGTTGCTATTAAAGAATTAATAGAGAAAGGAGCTCTGAAAGGAACTGTTAAATATTTTGGAACTCCAGCAGAAGAGAAATTTTTTGGAAAACTATGGATGATTAGAGAAGGGGTATTTGATAATTTAGACGTGGTTATGGATTGGCACCCTGGAGATAAAACTGAAGCTAACGTTCAACCTTCACTTGCATTGGTTGATTTTATGGTTGAGTTTACTGGACAATCTGCACATGCCTCAGCGGACCCTTGGAATGCAAGAAGTGCTTCGGATGCTTTAGAGCTATACACTCATGGAATAAACTCTTACAGAGAGCATGTTAAACCTAGTGTAAGGATTCATTATCATATTCAAGATGCAGGACAAGTTGTTAATGTTGTTCCTGATTATTCAAGAATTTGGGTTAGAGTAAGGGATATTACAAGAGACGGATTGGTTCCAGTGTATGATCAGGTAAAAAGAATGGCAGGAGGAGCAGCAGTTATGGCGAATGTAGAGCACAATGTCTCTTTAATTTCTGGAATTCATGACCTTCTTCCAAACAGAACAGGAGGAGTAGTTATGCAAAAAAATCTTGAAAGCCTAGGGGATATAATTTACACTGAAGAAGAAATAGAATTTGCAATGCAAATGCAAAAAGAAAATGGAAAACCTAGTTTAGGAATAGATGGAAAGATAAGACCTCTTCGTGAAACTCTTGAAAGTCCTGGAGGCGGATCAACAGATGTTGGCGACGTAAGTTATAATGTTCCAGTTGTAAGCTTAGCTGCTACAACAGCACCAAAAGGAGTTCCTTGGCATTCATGGTCAGTAGTAGCATCTTCGGGAATGTCTATTGGACATAAAGGAATGCTCCATGCAACTAAAGCTCTAGGAATGACAATGATTGATATTTTTAAGGATAAAAACTTAAGAGATGAAATAAAAAAAGAATTTGATGAAAGAATAGGGAATTATAAATATGATCCTTTCCTTGACCCAGGGCCACCACCTATAGACTATGTAGACTAGATCCAAGATCTATCTCTCATTTCTTTTGTAACAACCTTAGACAAATATATTATAGCAATCATGTTAGGTATTGCCATAAGGGCAAAAGCTACATCAATTAAGCCAATTACAATCTCTACCGTTAAAATTGAAGAAATTATAATAGCACCTATATATATTATATTGTAGTATTTGCCTTTTTCAGGCGTTGTTAAAAACCCATAACATTTAACACCATAATACGAATAAGTAAAAAGTGTAGAAATTCCAAACACCGAAATCATTATAATTAAAATATAGTCACCGAAACCAAAAAATAATCGTCTAAAGGCTTCAAGAGAAAGAACAATTCCATTTAAATCACTTTCGAGATATGCACCTGAAATAATAATAATTAAGCCTGTAATAGTACATACTAAGATGGTATCTAAAATTGGACCTAACATTCCAACCAATCCTTCATCAGTCCCTTTTTTTGAAGTTGATTGTCCATGATATATCGGAGCTAAACCAACTCCACTTTCACTAGAAAAAACAGCCCTACGAATTCCAATTAAAACAAGCCCCCAAAAACCACCTTGAACCATTGTATTAAAATTGAAAGCTTCACTAAAAATAAGAGCAAATGTAGAAGGAACAACGCTTGCATTGGAGATTAAAATAAATATCCCTAAAAGAAAATAAAGAACAACCATAATAGGAACTAATCCAGAGGTAACTTTAACTATTGATTTAAGACCACCAAATATTACAAACGAAGTTAGAATTGTGAAGAGCACACCAATTAGTAGCTTCCAGTTACCATCACCAATATTTAAAAAACTATTTGGATCTAGTACGTCTATATAGGATTGAGTTAGTTGATTAGCTGTAAATGCTGGAAGCACACCTACTAATCCAGCAACTGAAAACCATATAGCTAACGGTTTTCCCCATTTTTTAATTCCTAGAGTCATATAATACATTGGTCCTCCAAGATAATTACCCTCTTTATCTTTATCCCTTAAGCTAACAGCAAGTGAACAGGAAAAGAATTTTATTGTAGCACCGATTAGAGCTGTAACCCACATCCAAACTAATACTCCTGGACCACCTTGATGAATTGCAATAGAAACTCCAGAAATATTACCTAATCCTACTGTAGCTGCCAAAACAGCAGAGAGGGCTTGAAATCTTGAGATACCAATACTAGAGTTATCTTTTTTTAGCAACAAATTAAATCCATGTGAAATTTTCATTAAGGGTTTTGCCCTTGAAATAATAGTTAGATAAATTCCCCCACCAATAATTAAGAATAGCATTACCCAGTTTAAAGGAACTATAATTAGATTGATAAAATTTTCAATAGAATCAAACAAGCTAGTCATGTTGAAAATTAACGATTAAATTTTGAAAAGAATACTTTCTTTTTTACTTTATTACAAATTTAAAAAATTATGCAATCAAGAAGAGAGTGGTTCAAGTCTTCAATAGGTTTAGGAGGGTTAATGATGGCCCCTTCAATATTAACTGCAGAAGAAATTAAAAAATATAATCCAAGACCATTATCTAACATTGTAAAGTTAAGCTCAAA
>Ga0209374_1001214_pt1 | contig 25975 bp, 22 predicted proteins | sample SaaInlLV_DNA_10m_FD_184683 | JGI IMG/M metagenome (GOLD analysis project Ga0209374, IMG submission 184683) | Marine microbial communities from expanding oxygen minimum zones in the Saanich Inlet - SI075_LV_DNA_10m (SPAdes) (version 2) | ecosystem: Environmental > Aquatic > Marine > Unclassified ... | reverse complement strand
ACTGGATTTTTGAAACGGTGGATGGTCTTCAGGTGCAAATCCTGCAGTCGCTTGAACGGGCCGCCGCAAACCAGTTCCACTCGTTCTGCGATGTTTCGGATATGTATGCCCATCTCGTGCTGTCGGGGCCGGAGACGATAGAAGTGCTGGCCCAGTGCGTGGCAATCGACATCCATCCGCGTGTTTTCGGGCCCGGTTCGACTGCCCGCTGTGCTTTTGCGGATACCGTCGCCCAAGTATCCTGTCTGGACAGCGGCCCGACTTTCGAAATCAGTGTACTCAGTTCGTATGAACGCTACGCGACTGACTGGTTGTCAATGGCTATCGGGGGCTAAGCCGCCAGATTGACTGCGTTGTCGACGTCTAGCAGCTTTTTCTCGTTTAGCCGAGGTTGACGCTGCTCCCCAGGTGATTCGCCATGTAACGGTACATGTCGTAGATCGTACCCTCGAGGTCCGGTTTGGAGAGCCGACCTGGCTTGTAGTATCGGGATTGCAGCCCTTTCTGGAGTGTCTCCAGTTTTGCCTTATCTTCGAGATTGACCGTATCCATAAACGCTATCTGTTCGTCGGTGATGGGGTTATCTTCATCCAGTGAAGACATCCCCCAGCGAATATTTACGGCATCACTGGAGCTTGGGCTGAGGCAGAGGTAGATAAGAATACTGGGGGCTGCAGCGACCACCAGGTTTGGAAAAACACCGAACATAAACGAGCAGCGCTTTTCTTTATCGGTTAGCTTGGGGGGAAAAGGACCGCGTTCCGGATAGTCGGGATCATAATAGGAGTAATATGCATTAAAGTGACCGTTTGAAGGCACGTGCTCACACAGTGTTGTTGGGGTCAGCGGTCGGAGCGTCTTCGGGTGGGTTACGTCGAGGTGATAGCCTTCCATAAAGTTTTCAGCGAGACACTTCCAGTTCGTATTCCAGATAGCCTCCTTGGTAAACGCGTATGGTCTTTTGCCAATTTCATAGTTCTCAATATAGGGAACTAGAGCCTCCAGTCGCGGAGCGAGTGGCGTGGCGTCCCTGGAGAGATTCACGAAAAGAAAGCCCTGCCAGATCTCAGTCTGGAATGCGGGCAGCGCGCAGGAGGAAAGATCAAATCCCTCGACGTCCTGCATGTGCGGTGCGCCCACCAACTGGCCTTTTAGGTCGTAAGTCCAGGCGTGATAACTGCAGCTGAATCGGGATTTGTTTCCTGAGCTAGATGCGACGATGTTACCGCGATGGCGGCAGACGTTAGACAGGACCGATATCTCGCCGTCCTGGCTACAGGTAACCAAGAGTGGCTCACCCACCAGACTGGTTGTGTAATACTGCCCAGGTGCGGCGACCTCGTCCGCTCGTCCCAGACACACCCATTCCTTCCTGAAAATGTGCTCTTCTTCCAGCTGTGTAAATGCGTCTGACGTGTAATACGCGCTGGGCATCGCCTGCGCATGTTCCACTGGCGTGGAGTGAGTTAGATCAAGCGCCTTTCGGATTTTTTCCACATCCGCATTCATGTTCGCTTCCCTATGCTTTGGACAAAATAACAATAACCGTGCTCTAATCAAACGTAGACGGGGTGGTGCCCACCACCATGCTAACAGCCCGGTTATGTCACGTCCGGGGGTATGTTGATGACGCCTCGCAGGAAATGTTCTTGATGATCGGAAGTTACTCTCTTTTTTCGCAAAAACCCAGAACGGACGAAGAGGTCGCGGCGCAGATCAATCGCTACGCGACCATATCCTCCGCTATGTGGATGACTGTGGTCGGCACTCTGGGAATTTTATTTCTGCCGTTGATCGTCAGCGGACTCATTGACGATCTTGCTTTCACTAAGCAGCAGGCCGGTTATGTGGCGGCTGCCGAAATGGCCGGGGTGGCAATCCTGTCTGGCAGTGGCGTTTTCTGGGTGCGTCGGTTTGATTGGGTTGATGCTGCTGTTATGGCGACACTGCTGTTCGTTGCCGCAAACGTTTTTTCTGCGCTAACCGACTCATTCGCTGGCATGTTTGCTTTCCGATTCCTGGTTGGTGCTTCCAGTGGCGCCTTGCTTGCCATCGGGCTCGCCTGCCAAAGTGACAGCAAGAATGCCGATCGGATATTCGGCTACTGGGTGGCCTGCCAGATGACGGTGTCCAGTATTGGTTACCTCTCGCTTCCTCTTGTCAGGTCCTCGTGGGGAACCAGCGGCATGTTTGTTGCCCTAGCACTAATAGGCGTGACCGCCATTATTTCGATCTACTTTCTTCCACGACGCGGCGTTATGCGCATGTCCTTGACTGCCGCACCCGCGCTCTTGAATGCGAACAACATTCTTGCGCTCGTTGGAGCGCTACTGTTTTTTACCGCGCAAGGCGGGATATGGGCTTTTGTCGAGAGACTGGGAATCGCCTCAAGACTATCGACAACTGAGATTAGCTTTGCTCTCGCAGTGTCCTCGTACTGCGGCATCGTGGGTGGACTGGCGCGAAACTGGATCGCCAACTTTATCGGCAGCGCTGGACCCTTCTATTTTGTCGTAGCAGGCGAGATTCTGATGCTATTGATGTTCGGGTTGGAGCATGGTCACTTTCTGTATGCTCTTGCCGTATGCATGCTGCAGTTTTTCTGGGCTATGGGTATGGCGTCGCTGCTAGCGGGATTGAATATTATCGACGACTCTGGCCGACTGATTTTGTTGATGATGGCAACAGCGAAAGTCGGCTATTCACTGGGTCCGGCTTTGATGGGCTGGCTAATTTTTGACGATGATTACACCTTCATGTTGGCGACGTCCGGCGCATGTGTCGTGATCGGCATGGTGATCTGTGTTGTCCTCGTCAATCAGAAATCCAGTACGCCGGCTGTCGCTTCGTCTACCGATTAGAAATAACGTTTACTTGCAATTGTTGATGACATTACTTCCGCATCGACCGGCAACGGCCTTTCCAGTACCTGCAATACCTTTTTTCGGTATAGCGCGACGTCATGATCAGCAATGTTACTGATTGCCCTGCAATCCCGTGTCTCCAGTGCTGCAATAATCTCAGCGTGATCCCATTTCAATACGGCGAAATGAGACTCCCAGTCATCGTCAATCAAGGACTTGTGAATAAGCGCTGACAGGCGTGAGCCGAATTCACGAAGTTTAATGTAGGAGTCGTACAGAAATTTGTTCGAGCACCCCTCGGCGACCAGACCGTAAAACCTATCGTTTAGTTTTTTGATGGTCGCTATATCCTGCTCATGATAGGCAGTTGCGACATCCTCTTCTACGCCCTTAATAATTTCGATTTGGTCTCTGTCAATCCGACTGGCACTGAGAATAAAGATCGTTCTTTGAGTAATTTGATACGCTTCAAAAAATGCGCTGATTTCATCAAGCGTCAGTGTGCTTACATAAGCGCTGCGACGAGGCTCTATCGTTACAAGTTTGTCACCCGAAAGTCTCCGTAGCGCTTCTCGAACGGGTGTTCTGCTGACCTCAAAGCGTTTCATCAAATCGCTTTCTTCCAGCAAGGATTCCGGTGGTATCTCGGCGTTTAGGATGTCTTCTTTGAGTGACGCATAGATAAACTCCGCGAGGACTCTACTCGTGTTTCCAGCTGCTTTAGTCATTATAAAATTATTTTTGCGCTAGAGCATCGACGACTTGGATACGGTAACCATCTGGATCTGAAAGATAGGCGGCCCGAGCACCACTGACTAGGTCGTGTTCCGATGCTTTTGGCGAAATCCCCATTGCCTGTGCCCTTGAAAGCACATCGTCGAGGTTTTCGCAGGCAATAGCCAGCCTTTCAAATCCTGATTTGTCACCAGTGTAATAACTGAAATCCGGGTCGTCTTCTGTTCCCCAGACGTGCTGCAACTCAAGTACTGTGTATGGTCGACGCCAGAGCCACTCACGGTTGTCGATGTGATCAACGTCTGGTTCTGGTGGTGATTCATTCGTGGCTGCGAAAAAATACAGTGTAAATTGCCTGGAATCTACGGTCTGTCTTGACAGCAAGCGCATTCCAAATAGGTTTTCATAAAAGTCCCGGCTCCTGTTAATGTCTCTGGCGCGCAACGTGATCAAGGAAAAAGTCGGTTCCGTTCCCAGGGGGAAATCGAGGCACATTTGACCCGCAGTATGATGGTGCGCGAAGTCGTGCTGTATCAGCTCGATACAATAGCCATCAGGGTCAGAAAAATGGCACAGGTAGGCGATATCCGGTACTTGACGCGGGGTATCGACGTCGATGCCAAGAGTCAACAAACGATCTCTCGCGATGTCAACATCCCTTACCGCGATCGCAATTTTCCAATAGCCTTCCGACGGGTCGGGCTGCCTGGCAACCGTGGCTGGCGGTTGTGATGGCCGATGTGCCAGCACTAAAAAACAGTTATTTCCGGGCACAGCCAGCGAAGCTTCTTCCCCAGTTTTTACCTGTTCTTTGCTGCCGTAAGCCAACACATAGTGGGTGTCATCGCCATCGCAATGTTGACTTATCAGCGTGAAACCAAGCTTGTCGGTATAGAAAGGAAGGCTTTCAGACGGCTCAGAAATTCGCAGCACATGTTGCGCGAGGCTGATTTGGGGTAATCGGTCAGGGACCATTTTTCATTCTCGCTTTAATCGTCAAAACCGCCGCAAGTAATGATGGTATTCCCAATCTGAGACGTGGTTCTGATAGCTCAGCCATTCTAGGCGCTTTGTTTCTGTCCAGGCGGTAAACATTTCATCTCCGAATACTGTTCGGCCAAGAGGATCGCTTTCGAACTCATCAATGGCTTCAGCTAATGTTCTCGGCAGCCACCTCACGCCCGCAGCTTCCCTCTCACTGTCCGATTTCAGGTAGAGATTTTCCCTGTGAGGTGAGCCCGGATCCATTCCCTCTGAAACTCCCTCGAGGCCCGCTGCAACCATCATCGCAATTCCGAGATAAGGATTGCAGGCGCTGTCTGCAGATCGCAGTTCGATGCGGCCTCCACCTGAAGGAATGCGAACCGTGTTGGTTCGGTTGTTGTTCCCATACGAAACAAAACACGGTGCCCAGGTATAGCCCGAGCTGCTGCCTTTCATTATCAGGCGTTTGTAGCTGTTAACCGTTGGTGCAGCAACAGCCTGAATTGCCGGCAAATGCTTCATGACACCACCAACGAACTGATACCCCAGCTCAGTGAGCCCGCAGCCCCTTGGGTCTTCGTTATGTCCGACGTCAAACAGGTTTTGACCCTCCTTGGTGGCAAGTGACACGTTGTAGTGCGCACCGCTACCCGCTTTATCAGCAAACGGCTTTGGCATGAATGTCGAGTAGGCACCGTATTTACGGGCGATTTCGTGGGTCATCACTCGTAGGAAGACAAAGCGGTCTGCCATGGTCAGCGCATCGGTATAGTCGAAGTCAATTTCGAACTGCCCGATGCCATCCTCGTGATCGAAAGAATAAACGTCCCATCCGAGGTCATTCATTGCATCGACAGTGTCACCCATCCAGCGGTCGAGATTGTCCATGAGTCGCACTGCATCGTAGGCTGGTTTCTCGAGGTTCTGAAGTGTGCTGACAGGGCAGAGTGATGCGTCGTCGTCCTGGAAAACGAAGAACTCAGCTTCGATCCCGCAGTTGACTTGAAACCCCATTTCGCTGGCTTTCTTCAATACTCTTTTCAGGATACCGCGACTGCACGGAGGAAACGGCTTTTGCTGATAGTACAAATCGCTAGCGAACCAGGCACTGTCGTTCCGCCAGGGTACTATCATGCATGAGTTAGGGTCCGGATGCGCCGCCACTTCGTCGTCTGCGACGTCCTGAGGCACTCCGTCAAGTGCCGCACCGGTGAATAGTTCAGACCCCGATAGCATGCGTTGTAGATGCGCAATGGGCACCATTTTTGTTTTCGGTATCCCGTGCATATCGACAAAAGCCGGAATGAGATACTTGACCTCGCTTTTCGCCAGCTTTTCCGCCAGGCTCTCCGTTATTTGATCATTCACGCCAAATTCCTTTGATTTCCCGTCGCTTCTCAATAGAAGCCTCAATGATTGGATAGAGTAATGGTCGGTGCTACCGCCCAACTCTCACGATAGGGGCGCTTCCTCCACAAGTGCCTTTTCTAGCAGCGAGGCGAGGGAAAGCACGCAGCTTTCCAGAACGAATTGCCCCTGTTCCTTTGTCCCCTTGCTCCCTTCACCCACACCGCCGCAGTGGCTTTCTTTGTCAACGGTGTAGGAAAAGAAGCGGTCTGCTGAGCGATTCGGCTCGTCCTGAGCCTTCGCCATATTTACGAGGTCAGGGCGCAAATGCATCATCAAGGAGGTCTCTGCGTTATTCGCGTGCCAGTTGTCGCCCGCATCTGCGGTATAGAAAGCCTCTACGTCCTCCGTTAACTCCCAGATTGAACGCAGTGCGATCTTCATATCTGGAATATCGTTACGAATATTTTCCAGGGCACAGCGTAACGGCGCAAAGTTGGTGACGTGGCCATTGAGAATGAGGAAACGCTTGTACCCTGCAGAACTCACCCACTCAGCAAGCTCGGAGACAATAGTGGCGAGCGTTTGCGGGCGCAGTGGCAGGGTGCCGGGCCACTTTTTGGAGTGTCCAAGTGAACACCCGTAGGCTATTGGCGGTAGCATCGGTATGCCCGTTTTGGCGGATACCCCTGCAGCAATGGCCACTGCGGAAATCGTATCGACGCCTGTGGGGAGGTGCAGCCCGTGCTGCTCAGTGGCACCGACCGGGAGAATGACCATGTCCGTCCCTGAATCACGAATGGCGGCAATTTCCTCCCAGCTCAGCTCGTCCCACAGCACCGGTTTTTGATTTTCTAGCATAGTCTTCTCCAAGTATCGGGAGCGTCGCATCAAGACGCATCAGAAGGTACTTGCGCCCGTGCGGTAATCTCGATACGTTACGTATACATCAAGTATATGAAAGTCTCCACCGTTTTATAGCTGAGGAAGTCATCAAAATGAAGCAACGGCTAACGGAACCTTATCAAGGCTATTTCAGGCAGCAAAACCTGCAACCGGATCTGGAAATAACGCAAACGGGTCCGAAGACGCCCGGTGGTGAATATTTGCGCCGGGCCTGGCAGCCCGTCGCCCTATCTGAAGAGGTCGGAGAGCATCCATTACTGGTTGAGATAATGGGCGAAGAATTGGTTCTCTTCAAAACAACGAAGGGTGTCTATGGGCTCATCGAAAAGCATTGCGCGCATCGCGGTGCGTCGTTGGAATACGGTATTGCCACCGACAAGGGAATAAGATGTTGTTACCACAGTTGGCTGTTTGCACCGGATGGCAGGATACTCGAAACGCCAAATGCGCCGTGTGGTGTGACTCTCGATAACTTCTTTCATGGCGCCTATCCCGTCGAGGAGTATAAGGGCATCGTGTTCGCCTACATGGGGCCGCCAGATACAAAGCCGGACTTCCCGGTGCTGGATACCTATAACGACTATCACGGCGAAGAAAGCCAAATGGTTCCATACTCGCTGCACTACCCATGTAACTGGCTGCAGATTGCAGAAAATACTCAGGATCCGATTCACAGTTGCTTTTTACACACCTCGGTCAGCGGCACCCAATTTGATGACTCCTGGGGCGTGATACCGACAATTGACTGGGTCGCTACACCCTATGGAATGATGAACGTCAATCTCCGTCGATGGGAGGACAATATATGGTTGCGAACGACCGAAACAATATTGCCCAACTACAATCAGGCAGGCGCTTTCTGGGAGCGGCCCGACGAAGAAAAGGCCTTTCAGCGGGTCGCAATGACGCGTTTCTTTAGGCCAATCAACGACACTGAAACCCAGGTCATGGGGTGGCGTTTTTTTAACGACGTTGTTGATCCACAGCATAAGGGCGATCCAGGCGCCGTGGGTAAAGAAAAAATGGACGCGATAGGTCAGTTGGATGATCGGGACTATTTGAGTCAGCAAAAAGAACCGGGCGACTTTGAGGCCATCACATCGCAGGGGCGCATTAACATTCATGACCGGGAAACGCTGTTGGTGTCCGATCGCGGCGTTTCGATGATGCGAAAACTGGTGCGAAAAGGTGTTCAAGCCGTTCGCGACGGGGAGGAATTTGTGTCATTGCCGCGTCATTTCTCGGGCGTTATTCCCACGTTTACACAGGACTCGGTTGCCAGGCGTCCGGCGCTCGAGGGTGTGGACGACGACAAACTGATCCGCGAATACGGTTTGCGATATGCACAAATCGTTATTGAGTCAGCCAAATCAAGCCCAGACGAGCGCCGAGACTACCTGCAGGAAAAGCTCAATGAGCTCGATATTCAGAGCGTTGAATAATAACGATCCGTCCATTCTCTAAGAGGAATTCACGCATGCTTCGATGTGCAATTGTCGGTTTGGGAAGATGGGGCCAGCTGCTGGTCAATTCATGTATGGAGCAGGGAAAGCCAAACGGCAATGCCCTAGTCTTTACCCACGCAGTCGTCAGGTCGGCAGGGAAATACGAGGAGTATTGCAGCCAACAGTCATTAACGGCGGTAACCGATTACCAGCGTCTGGTGGAGAGCCACGATATCGACGCTGTTGTGCTCGCAACGCCGCACAGTCAGCACTTCGACCAGATCATTACAGCAGCGGCAAACAACAAGCACATTTTTGTGGAGAAGCCATTCACCATGGGGGCGGAAAACGCCCGTAATGCTGCAGAAAGTGCGCAAAATGCCGGCGTTATTATCGCCGTTGGACACAACCGGCGTTTTCTTCCGGCTCTGCAGGAGCTGAGGGCTATGATCGACGCAGGCAAGTTGGGAACAATTACTCACATGGAGGGAAACTTTTCCGGTCCCTTTGCGCTTGGTTACGAATCATCGATGTGGCGTGCGAACGCTGACGAGAGTCCGGCCGGAGGAATGACTGCGATGGGGATACACATTGTTGATGCACTCATTTACCTTGGCGGCCCAATCGCCGGCGTCAGTGCGCAGAGCCAAGGCTCGGTACTGGATGTCGACATCGACGATACAACATCTGTACTGATGCGCTTTGAGAACGGGACATCAGCCTATCTGAGTACATTGTGTGCGACGGCAAGGCAGTGGCGGTTACAGGTCTTTGGGACTGAGGGCTGGGCACAGTTGCGCGATCATCACATTCTTGATTTCTGTCCCGTGGATCAGCAAGAGGCGAAGACGACCACCTACGCGCCAGTTGATATTGAACGAGCTGAGCTGGAGGCTTTTGCGGGTGCTTGCCGGGGCGGAAAGCCCTACCCAGTAACGTTGGAGGAGGCGGTTCACGGGATCGCCGTGCAGGATTCAATCATTGAGTCGGCAGCTGCACCCTCGCCCCTCTATTCGGTAGAACGGCAGGATAGCTTTCATCCGCCTTCGCGCAGTGATCGACCGTTCACAAAACAATAACCACCTGAAGAACCATTTTTTGGTGCGTGCTCGCCATCGCATACGTCTTTTGGAGATTAGCTGAATGACAGATCATCACGCCGGTTCTGCATGGGAGTTTTGGATTGACCGAGGCGGCACCTTTACCGATATTGTTGCCCGACGACCGGACGGAACGACGGTTATTCACAAGTTGCTGTCTGACAACCCCGAGCAATATCGCGATTCAGCAGTGCAGGGCATCCGAGACATTCTTGAAGTCGAACAGACCGATAAGGTGCCGATTGAAAAAATTCGCGCGATCAAAATGGGCACAACTGTCGCCACAAATGCGCTCCTGGAGCGGAAAGGTGAGCCGACACTACTACTGACTACAAAAGGTTTTCGCGATGCGCTCCGTATCGGTTATCAAAATCGACCCGATTTGTTCGCGCTCAACATCGAGCTTCCGGAGCAGCTTTACGCCGCAGTCCAAGAGGTCGATGAGCGTATTAGCGCAAGCGGTGAAGTTCTGGTCGCACTAGACGAGGCGGGTGCCCGAGCCAGTCTGCAAAAATTTTATGATCAGGGACTCCGCAGCGTAGCAATTGCCCTGATGCACGGATACCGTCATCACGATCATGAAATTCGTCTTCTTGAGTTAGCGCAGTCTATTGGTTTTTCCCAAGTATCTGCGAGCCATCGTGTCAGTCCGCTTATGAAATTTGTGTCACGGGGCGATACGACTGTGGTCGATGCGTACCTGTCACCGATACTGCGCCGTTACGTCGAACAAATCTCCTCCGAGTTTGACGGGCTCGCCAGTCACAGTGGGCGCCTGAAGTTCATGCAGTCGAACGGCGGACTCACCGACGCCAGATATTTCGATGGAAAAGACGCTATTTTGTCGGGCCCGGCAGGTGGCGTCGTCGGCATGGCTCGAGTCTGCGAAATTGCTGGTTTTGACAGGGTCATTGGTTTCGATATGGGAGGAACATCCACGGACGTCAGCCACTATGGCGGTGAGTTCGAAAAGGTGTTTCATGCCAATGTGGCAGGTGTCCGTATTCGCGCACCGATGATGTTGATTCACACGGTGGCGGCAGGTGGCGGCTCGAAACTTCATTTTGATGGAGCGAGATACCGGGTTGGCCCTGATTCTGCGGGTGCCCACCCCGGGCCAGCCAGTTATCGCAACGGAGGGCCGCTGACCGTTACTGATTGCAACGTCATGCTCGGCAAGTTGCAGCCTCAGCTGTTCCCAAAAATATTTGGTCCTGGGGCAAACCAGGCTCTCGATAAAGACGCCTGTGCCGCCAAGTTCAGCGAACTCGCCGAAGTCATCAGATTGGAAACCGGGAATGATCGCTCTCCGGAACAGGTTGCCGCAGGGTTTCTAGAGATTGCGGTACAGAATATGGCTAATGCGATTAAAACGATTTCGGTACAGCGAGGCTACGACGTCACCACCTATACGCTCTGCTGTTTTGGTGGTGCCGGGGGTCAGCACGCCTGTTTTGTGGCCGACGCACTAGGCATTAGCCGTATATTTTTACATTCTTATGCGGGTGTTTTATCTGCTTATGGCATGGGTTTGGCAGACACAATTGTCAGCCGTCATCAGGCGGTGGAAGCGATTTTTGAGAGCGACCTGCTGAACGAGCTCGGAGTGGTTTATGAGGAGCTCGAAAGACAGAGCAGGGAGGAACTGGCAGAGCAGGGAGAGGCAGGCGAAGAAATCTCTGTAAAGCGCTCTGTGCATCTCCGTTACGAGGGCTCGGATACGGCGATCATTGTGAATGGGGACGAATTCGATGACGTTGTTTGTGAGTTTGAAAAACTGCACAAAATGCGCTTTGGCTTTATTTCGCCTAACAAGGACCTCATTGTCGAATCCGTGGAAGTTGAAGCGATCGCGTTGGCCGCCTCTGTTCGTATCGAAGCTCATGGCGACACACAGGATTGTTCGGAAAAGAAAATAGAAAGTATTGAGTGTTTCATGGAGGATCGGTGGCGCACGACTCCGGTATACGAACGAGCATCCCTCTCACCAGAGTTAATGATTGATGGGCCTGCTGTCATCCTCGACCCGGTCAGTACGATAGTCGTTGAACCCGGTTGGCGTTGCAGTACGACAACGGGTAATGACATCATTCTCGAGCGTTTCCGAGAAAAAGAAGACGATACATCGATGAGCGAGACGGTCGATCCGGTGATGCTAGAGGTATTCAATAACCTGTTCATGTCCATCGCAGAACAAATGGGCGTTGTTCTCGAGAACACGGCTGCGTCAGTTAACATCAAGGAGCGGCTGGATTTTTCCTGTGCGATATTCGCTCCAGACGGGTCACTGATTGCCAATGCGCCGCATATGCCCTCGCACCTTGGGTCGATGGGGGAGACGATAAAGACAGTTATTCGTGAACGTGAGGGTGATATCAATGCAGGCGACGCCTACATTCTGAATGCGCCATACAATGGCGGCACCCACCTGCCCGACGTAACGATAGTAAAGCCGATTTTTTCTGTCGAGGGTAACTTGCTATTTTATGTCGCATCCCGAGGTCATCACACTGACATAGGCGGCACAGTGCCTGGTTCTGCGCCTGCAAATTCGACGAGTATCGAAGAAGAAGGGGTTCTTATCGATAACTTCTTGCTCGTTGAGAATAATAACTTTCGTGAAGACGAGATTTACAATGTGTTGACTGCCGGCAAATGGCCTTCACGCAATCCGGCAATGAATATTGCGGACTTCAAGGCTCAGTTGGCAGCGTGTGAGAAAGGAGCCTATGAACTCGGCCTCATGGTCGAACATTATGGTGCCGATACCGTCCATTCCTACATGCGTCACGTTCAGGACAATGCTGAAGAGGCGATTCGCCGGGTTTTGGAGACACTGGAGGATGGTAGCTTTGAGTACGAAATGGACTGTGGCAGCAAAATTTGCGTGTCCATAGCGGTGGACCGAGAAAAACGCGAGGCCACAGTTGATTTTGCGGGCACCAGTGCCCAGCACCAGGGGAACCTGAACGCGCCCAGGGCCGTCGTTTACGCTGCCGTGCTGTATACATTCCGCTGCCTCGCGCGGGACAAGATTCCGCTCAATGAGGGTTGTCTCCGGCCACTGAAGGTTCTGATCCCAGATCACAGCATGATCAGCCCTGAATATCCGGGCGCCGTCATATCCGGGAATACTGAAACCGCTCAGGCCCTGGTGGGCACCTTATTTGGTGCCTTGCGGGTTGCCGCCTCGTCGCAAGGGACAATGAACAATTTTATTTGGGGTAATGAGGAATTCCAGTACTACGAGACAATCTGCGGCGGATCGGGCGCAACTCCTGATCACGATGGTGTCGACGCTGTACAGACGCACATGACCAATTCCCGGCTCACCGACCCCGAAATACTCGAGTGGCGCTTTCCAGTTCTGCTGGAATCTTTCGAAATTCGACAGGGTTCTGGTGGTGATGGTAAGCGGAAGGGTGGCAACGGTGTTGTGCGACGCGTCAAATTCCTATCCGATTTTAAAGCCAACGTCCTATCCGGGCACCGCCGAATTCCGCCGTATGGGTTAGAAGGTGGGGAGAGCGGGAAAAACGGAGTGAACTTCGTCGAACACCATGACGGATCAGTGACGCAGCTATCGGGTATGGATCAGATCGCGCTACAACCCGGGGATGTCTTTGTGATCAAGACCCCCGGCGGAGGGGGGTACGGGGAGAAAAAGTAGTGACTATTGTGCCGTCCCGTTAATGATAGGCCTTGAAAATAAGCCGTCGAAAGTGACTCGCGTTGCCGACGAGACAAGGTGTACGCCCGACGGTAAGCCTTGAGACTGTCTAATTTGCAAGCATTTGCCGCGGTGAATCACTGCGACTATGCCGCACCCGCCGGGTCGAGCAAGACTGCGTCCACCTCGACATCAAAATCGATAAAACTTAATTGGACCAGAGCGCCGGCTACGCTGGGCGCTTTACAGTAATCGCGGTACACATGATCGAATTCGCCACAATCTGTATGTCGACACAGATTGACGTTGACTATGTCGTCCGGCTTCAGTCCCCTTGCTCCCGCAACGGCCATCAGGTTCGCGAGCGTCTGGTGGACCTGTATCTCGAACGAAGCCTCGCTAAGGCGCTGCCCTTCAGTTTGGCGTGGCGTCTGCCCGGATATAAAAACCAAGCTTCCCGCAGCCCCGACAGCCCTCCATTTATACAGGGCCCGCTCGGGAGTGTAGAATCGCTGCAGCCAGAGAAAAAGGAGATGGCGATGACCATGTTGCTAGATACGGCTCTGCATCTGAGCCTAGTTGTTCTGCCAGCAATTTGTCTTTTCTGGGCCCTGAGTAAGCTGGGGCTGGAAAGCGTTGTGGATGCATTTGGCGGGACCCTCGGTGCGCTAATCTTCACGGCTTGGATGGTCGCTACCATTCCCATCGCTTTTGATCTGGGATTGTGGGGAGAGCTTAAAGTTGAGAGGATCGCCCAAGAGGGGAAGCAGATCGGGTAAAGCCCTCGGATTGAATAGCCTTCAAATCATTTTATGGGGTGTCTGGTAAAAGTCTATGTCCCACATGAACTTACGCTATCAACAGCAGCATTGTGAGTTAACGCTCAGCGAGGGCGTGGCGGAATATCGGTCATATCTCCGAGATATCGACAGAAAAGCGATGACCGATGGAGAGGATTCCCGGCTGATTTTAGAGCATGACGCAACACACGTGATTTTTGGGATGGATACCTCTTTGGAGCAGGAGGCCGGCCTTGATACGTGGCTTATTTTCGGATGCCGGTTTAAATGGCGGTACCTGCGGGGTTATTCGCAGCTGCCTGAGATTAAGGCCTTATACCAAGCGTTAATGACTGAAGGCGGCTGGCGCTTATTTCTGAAACTCTATTGGAAGTGCCTCGGTTTGAAGTGGCGGATCTTTCGCCGAACTCGACGTATGAGTCAAAAGTGGCCCTTTCAATTCCCCGAGGAGTGGCTGGCTCTGCCTATTTCAGCGTTGAGAGAACGTCACGGCATCGACATCCTCACTTACGAAGAGCGCGACACCGGTGATTTACTCGAATGGAGCGGACAGTATTGATTGGTGTAGCCACCCCCCTGGTACTGAGGCCTCCGCGTTAGAGCTTCCCAACCCGTCGTCGCGTGAGACGGGCGCATGCAAAATGTCCATGGTCCCATGTCTCTTGGCCCAACATCACAGGAGGCTTTTATTGATGAATGGCCATATATGATTCCGGCCGCCGTGATGACGGCAGGGTCACGGCATTGTTCAAGACGCTCAACTTGTTGGAGGGAGCGTGGGACTCATGCGTTGCCGTAGACGGCGGAAATCTTGTTCGCTCTCGCGCAAGGGTTTAGTACCCCCGCTCAAAATCGGTAGTGGATTTTATATATCCACCGTCCGGTGTGTGGGCCTTGGGGATATCGTTGGCTATCAGCCCTAAACCGTCCGGTTATGGCAGGTTATAATAATTCAATTTGCTGTCGCTGCTTGCGAACACCCAGAGTGGGGTCGTGTCGACTCGGCGAAGATTGAGTCGAGCGGGAAGCAATAAAAAGACGAGGGTAGAGATCGGGACACTTTTCGCAAAGAGTATTTACCGCAAGATAACGTCGTGCGCGGGTAATTGCGGTTAAGGCGTGGACTCGCCTTAATTCACTACCGAGGTGCCGCCATCAACTGGAATGACCTGACCGGTAATGAAGGCTCCTGCGGGTGAGGCCAGCATAATGGCGATACCAGCAATATCGGTGGCTTTTCCCCAGCGACGCATGGGAATGGTCTGCAGTTCGGCCTCATAGGCTTCTTGATCATTACTTAGGAATTCAGTCATCTTTGAAAAAAAGCGGCCGGGAGCAATAGCGTTCACGCGAATGTGATCTTTTGCCAATTCGGCTGACAGTATGCGAGTGAGTTGATGAATACCTGCTTTAGAGATTGCGTAACTGAAGTTGTCGACAGCGTTCCCCACCATGCCGGCGATGGAACCAATGTTGATAATGCTAGCGGTGCTGTCGGCACTGGCGTTTGCCTGTAGCAATGGTGTCAGGGCCTGAATCAGGAAAAAAGGGCTTTTGGTATTAACGTTCATCGTTTTATCCCAGCCTTGCTCTGGGAACTGGCCAAAGGGTGCCCCCCAACCAGCGCCTGCGTTGTTAACGAGCACATCGATATGCTGCTCGCAAGAATTCAACTCGGATACGAGATTCTGGAGCCCCTCAGAGGTTGCAACATCACCGGGGATGGCAACGCATTCGCCGTACTGACTCAATTCTGCCGCGGCGCTGATGCAGGCATCACGCTTTCGGGCAGTGATGTACACACGCTTGGCGCCTGCCTCTAGGAACCCTTGCGCCATAAACGAACCCAGCCCGCGGCTAGCCCCCGTAACAACACAAATTTTGTCTTGCATGGAAAACAAGGATTCAATCATTCTTTCCTGCCTTTTTTATGAGCGCCGGATTATGAGAGTGTACCCCTCGTTTGTGACACCAAGCTCGCTTTTAGTCATTAGCAACTGATACCTAACCGAGCAGGGTGTGGATAATATAGCCAGCCACAATAGACATCAGGATGACTATGAAATCCCCTCTGAGCAAGGCATAGAATATCGGCACACAGAGTGCCGCAGCGAGTAGGACTGATCTGTTCAGAGTGTGTTATCTCTTATCAACATGAAGAGGCATCTGCGATGCTGAAAATGCTGACAGTGGGTGCGTCCCTGCAGACGCCTGTGGCTCTATCCAAGGTGCCGACCGCTTGTCTGCGCTGCAGATATTTTCCGCAGTTTTCTTTGGCGTTCCATCGCTCGGTGATGACCCGGTTGTTCGAATCTTCCAGGTTATCGGTCAGGTCTGTAGTTTGGAGTCCGTCAAAGGTTTTGGTGGGCCTGAACTTTTCGTTGAGTAGCGCTGTGAAGCCGTCTCGCTCTCGGTCCTTAAAATGCCCCCGTAGCAAAATGTTTACCGTCATGTCAGTCTCTTCGGCAGTGTTTTGGCCTGTTTCAATACTCTGCAGTGTGTCTCAATGAGTATATAGCGTTCTTGCAGTAGATGGCCTCAAATCACCCTTTATGGGCTTCTGATGAAATTACAGTTATTCTTCATTAATACCACGCAAATGATCAACAGGAGATCAATATGAAGTACCTCGCTTTTGCGATTCTTGCCGTTTGTGTCGCTGGGTCGGCTATTGCTGACGACCATAGCGCCAATTTATCTTTTGAGCCGCGTCAAGAAAGTGCCCCAATGACTCTTACATCAATACACCTGTCTCAGGGCGGTGGAGTGATAACTGCAACAGGGGAGATGGGTAAATACGGTCGTGTTTACACGACCTACACGCTGACAGCTGATCCGGGCGGCATGCAGGGCACTGTACTGGGAGAAGGTAGGGGAGCAATGGAGGACGGTACATTTGCGTCAGGCTCTGGTTCGGGCGCTTACTACCGAGAAGGAACGAAATTCACCATGCACATTTTTTTCAAAATCAGTGATGGCACTCAGAACCTCGATAAAATTGTGTTCGACGCCGCTACAGGTGAATTAACGCATGATGCTTATATCGTGAAATGAGCCAGAGATTCTATTGTTAAAGAGTATTACTGCCCGCCTTGAGCGGGCTTTTTATTTGCGCTCCTGAAAGCGAGTTGGCCCGCCTTCGGAGTATTTCGACACACCCTCTTAGCCTTTAGGAACCGTAAGGTAATCTATTGCGATGCATGTCCCAAATTAACGTTGGGTGGCGGACAATCCTATTTGCTTTCTTTAAGTGAAGTTCGGTACTACCATGCTGGCGGCGTCGTGATCAGCGATTTAATTGCGCCGAATATTTTTCGCGTAGTTTCACGACGCCTGTTTTACGCAAAAAAGCGGAATTGCTAGCGATTTTTTTTGAGTGGGTAATCAAATCAGACATGGCTAAGTATTCATGGGAGATGCAGTGACAATAAAACTCCTTTCTCGCATAGCCCTCTTGGCCGCGGCGCTACTGCCCATAGCGCATCTCACTTCTTTGGGAGTGATGGAAGCGAGTGGTTTTGTCCTGTTGACGGCCAGTGCCGTGCTTTTCGCGCTGGAGTCCAGCGTCAATTCTGCAGTTGCGCTAAGGCGAGTTCACACTGGCGCCGCTATTCCTATTGTGGGCTATGTCATTTTGACCCTGCTAAGCATTGGTGTGATGTTGGACCAGCCTGATGATCAAATAGCCGCGCTTCGCGAACTCAAATGGGTGCTCTATTTTTTTGCCTTTTTGTACTTTTTTGACCGTTTTTGGCGCGACGCGTGGAGGCGCTATATTCCTGTGCTTTCGAGTGCCGTGGCAGTGATGGGACTCTTCGGGCTTTGTCAGTTTGTGTATGGATGGGAATGGCCGCGGCCAGAGTCAGTTTTGTCACCTTGGGGCGAGTACTTTCGTGTAACTGGGTTTTTCAATCAGCCCCAATCCTTTGCTGGTAACTTGGGCATGGCAACATTGTTTTTGCTGGGCTTCACAATGAGTCATTTTGAAAGGGGATCGAGAGTCGTCGAGAATCCACCTTTTCATCTGCTGGCATTCGTGATCATGGGCTTGCTAGGTGTCTTACTCACGTTGACGCGTTCCGCTTGGCTCGGTGCTGCTGTCGTAGCGGTGCTCGCGTTTGGCCGAGTCAAAACAAGTTGGGGTGCTATTACCCTCGTGGTTTTCCTAGTGCTTACGGGTATAGGTTGGTATTCCGGCTCGCCATTCAGCGACAGATTATCAAGCGATGTAAGCGTCAACGAAGAGAGTATCGAGATTCGCCAAGAGCTATGGGAGGCTAATTGGCGTATGTTTCAGGACTCTCCCTATTTAGGGATTGGGCCGGGTCAGAATCTCAGTCGGCTTGAAGAGTATTACCAAGAGGCCGAGGTTGAATATGGGATTATTGACCGGGCGCACAACAACATATTGGAGCATCTGGCTGGCCAAGGCCTCTTTGTAGCGGGCTTCTATTTGATCTTCTCAGGTTATTTTCTATGGGCAGCGTATTGCGTCTCAGTTCGGCAGGACGCAGATCGCTTTGTGAGAAGTATCGGCGCAGGGAGTCTTTGTGCCCAGGTTTATTTTCATATTTTAGGGTTGGTGGATAGCAATTTCTTTGATCAAGAGGTCAAAAATATTGTCGTGTGGGTCTGGGCACTGACTGCTGCTGCGTATGGCCGCAATAGAGAGCCTGCCGTAACCTGAAGAGCTGAAGTCACTCTGGCTGCAACTCACTGACTTAGCGCTAGAAATTGGCAGATCGATAGGCTATTCATCGTGGTGGGGTCAAATCGTATACCCTTTGCCTATTCTTGCTACTGAATATAAGACTCGGAAGCCAATTCTGACAGAGTGAAGACGGTGTTTTTGAGCGCGAAGGCGTTCAGCGGGCTTTGAGCAGCATAATAATTGAAGATGCGGTCGGCCTGCAGGTGCACAGGCGTTTGATATGCCACAAATTTCTCAGCCGCCGATGCGGACACTGCATAGGCGTGTGCGCCGAGCACCTTGCCCATCTGATAGACGTCCGGTGAGTGGGATCGCATGCAGATGTTGTCGATCCAACTTCGGCTGACCTTATGCCAGTTGGCGACCCGTAGGTAATGAAACCCCAGGTAGATCTGCTGTTGGAGACGGTAGCGTAGAGTCGGCAGCTTGTGGCCATAGTAGCCCAACATCAACAGTTCCCAATCTTCGGGTAGTTGCCCAATAACACTGTCAAAGTATTGCAGTTGGTCAGGTTGCGGTAGGACGTCATCTTCCAGAATCAGTATCCGCTGATGCCCCTCATCCAACATGTTTTGATAAATATTGCGGTGAGACAAGGCGCAGGCTACCTCTCCCAGATTCATTGAACGTGAGGTTCTCTTGGTGTGTCTGTGCGCTACATCGTCATAGATTTGTTGTTCTATCACCTGTGTTGAGGAGTAGTCCTTCTTATCTGTTCCCCAGAAATAACACCAGTTGAGCCCATCTAGTACCTTGGCGACATTGGCATGTCGTGCGGTAGTGTGGGGCAGACTCAATACATAAATCTTGTCGAAATACCGATTCAGCGGTTGGAATATATCTGGCGTCATCGCACTACTAAGGCTATTGGTTACTCTGTATTCGACTTGTCGCGGTGAGAGGCTTGGCTTAATGACCACAGCGCAGCGTATTTGTGGAAGGCGTATTGACTGAGTATAACAGCCATCAGAAGGCCTCGTTGGCCGTCCAGAAATCCCCCGCGGATCACGTATTGATGCAGAAAGTCGACAATGCTGCGCAAAAAAGCGAAGGTAATCGAGCTCTTTCGCCCAGCCTTGTCTTTTTCACCTGCACCCAGAACCCCATATTTCAAATGTTTTTCAATCACATGTTGGTAATCACGCCAGCTATGGTGAATAAGAGGAGACTTGAGTATCCGAATTCGATATTCAGGTAGGAGCAACGTTTCATGAACACTGCGGTCCTTAAAACGCGCTCCAGTTTTTTCAAATAATTTTCCCTGAGGGGTCGCATAACGGCCGTGTTTGAGAGGCGCTCCAAATAAGTAGGTGTGCCAGGGAAATTTTAGAAAGTTAGCGCCCAGGTTGGGTTCGCTCAGCACAGAGTCAATTTCGTGTTTAAGCTCTTCAGTTACAACTTCGTCTGAGTCCAGAGATAGCACCCAGTTGTGCTCACACCAGTCCAGCGCTCGATTGCGTTGCGGACCAAAACCGGGCCAATCGGTTTCATATACGCGGTCTGCGTACTGGCGTGCAATCTCCAGCGTGCCGTCTGTACTGCCTGAATCAACAACGATTAATTCGTCGACCCAGCCAGCTACTGACTGTAGGCATTGCTCTATGCGATCAACTTCGTTGCAAGTAATGACAAAGCAGGAAATAGGTCGTCTCATGAAAATGAGTATAAGGTATTTCGGTAATTTCATTCGCGTCATCAACTTACCAATCGAGGTTTGACTATTAGGCTCATGCGGGCGCTCGTTAGGGCGTCTTGGTGGTTCGATGGACATCGCGCCGGAGCATGATGCGAGAAGCCGTCTGCACCACAGTGTTGTGATTCCCGCGCTCCAGCTAGGGCATAACGAGCTTGGAAATTCGAGCCGTTGAAATCGCCCCTTTCAGTCAAAAAAGGCTACTATCTATGTAAAGGAAAGGCAGTGAATTAAAGATGTCGGCACCAAAACTGGACGCTATCCTGCCGCTGAAGATTGATGGCAGCTATGGCGTAGAGGACTTACGCCGCACCGATATCCTGATGGCTTCTTTGAGTGCGTTTTTTGAGCCAAATACACTCAGCACCTTTTTAGTCGTGACGCCTGGCGATGAGGTCGCCGCAGTACGAGATTACTTGTCTCGTTGGACCAGCTTACCTATCGAAGTGATGGCTGAGGAGAAGCTGGTGCCAGAGCTGCTGCGCTTTCCCGGCCTGCGCGGGTGGAGAAAACAGCAGCTTGTGAAATTGGCGTCGAGCCGCGAGCTTTGCAGTGAGTTCTGTGTGACATTCGATGCGGACGTATTTAGCACTCGACCCACATCGCGCAGTGATCTCCTTCCAGGTGGCAAGGCATTGATGCAGTATGAGGACAGAGCGCTGCACCCTCGGTGGTGGGCCTCATCGGCTCGGTTGCTCGCGCTGAGTAAAGATGTCGGGGACCCAAAACGTGGTATGTCGATAACTCCTGCTATTCTCTCTAAATCCATTCTAGATTCGCTCGCGAGCACACTGTCAAGCAACCGTTATTCTTGGGCAGAGGTTTTATGCAGGCTGCATCGGCCCAAACATCCCAGCAATTGGACTCCCGCGCGATTTATGAAATCAAAGTGGACCGAGTACTCGCTGTACTATCTCCATGCGGCTGCAATTGACGCGCTTGAGGAATATCACATAGAAGGGGGCACCGAGGCCACGCCGCAAATACTATTGGGACATGAGGCTCATCCCTTCGAGTCATGGCAGCCCGCCTTTACCTTTGGGCCTGATAATCCGGCCCTGTTTTGCCTTGTAGGGAGTAAAAGCGGACTAACGCCCGCCAAGGTATGGGATGTCATTGGCGAATTTATTCCCAATAGCAGCCCAGTGAGATGATGTGCCGATACACATTGTGCGGGAATATCAACTGGTCTCGATGGACCTTTTCTGATTGGGAATGGACAGGGCTTCGTCGACGAGCGAGGTTACTTCCTCGAGCTCAATTTTCTCCATTAATGCCGCTCCCTTGAGCCGATAACCCCATTTTTTCATGTGCTTATGCAGCCCGCGGGAAGCCATGATGCCGGCATAGGCATTGGCGACAGTACTCAGCCCCTGGTAGGGGCCGGTTCGCAAAGGGTTGCTATGCGCATACAGACCAATCACGGGTGTTTGTTGAGTGGTCGCCATGTGCAAAGTGCCGGAGTCGGGTCCAATTACGAGTCGAGCATGTTCACAGAGCGCCAGTAATTCTTTCAGTGATGTCCTGCCCGCCGCATTGATAATTGAATTCGAGGCAAGTTCGCAGATCTGTCTTGCAAGATCAATATCACGTTGAGCTGCACTCCCTGTCACCAACACTCGTAAGCCTTTTGAATAGCAATAATCAGCCAGTGCCGCGTAGCGCTCAGGCATCCAAATACGTTCATTATGGCTAGCGCTAGGTGCCAGCAATACGTAATCGGGTTTCCCGTTAACTAATTCACTAGCGGTCTGTCGGTCTTGTTCGGATATCGGAATACGCCAAGCCGCAACAAATGGAGGGACTCCGATGGTGTGAGCGAATTCCTTGAATACATCAAGCACATGAAATGCTTCAGAGGGAGCGACGTGCTCGCTGACGACAAGGTTATGAAGTTCTCTCCCGTATCCCGCAGGGAAGCCAATTTTACGTTTCGCTGATAGCATTCTCCCCAGCAGGTTAGCGCGCATAGAAGTCTGCATTTGCAGCAATACATCAAAGGCGGGCCGTGTTCTGAGTTCTTGTTTGACCTCTCCGTAAGCCCGGAAACCTTTAGCTTTGTCAAAGATGATGAACTCTATTCCGGGAAGATCGCCGAGCAATGTGTATTCAAGGCGACCAATAATCCATGTGATTGCTGCCTGGGGGTAGTGCCTCTGAATGGCTTGTACTACCGCCGCGACATGACAAACGTCACCGATTGCGGAGAGGCGTACAATACAGATTGAAATAACTTCCCCAGAAGATGGAGGCATATAATATGAGACCAATAAGTGGGCGTGTGATGCGCGCGTCGCGCAGACATCGTGATTAGACTACATGACGCCTCTCAGCCAAACAATTCTTGCAGCGACCGGTGACTTCATTATTTACGATGATGAATTGATATCGGCACCGAGTCCTCGATTGTTTGACCCAAATGAGTGGGGTGAAAAAGCGACCCCGCATGCCGAGGGGCGAGGCACGGTGTGGTTCATTGAGCAGCCTGATGGTGAGTGGATCTTAAAAAACTTCCGGCGAGGAGGACTGGTTGGTCGATTTATCAAGCGGCGGTATTTTTTTTCGGGAAATCGGCGCACCAGAATGGCGCGAGAATATCTCTTGTTGTGTCGGCTTCATCAAATGGGTTTACCGGTTCCACGACCGGTTGCGGCTTGCTCAAGGAAAACGACTTTATTTAGCTATTCGGGGAGCCTGCTGACTCAACGGCTGGTTGATGTGCGATCTCTCGCTTCCTGGCTCTCTAGCGAGGAGCCTCTTGGCGATAGTCAGTGGCGCGAGATAGGGCGCACAATAAGAAAGTTTCATGATTGCGGCGTTTTCCACAGTGATCTCAATGCGGGTAATATTCTGCTTAATGAAAATTTGGTCTACCTAATTGATTTCGATCGGGGCAGATTTAGAAGTAGCCGCTTTGGGCCCGACTGGAAACGCGCCAACCTCAAGCGCCTCAGGCGCTCTCTAGACAAACTACCTCTAGGTGCTCAACTCCATGGTGAGGGCGGCTGGGAACTACTTTGCGCCGGATACGACGGGTAACGGGCAAAGTTCCTGGCGATAGGATGGTGAGGGGGTGACGCTTAGTCGTTCGCCTGTAGCTCGCGTCAGCCACGTGCCTTCACTGCTTGATTAATGAGGGCGATGTAGTCACCGACTCTATCTGGTAGCGCAGAATATGCTTCGCGCGCGCATGCCTCAAGGCGTTCCCTGAACACAAGGTCATGGGCCAACTTCTGCCAAGATTCGTAAAGTGCCTCGTCGGTTTCGACAATGCTGATTGCCTGTTTCGAGATTAAATATTCGACTTCTGCGGTAAAGTTGTGTGTGTGTGGGCCAACAATAATCGCTTTTCCCCAGCTTAGGGGCTCAAAAACGTTGTGACCCCCGGCATCGATCATGGATCCACCGACAAAGACAAAACTGGCGTGCGCGCAATACGCGTCAACCTCACCTATTGTGTCCACTACAAGAACACCCATGTCGGCCCCTACAGCCGTCAAAGATGATGTTCTGCCTACTTTAAAACCGTCAGACTCTAGTGCCTTAATGATGCTCGGTACCCGGGGAGGGTGCCTTGGAATAAGGACCAGCAAGCTGGTGCTGGAAACGCCGCGCCAAACTTCTGTGATGATTCTCTCTTCTCCGGGGTGTGTCGAAATCGCCAGCGTAAAGTCCCGATGAGGAAGAGGGTTTTCCGGTTTTCTCTCATGAACGCGGCGGGTCATTTTTAGGCTGCCCGTGAAATGGACTTTCTCTGGTGGGCATCCCATTGCGACAAATCGTTTTGCATCACCGGCTTCTCGGGCCCACACGGCGGTGACTCGTTTGAGTGCACCTGGATACAACCATCGTCTCGCAAGCACGGAGCGAAAAGTTTTGTCGCTAATGCGGCCATTCACGATATGGATCGCGACGCCATCTCGGTGGCATTGCTCATAGAGTTCGGGCCAGACTTCGGTTTCGACCACAAAAACAGAAGAGGGTTGGTGCTGCTTAATAAAGATTTTTACAGATTGCGGATAATCGAGCGGGCAGTAGCGAATAGTGACCTTATCGTTGAATGTCGCGCTGGCCAGTCGGTACGCTTCGGGCGTATTGCAGGTGACCAGCACGCCGTGCTCAAGCGCTTCGCTGATAAGCGGTGTTGCAAGTCGCATTTCCCCCACGGAGGCGGCGTGAAACCAAACGGGCGTGGCGCGCCGCGCCGTCCTATTAGCAAAGCCAAATCTTTCTAGCAGGTAGGTCAGCCCGCCACGCCGAGTTATCGTTTGCTGCAAAGACCAGACGACGACCACTGGCGTCATTAAAAACCAGAGTGTTCGATAGAGAATTAAGGACACTGACTTCAGTCTCTTTTCTGTCGCTCGCGGGCCACGCTTCGGGGGTGGAATTGATCAACCGCACACGTCATGGATTTGCCGATTCTCAAGATTACCGGCTACCCGTTCGCAAAGATATGCATCTAAACCGAGACGGATGATGCAGGTAACGAGAGCTTAATGGCGTTTTTCAGAGAGCTGACTTTTAGGTTCGGCGTAGTGGTGTTTTACCCATTTCTTATAGCTGGCCGCACTTCTAATGAACCAAACAACGGTTACCACGATTAGCAAACTGAATAATCCAAAAAACAGTTCATTGGACAAAGTCATTAGTGTTATTCCCCTATAGCGCTATTTTTTATCTAAACACGATGTTGGACATGGTTCAAAGTAGATTTCTGCCCCAGTGACAACGGTGGCTAAACGAGTATGAAGGGCTTCGATACTAAAAATGCGCTGTCCCGGTGCGAGTTCGGTTGGGCGCCACCTTTGGTTATGGTATTCCAGCGCGACCCGCCTCAAACCATATCGGCGCTGTCCATGCGCGCTCCTGTATCGTTGCAGGGATGCGCGCATTATCACAGGCGTCGGGGCGACTCTCTTTGTCAAAGTTCAGGCACATTCTTGTCGACCAGCGGCAGCTAGGGTTTTCGATCACCCGAGCGTAGTACACGGCATCCTGCTCAGCATTAAAATCGCTGTCTTCCCAGACGCCACATAAAGTGGCATAGCCCTCGCCGTAAGCGGCGCAAGTGCTCGTGTCGACACCTGCGCCATTATTGGCATTACCCGCGACATCGACAACTGATTGCTCAAAGTGGCCGTCTGCATTGACCCAGCCTTTAATAATTTGCAACCGTTGCAGTGGATGCCCCGGCTTATCGGAGATCCCAGCATCGGCGTTTGCAGAAACGACGAATCGTGGCTTTGCTGATTCATTGGGAGACGCCGGTAATACGCTTCCCATCGGCACGCCGTTTCGATACCCCTCACCCGCGAGATTGGTCTCGCTGCAGATGGTCTTAGATAACTCCCATCCAGCGAAAAAACGCGGTGCGATTCTAGGTCCGCTGGTAGCGAAAGTTTCTCGTCGTTTGAGCGCGTTAAATATTGAGTCGCGGTTATTAGCCTCAGCCCAGACGCCAGCCAAACCACCAGGATTCTGAAAAGCAACAGCGCGTGGTTTACCCGCAACCGTTAGCGCTTGGATAGCAGTAGCGCCATATTTGTAGGGTCGCTGATACTCGCTTACCGCACCTGGTGCCGCAGTATGGGAATCAGTGCTTCCTATGAAGCCAAATTGGTAGGGGTTTACACCCAAGCGTAGCCGTTCGCGGATGCCGTCTATCAGAGCATAGCGTACGTAATCGTTGCGGCTGGTGCAGCCTTTACCCGCTTGCG
>Ga0209374_1001209_pt1 | contig 26021 bp, 24 predicted proteins | sample SaaInlLV_DNA_10m_FD_184683 | JGI IMG/M metagenome (GOLD analysis project Ga0209374, IMG submission 184683) | Marine microbial communities from expanding oxygen minimum zones in the Saanich Inlet - SI075_LV_DNA_10m (SPAdes) (version 2) | ecosystem: Environmental > Aquatic > Marine > Unclassified ... | reverse complement strand
CTTAACTTCGAAGGAGCGATTGGTAAATCCACCGTGCACGCGATGAGACTCGGCGTCGCGGTCGGCTTTTCCGGCATGGTCGACGCCCTCCTTGCCCGCGTCCTAACAGAACTTAAAACGCGCGGTGAAGGCAAGCCAGTCGTGCTTTCCACAGGCGGTAGCATTGCCAATCTCACCAAGGACTGGGTGGAGAAAAGCCACTTCGTCGAGGACCTTACCTTGATGGGCTTAGCCGTGGCGTTTGGACGGCAGGTGTAAGGAAATAAACGGGGTAATTATCAAAGTTTTTCCCCTTCCAAGTCTCCCACTCTCTAGCGAAGCGATTGTATTAAATTCAATATGCAGTGGCATTGGGATAAACCCGCTCGCTATGGGTGATTCTTGGTAGGTAGCGACTCGCGCCCTTCGTAGCGACTGGCTTTATGCCAGGAGTTCGTCCTCCCTATTACCGCGCGAAATAGAATCGCGGACGTCCAGATAAATCCTCCAGGCACTCACCTTGCAACCCGGCCGCCACAGCCAGTGCATCCAAAGCCTCGGCCTGTGCGATACCGGTCTCCAGCGCCAGCAACCCGCCAGGCTTCATGTGACTCGCGGCGTCTTTAAAAATGAGGCGACAATCGTCAAGGCCATCCGCGCCCGAAACCAGCGCGTTGTGTGGCTCGTAGTCGACCACTTCGGGCTCGGCGGTGGTCATTTCTTCGTCGGTTAAATATGGCGGGTTTGAAATTATGAGATCATAGCGTTGCTCACCTAGCCCCAAAGGGCGCCACCAATTTCCCTCATAAAACGTGACCTGAGCATCTAACCCCAGAGCGGCCGCATTTTCTTGTGCTAGCGAAAGCGCTTCGGCGCTGACATCGACCGCATCGACGCGGGCCTCTGGATATCTATTTGCCAACGCTAAGGCTAACGCACCAGACCCCGTGCCCAAATCCAAAATCATCTTGGGGTTTGCCGTTAAGGCTTCAGTCACAAGCTCGATCAACTCTTCGGTCTCGAAGCGTGGGATCAATGCCCGCCGATCCACTTTGAGCTCCATGTCGCAGAAATCTACCGTGCCGACGATGTATTGCAGCGGTTCGCGCTCCGCACGGCGTTTGACCAGAGGGCGCAGAGCGGCGAGCTGCGTTTCAGTGAGTGGACGATCGAGGTCGAGATACAATTCCAGCCGCTTCACCCCGAGCGAGTATGCAATCAATGTATCTGTATCCAGTCGTGCATTCGGCACGCCCTTGGACTCGAAGAAAACCTCCGTGCGCTCTTTAATTACGCGAATCGTTAACAGTGCCATAATACGTTTTTAGAAAATTAGACTTACATTAAACTGTGGCGTCGTTGCTTGCAACGGCCTCTTAGGTAATTGGCCTGATCCAACTGCTGGCCGTTGCAAGCAACGGCGCCACAAACAAACGATTTCGCATTTTATAGACAGAATTTTTCGAAGTCATTTTTCTGCACTTTCAGCTCTCAAGCCTCAGCTCTCAAGTCTCCCTAGTTTCAGCCCTCTGCCTGTGCCTTCAACAGATTCTGAATACGGGCATCATAATCGAAATCCTGCAGACCATCGATCAGATCCTCAAGATCTCCATCAATTACCGACGGCAACGACAGGTTCAAGCCAATCCGGTGATCGGTGAGGCGACCTTGCGGATAGTTGTAAGTGCGAATGCGCTCGGAGCGGTCGCCGGTGCCAATCTGGCCCTTACGTTCTGCAGCATATTTCGCATGTTCCTCGTCCTCTTTCGCCTTGAGTAAGCGCGAGCGCATCACAGTTAACGCCTTGGCACGATTCTTAATCTGCGAACGCTCGTCGGCACAATACACCGTCACTCCAGTCGGGATGTGCGTCATCATCACCGCAGAGTCAGTCGTATTAACGTGCTGACCACCTGCGCCCGAAGCACGCATCGTCGCAATGTCCAAATCCTGGGTGCGAATCTCGATATCCACCTCTTCCGCCTCAGGCAGCACGGCCACCGTAGCAGTCGAAGTATGGATGCGGCCTTGCGTCTCGGTCACGGGCACACGCTGCACGCGGTGTACACCACTTTCAAATTTCAAATACTTGTAGGCATCTTCGCCGGTCATGTTGAAAATAATTTCACGGTAGCCACCGGTATCGGCCAGGCTGGTGCTCATCACTTCCACCTTCCAACCACGTCGCTCGGCGTAACGACTATACATACGGAACAGATCCCCAGCAAAAATATTGGCTTCATCGCCGCCCGCGCCGCCACGGATTTCCATCACCGAGTTACGGCTATCGGTCGGATCTGGTGGAATCATCGCGCGCAACACATCGTTTTCCAAGGTTTCGATCTGAGCGCGAAGCTCGACCAGTTCTTCTTCCGCCATTTCGCGAATTTCTTCCTCAGTCTCCTTATCCGCAATCATCGCCTCATTTTCTGCGATCGCTTTATAAGCCGCATTGAAGGCTTCGAATTTTTCGATCAAGCTGCTTACACGCTGATGCTCGCGGCCCACCTCGGCCGCACGACGTTGATCGGAATAAAAGTTCGGTTCAGCAATTTGAGCGTCCAAGGATTCAAGCTTGGCACGGAATGGAGCAATATCAGGAATTTTTGACATATTTTTGTATGTAAGCTCACAAAATGTAGTGAGTGTATAAATCAATTCGCGAAAGTCGCCGCAAGGTCAACCACGGAGGGCTGGCGAGAAATTAAATCTGGCGCTACCAGCGCTCAAGATTCTTCGCGATCGAGCTCTAATCCGCGGCGCGGCAGCAATTGTGCAGTTAGGACCCACGGCGTGTCGATTGAAATGCCGCGCGATTGGTGGCGAGCGGGTTGATCCCGCGATTCTGCTGGGGTTGACCGATTCTGTCGGGAAGGACGATTCTATTGGGGAGGGTCGACCTCCGTGTCGACCGCAAGTGCTTTAGAAATAACATTAAATTCCAAAATTTTATGGATGGTTAGTCAGGTCAGCCAATCCCGCATCGGTACCGGACGACACGGAGGTCGTCCCTCCCAAGAGCCAGAAGCGAATCCCGCAGCGTACCGGACGACACGGAGGTCGTCCCTCTCAAGAGCACATCGCAAAAAAAAATCAGCGCCTCTGCGCGAGATCACAGTGCCCGTAAAGCCACCGCCCACACAGGACTGCCCTGAGAATCTTGGCGTAAAGCCAGTCGCTACAAAAAAGGTTCATCGTCATTTACTGGGAAAATACTACTCTGCGCCTAATGTGCCGGCGATTCTATTGGGGAGGGTCGACCTCCGTGTCGACCGCCAGAAGTTTAGAAATAATATTAAAAATCCAATATTCTATGGGCGGTTAGTCAGGTTAGCCATTCCCGTAGCGGTACCGGACGACACGGAGGTCGTCCCTCCCAAGAGCCAGAAGCGAATCCCCCAGCGTACCGGACGACACGGAGGTCATCCCTCCCAAGTGCCAGCAGAGCCAAAGCCATCGTAAAAAAAAATCAGCGCCTCTGCGCGAGATCACAGTGCCCGCAAAGCCACCGCCCACACAGGACTGTCCTGAGAGTCGTGGCGTAAAGTCAGTCGCTACAAAAAAGGCACAATGAACGTTTTTTAACCTCATTTACTTTACCCATCGATAAGCTGTGCTAAAGTAGTTTATTAAAAATTATGAGTTATTTAATTATTATTATTTTAGGTGGTGTCTGTGGCTTGATTGGATCTTTTGCGATGAACCTGTTCATGCGCACTGTCAGCCATGCTTACAGTCAACGAGTGGATATGGTCATTGCGCTGGGTAGTTTTTTTACCGGCACGGTCGATCGAGCGGCAATACTCGGCACGCTCATTCACAGTGTCGCCGGCATAGTATTTGGGGTACTGTATTTTCTACTCATGAACGCGATGCATTCATTAAGCTTTCCGTCTGCGGTCTTCCTGGGTCTCGGGTTTGGATTTTTTCACGGACTCATCATGAGCTACTGCCTGATGTTTATCGCCAGCGAACGCCATCCGATTGAGACTTATCGCAAAGCTACCCTAGAACAAGGCCTGCTTCACTTAGTTGGCCACATGATCTTTGGCGGTGTCGCAGGTTTTATTGGCGGACTGCTCGCACTTGGTCTTTGAGTACTGATCCGTTTTCTAGTGCTTTACATGTTAGCACGAAGTACTAGAACCAAGAGATGAATCGCTTATTCTCACTCATCGCCCTAATACTAGGCTGCATCACATTTGCTTTTACCGGCTGCCAAACACCTGCTCCTTCGCAAGTGGATCGCAGTACCATCGCTGCAACTCCATCGCAGAACGCCTCATCGCAAGCGACTACCAATCAGCCAGTTACCGTATCAGACCAAGGTATTGCGCTTGATGACGATTTTGATATTATCTTCGAGACCGACCAAATCAGAGTCTCGAAAACCGTACTGCAGCCAGCATCTGTGGGAGAAAACATTCAATACCGTATTCGAACCGAAGCACTGGCCGCACTCAGCACAGTCCGAGTAACGGAGACTATTCCTGTTGGTATTCAATTTAAGTCTGCCAAGCCAAGTGTTTCTCTCGTAGACAATCAGGTCGCTTGGGTGTTTTCTTCGATGCAAAAGGGCTCAATACAAACCATTGACGTCACCGTTGTTTCCACTCGTGAAGGAGATCACCAAATTTGCTCGAATATTTCGGTCGACAACGCTGTTTGCCTAAAATTATTTTCTGGTCAGCCACAACTCGACGTTGTCAAACAAGGCCCGAGCAGCATCGAGCTCGGCGAAATCGCTACTTGGACCGTGACTGTGACCAACAACGGCTCTGCTGACGCAACCAACGTCGTCATCACTGACACACTTCCCGAAGCCTTTGAATCAACCTCCCCACTGAGCCAAACAATTGGTACCCTTACACCCGGGGAAACCAGTGTCGTCGAGTACAGTGCCAAGGCCATCACACAAGGCGAATTCCGTAATCTCGCCATCGCTACTTACGATGGCGGGCCCGCTATCGCTGGCGAAGGTAGTGCTCCGATCACTGTCGTCCAATCTGGGATCCGTATCCGTAAAAGTGGTCCAGCTGAAGGCTATGTGTTCAAGCCTGTTACTTTTATTATTACCATTGAAAATACTGGTGATACCGACCTGAGGAACGTGCGTATCACCGATCTTCTCGCTAAGGAGAGTTCAGTGGCTGACAACGGCGGGGGACGTGTGAGCGGCAATGCGATTGGTTGGATGATTCCAAACCTCCCAGCTGGATCTAGCCAATTGATCACCACTGAGATCGCAGCGACTCGCAAGGGCAAGTCTACTAACATTGTTAAGGTGCTGACTGAAAATGGCCTCGAAGCCAGCGACACTGTCACCACCAACTGGCTGGCAGTGCCAGGTGTTACCGTCTCAATCACCGACAGCAAAGACCCAGTCCGCGTGCAGGAGGAAACTGTTTATAGCTTACAAGTCCGCAACCAAGGCAAATTCGAGCCAGTCAGCGGCACCGTCACTGTCACTTTTAATGACAAGATCAAGCCAACTGCGGTCGATGGCGACGCCCCAGGCATCATCGATGGTCAGATCGTGACCTTTCCACGTACTACATTGGAACCAGGTAAGGACACAAATCTGACGATCACTGCCGAAGGCGCAAATATTGGCCCAGGTCGTGCCGCAATGACCTTCAGCGCTGACTTCCTCAGCGACCCAATCATCAGCCAAGAAACGACCAACGTTTATTAGATAAACTGTCCAGAATTTCAAAAGCCGTCGGATTGCTCCGACGGCTTTTTTATAGAACGACTCGACCTAGAAAACTGCTTTCGTTTAAGTCGACGATTCAAACGGGGGCACACATACGTAGCTGTTAAAATTCAGTGTGATGGATTTATAAGTAACCATAGCGAAAAAGAAGCCGCTCTGCAAATCATTGCTATCGTCGACTGAACGATGATCCACTGACTCATTGGTTGAAGGTTGATTGTATCACAAAAAAGGTGGTTCATAGATTCGCCAGGTAATAATGAATGATACAGAGACTGATTTAATTATACCGTGCGACGACCTAAAAGGAGTGAGGGCGATACGCGCTCCTTGTGGAATGTGTAAAATCTGTGTGCGAGTCGCACACACTCCTTGATAGTAAATGACGATGCATTGAAATTAAGGTTCATCGGCGATACGCGGAAAGGTATTATTGTTATTGCGACTGATCTAATTGTGCCGTGCGACTACCTAAAAGGAGTGAGGTCGATCCGCCCTCTTTGTCGAATGTGTAAAATCTATGTGCGAGTCGCCCAAACTCCTTGATGGTAAATGACGATACATTAAAAAAGTATTAATCGCCCAGTGTTGCTCATATTTATAAATATTATTTCGATTATACAGTTTTAAGCGTTTTTGAATTTTGCTAAAGTGGCGAAATTAAATTTCGTCTTATAACTTACATGACTATTATTCAGCTACAGTCCGACTCTAGCCTTGCCTCAGCGCAGCGAGTAAATTTCCTCCATGAATTAAACCCAGAAAAATTATGTCAGAAGCTACATCCGAAATCGGCCTAATCGGCCTCGCAGTCATGGGCCAAAATTTGGCTCTTAACGTCGCCGACCATGGCTTCAAAATTTCCGTCTATAATCGAACGACTTCCAAGATGGCTGAGTTTGTTGCAGCTAACCCGAATACACCGGGCGGCCTCGAAGGTTGTGAGACGCTTGCAGACTTCGTCGCATCGCTCAAGCGCCCGCGCAAAGTCATTATCTTAGTACAAGCTGGTTGGGCCACTGACAAAGTCATTGAAGGACTTACAGAACTCATGGAGGAAGGTGACATCATCATTGATGGTGGCAACGCCAAATGGGACGACACCATTCGTCGCGAGAAAGAACTCACTGCTAAAGGTTTGCGCTTTATCGGATCGGGTGTTTCGGGAGGCGAAGAAGGTGCACGTTTCGGTCCCTCGCTGATGCCAGGCGGTTCTAAAGAAGCGTGGTCGCACCTTGAGCCAATCTGGAAAGCGATCGCTGCAAAAGTTGACCCAGACACAGGCAAACCAATCGAAGGTGCAGAAGCTGGCAAGCCAGTCGAAGGTGGCTTCAGTTGCACCGCGTATATCGGGCCAAATGGCGCTGGTCACTACGTAAAGATGGTGCACAACGGTATCGAATACGGCGATATGCAGATGATTTGCGAAGCTTACGACTTGATGCAGAACGTACTCGGTCTTAAGCCAGCTGAGATGGGGGACATTTTCAGTGATTGGAACAAGGGCGACCTCGACTCATTCCTCATCGAGATTACCGCTGACATACTCAAGCAAACGGATCCTGTAACAGGAAAGCCGTTCGTCGATATCGTGCTGGATACTGCAGGTCAAAAGGGTACGGGCAAGTGGACCTCAGTTAACGCACTCGACATGGGCACTCCAGCACCAACTGTTGCTGAAGCTGTATTCGCACGTTGTATCTCTGCAGTAAAGGACGAGCGCGTTGCTGCTTCGAAGATTCTCAGTGGACCAGATGCCGTCGCGTTCACAGGTGATAAAGCCGAGATGGTCGAAGCGATTCGTGAAGCCCTCTATGCCTCGAAGATCTGTTCGTACGCTCAAGGCTTTCAGTTGATGCGTGAAGCGCAGAATGAATACAATTGGGAGCTCAATTTCGGTGAGATATCGCAGATTTTTCGTGGCGGATGTATCATTCGAGCAGCTTTCTTGCAAAAGATCACTGAAGCTTTTGCTCGCGATCCTGAGTTGGCTAACTTGTTGCTGGATCCCTACTTTACGGGTGCGATCAACAAAGCACAAACTAGCTGGCGCAAAGTGGTGGCACTTGCCGCCCAGCACGGTGTCTCTATTCCAACTTTCAGCTCTGCGCTGTCTTACTACGATGGTTATCGCACTGCTCGCTTGCCGCAAAATTTACTTCAGGCACAACGCGACTTCTTTGGCGCACACACTTACGAACGCACCGATGAGCCTCGTGGTAAGTTCTACCATATCGACTGGCCTAAGGCAGACCGCCCTCAGTTGAAAATTTAGAGAAACTAGCAACTTTATAATAATAAGGCCTTCCACAAATGGGAGGCCTTATTTGTTTCTTTATCTATAGTTCAATATTTTGACGGAAGAACTTTCATTTACAACTGGCACTGTAAACAACCAGCGTGTAGGCACTGCACTATTGATCATCCAGATACAGTCACACTTCGAGCGTAGTCAATCGATACAAACAATTACAACTCGCTGGTAGAATCTTTAGCTTTGTATGTTCGTACGGCTGGTTTTGCGAGGATCTCGAAATACACTGCTGCCCATTCATCGGCCAGGGCATGATCAAGAGCTGAGTTAATTTCGGCCACATGTAGCGGTAGCGCGTTGTTGGCTGTTTCACCAACTTTGCAGTCAAAATCCCAAAAGTCTACACCCTCAGGTAATTGCTTATTGCGCTCACGTTTTACATATTTTCGTAGCTCTGATTTAATTGCTTCGATTGCACGCGCAGGCGTATTTTTAGCGTCGCTTATTAGAAATGTCTTTTTCATGGCGTTAGTTTTCGGGCATTTTTATGTCTTGTCTCTCCTAACCAGCAACAGTCTTCTTAATTGTAAATGAATATTTAGATGCTGCCTCTTGAATTGTTGCTATACAATCGCGTGGTTTTTATGCTTTATAAAATTCAGCACATCGGCTTGCCTAGATAAGCAAGCAACCACATCTCTTTCCATAACCGGTAGCGACCATCGTACGATATTTTACCCGCTTCTACTTGAAATTGGCGCGGGTTTAAAAAACCACTCTCAGAATTGAGACGCTCCAAAATACGCTGTTGATTGTTGAGCTCCTCAAGTGGCTTATCTTCGAAGGGAATTGGATTAAGAGTGCTATTAGTAAGGCGTCGTTGGTGTAGTTTATGTAATCGTTTCAGTGAACCGATTAGCGGCTTACGCACAATATTCCAAGCTTCTGGGTAATAACCACCAAAGGGTAGAAACAAATTATCGGTAACGAGCCGGCACTCGTTTTCACCATTCGTGCTTAAAGTATAACAGGCCGTCGCCCCTCCCTTGCGTTTTGGGATGAATAATATTTGTAGCCGTGTCAGCTTGTCGGCACTTTCATAAATCGACGCGCGTAAAAATGTCTCTTCAAAGAGCTCTGCTTTCAATGCACTGAGCCGGTTAAATTCAACAGATCGAAGCCATTCCCTAACTTCGATTAAAAATGGATCAGCTGGCCATTCATCACCTTCGGTATTGATTTTGAAGCTAGGGAATAAAGGCATATCGCTGCGACTTAGCGCTTTAATCGCGATCCAATAATATCCTGTTTCTAATACGAACCAGAGTGTTAGCCCAGTAATAAAATGAACCCAATCTGGCCGATATGAGATCTCTAAGGCTTTAAGAAAATACGAAAATAGACCAGCGAACAATATCCAACGCAGCCAACGACCCAAAACTGTAAAGATTGGTATCCCCTTACGTATACCGATGTGAGACAATAAAATTGCTAAAGCTGCTATTCCAAAAAGGATAAATTGAAAAGTCGATTGTGTGGTACCAAACATGTTGAATTTTAATAAATAGATCCGCTATTAGCTATATGAAGCCAGGTGACAACGATCGTTCCATTTTTATTTATATCAGCACTTTAAACGAAAACGAGCGAGTGAGACATTAGCTCACTCGCTCGGCAATAAATGATATAAATGCGATTACCTGTTAACCTAAAAATTAATTTAGCCGCAAGGGCATGACCACACAGATAAAGTTGTCGAGTGTCTTAAATAGCCCTGGACTGAGCTCGTCTTTGAATTCGAAAAATACTTCATCCTTAGTCAACGCCTTCAGTGGCTCAATGAGAAATTGAGGATTAAATGCAACTTGAACTTCAGGTCCATCGTAAGCGATGGCCATTGACTCATGCGATTCACCGTATTCAGTACTCGAACCTGAAATTTCTAGAAGGTTTTTGCTTACCTTTAGTTTCACGGAATTGCTCTTGTCAGATGTGACTAGAGCTGCGCGGTGCACGCACTCAAGCATGAGCTCACGTTCGATTTTGACGCGATGCTCTGTCTCTTTTGGAATGACTTGTCGGTAGTTTGGGTAGTTCCCTTCCACAATTTTCGAAACCAAATATAGGTGATCAACCAAACCTGCATCCCCGGAACCATCGATGCTTATTTCAAAAGCCGCCTGACGATCATTAAAAGCGATTTTAACCTTATCACCCTTACCCATCAAACGCTCAAGCTCAGCAACTGTTTTGGCAGGAAGAATGAGACTACCTGCGTTGTCTTCGCTGATCTCAGTATCGAGGGCGGTTAAAGCGAGGCGTCGACCGTCAGTTGCAACAAGAGTGAGTTTCTCGTCTGCAAAGTTAAAATATACGCCATTTAGAATGTAGCGATTCTCGTCACTGGATTGGCCATAAGAGACACTTTTTAACATGCTAACAATTTCAGTCTGGGAAAGCTCGAAAACATGTCGATTTTCAAAAGAAGGCAGCGGTGGAAATTCTTCTGTGCTGATACCCATAATTTTGAAATTTGAGCCACCAGAAGTTATTTTAGCTTGGTTGTTTTTACTGGTTTCAACGAAAATTTCATTCTGGGGTAATTCGCGAATGATAGTGGCCAATTTGCGCACGGGTAGTGTCAGGCCACCTGGCTCAGACACGTCTGCTTTGATCCGGCAACGAATACCGAGATCGAGGTTTGTCGTCGTTAACGAGATGTGACCCTCCTCTGCTTCGATCAGCACATTGCTGAGGATGGGCATGGTGGCTCGCGCACCGACAACATTGAGTACCTGTTGGAGGCCGTTGCTAAAATGATCTTGGTTGATCTTGAACTTCATGACTTAAATTTTTGGGATTTTAGAGTTACTGGCAATGATTATATATTAGTCTCTTATTTATTATATAAATCTCTTCTTCTTAATATATGTGTGGATGGGCTATAATAACTCAACAAGTAATTGTTAAGTAGGTCTTTAGAGTCGTTTTTTCCAGTGAATAGTGCAGTCAAGTGTTCGGTAGAAAGGTGAATGAATCGTCGAATTTATTTTTCTTCCACAGTGTCTTCACAGTTATTAACGAGGTATTCACTAGCTGATAAATTAAGTTCCTTTAGATGTTTCTTAGCACGGTACAGGCGAAAAAAGTATCGAATTGGTCCAAACACAATATAACTGAAGAAAAAGAATGCAAAGAATAGCTCTTTGAAGACGAAGGCGATTCCTAGCCCAAAGATGAATAAAATAAAGGTCTGTATGCGCGTGCTCGTCTGCCAATCAATTTCTTTAAAGCTTGGATAAGGTATGTTGCTGATCATCAAAAAGGCGACCGCTAGCATTAATGGTGGCATTAGCAGCTCAAAACCGTGCATTTCATAACCATATTTTTCAAAACTAGTGTATACTAATACTAATGAAGCGACCATGGCAGCTGCAGCCGGCACTGGCAGACCAATGAAGTCCTTGGTGCCTTTTAAGCGATCTGACGGCGTCAGCATCGGATGAGTCAACACATTGAAGCGTGCCAAGCGTACAGCGGCACAAAGCAAATATATAAAACCGATTAATTGACTAACGGGTAAGACGCCCTCGTATTGCTCTGTCGGTTTAAGAATCAGAAAGATCATCATCATTGCTGGTGCGACACCAAATGATATAACATCGGCAATTGAATCGAATTCGATGCCAAACAGTGATTCACGGCCGCCCATGCGCGCGACACGACCGTCAAAAGCGTCGCAAACTACTCCGAAAAAGATAAACCACACTGCTTGAGTAAAATGGCCATTAATAACTGCTGGATCGGTGGCGTAATTCGCCTCAATGCAGCGCATAATTGCCAAAAAACCAAAAAAAAGATTTCCAGCTGTTAGACTATTAGGAAGCAAATAAATATGACTCGCCTCGCCGGAATCAGCATATTGATGTGTCGGCAATTTTTCAGGATCTTTCATTGAGTCGCGATGGGTTACTCGGATACATCATCTTTGTGGCGAATCGATTCTAAATACTTCCAAAAGGAATCGTGCTGTTCGACCATAAACTCTTCTGACACAGGCATTTTAAATCGAAAGATAAAATCAGAAAGGGTGTTTTTGTGAAGAATATAGTGGGCAAATAATCCATCTTTATCTTGCTCAAAATAGATACGAAATTCGCCTGCTCTTACTCGATAATAAGTCTTACCATTACGATTAAAGCGCCCAATTTCATCATTGGGATGATCCAGCTGTTCTTGTGTTAAACTACTGACCACCTCTATAAGGAGCATCTGTGAGCGAGTTTCAAGCTGGTTAAGCTCGTGCATGCTTTGTTCGCTAAAATTGACCTGAAACATAATAATATTGGCTGCTGACCGTTTGTAGAAGACATGTAGGTTAGAACGGATCACCCGCGGTGCAATCGCATAATACATTTCATCCAGCCACTACGTAAAGTTGACCTGTGCGAGGTGTTTGGCCACTGTGCTGCGGAAATGGTAAAAATAAAAATTAATTATGAAGGTGGGCTGCGTTGCCAGCTAGAGCATGAGTTGTCAGGTAAGAGGTTTAAAACGGATGCCCCAATCGATAATAATGGTAAGGGAGAAAGTTTTTCGCCAACCGATTTGTGTGCCTCGGCCCTAGGTTCCTGTATTGCGACAATTATTGGCATGCAGATGGAGGCACTAGGACTGGATCTAAATAATATGCGGATTGAAGTGCAAAAAGAAATGACGGCCGATCTTCCTCGGCGTATCGCCAAATTAACTACTGAAATTTGGCTGCCGATTCCGCTGAATGATGACCAAAAGTGGCATGTGGAAATAGCGGCAAAAAATTGCCCAGTGCATCACAGTCTAAATGCGGAAATTGAAAAACCAATTATATTCCACTGGAAGTAATTGATAATCAATAACTTAATTGTATGGATAACCCATTAGAATCACTTTCAGTTTTACTCGTATTTGATCGACTCAATCGTTTATTGGTGCGTATCAATTCGGAGCAGTACGCTGAACCAACATACACAAGTAAGTCGCGAGAAGTGTGTGAATTTACTGAGGATTGTGTCGAATCAGTGACAGGTATCCCAGGTAAAGCGTATTTATTGAGTCACCACAGGGTAGTGAAACAATCTCTGTTGATTTATTGCGCACTTCAAAGTGATGTAGTAATTAAGAATGGTCGGTATTGCAGCCTAGACCAAATTCAAACAGAATCGACAAATGGTCAGTTGAATATTTCGCCATTGCTCACTGAAATCTTACAGATGATTGAGCCCGATCTGATCCGTATACCATATTTAGATTCGACCGAAACCGAATACATTTATCGGTTCCGAACAGCGAAAGAACGCAATCGTGCGATCTATGTAGACCAGCAGTCAGAAGAATTGTATCAAAGTAAACTGTGCCATGCAATTAAAGCGGCACGGCGCACCAAGGAAAAAACTTCCGGGGCGCCAGCAGTGCTGGATTTTGGAGCGGTAAGTTACGTGATTCCGAGTCATTTTGGCTTTTGTCTCGGTGTCCAAAACGCAATTGAACGTGCCTACGAGACTGTCGCAGCCAACCCAACGAAACGGGTTTTTATGCTTAGTGAATTGATTCACAATCCTTTTGTGAATGAAGATTTGTTAGCACGTGGAATTCGTTACTTGCAGACAGACAAGGGCTTACCTATCTGTTTGGATGGAAGTATCGCTTCAAGTCCAGAGAGCTCGAATACACTGTGGAATCAGCTAACTTCGGATGATGTTGTCATCATTCCTGCATTTGGCGCAACCAATGAGGATAAAGTCCGTTTATTGCGTCGTGGATTGAGCATTCGAGAGAATGACGCTACCTGTATGCTAGTTGAAAAGGTTTGGAAGGCTGCGCGACGTTATGCTAGAGAAGGTTTCACAGTCATCATTCACGGAAAGTCGGAACACGAAGAAACCAAGGCTACTTTTTCGAATTGTTCCAGTCATGGTCCAGCTTTGATGATCCGTAATATGGAGCACGCTAGACTTTTAACTGAAGTGATTAAGGCACCAGATGCCGAGAAAAAGCGACTGTTTGAAGACTCTTTTAAGGGCTTATACTCGAAGGGCTTCGATCCAACCAAAGATTTGCAAAAGTTGGCTGTGGTCAATCAAACCACCTTACTTCGCAATGAAACGCTCATTATTATCGAATTTTTTCGGAAATTCATGGCACAGATTTTTGGGGAAGCGCAGGTGGCAGAACATTTATGGTCTAAAGGTAAGGGGGATACGCTCTGCTATGCGACCCAGGTGAATCAAGATGCACTCCAAAAAGCAGTTGAACAACCGATCGATGCTGCGCTGATTGTGGGTGGAAAAAACAGCTCAAATACTTTTCAGCTACACCGCGTATGTGAGCAACGGTTTGGTGAAAATGCGCATTATATTCAGTCTGAAGCGAATATTCTGTCATCGGATGAAATACGGCACTACATCTTTCCATGCCATTTAACCCAGACATTGATAGATAGGGAAGTGGTTCGGCCTTTTCTCAATGCGATGACTAAGCCTAAACGCATTTTACTAACAGGTGGTGCATCATGTCCAGACGGCTTAATTCAACAAGTGATTTTTAAAATTAACAGCTTTTTCCCCCCACAATCGATTCGATCGATCGAATCGATTCTTGAAGCGTTTGAGGTAGAGAGTTGATCAATACTGAGATCTAGCTAAGTTCTAAGCTATGTTGATAGTGATCTCGGAGCTGGAAGGTAATCGCATTGCTCAAGTTGATTATAAAATAGGTACTGTGGTAAAACATAAATTCTACCACTATCACGGTATTGTCGTTGCATATGACACACTATGTGCGGCCGGTGATAAATGGTATTTAGCACATACAACACAGCCGGCACGTGAGCAACCATGGTATCACGTGTTAGTGAACCAAAGTGGCGGTCTCACTGCTTATGTAGCACAATCCAATTTAGAACTCGATATCAGTCCACGAACTGGAGATCACTCTCAGATTTGATAGCGCCACAACAACGTGGCTACGTTATCTAGCAAAGATAACTAGGCTATTAGCCAGCTAAAACCCCAACTGCCGTTGCCTCGTCCATTGCGGTGTCTAGCCCCTCAAGCACTAGTTCACCAAATAATGTACTGGCTGTAACACGAGTAAAACATACTGGCACGATTTGCCCGATTAGGCGCGGGCTGGCTTTGACGATGACCACGCGATTACCCGCGGTGCGGCCAACAAACATATTTTCGCCTTTCTTGGCGGGGCCTTCGAACAGAACATCTTCGATTTTGCCAACGAGTGCCTCATTTCTAGCAAGTGAACTTTTTCGAAGAATTTCGAGAAGGATCTGATTGCGCTGTTCTTTTTGCTCCTTGGTGATGGGGTCACCGAGTGGTTCGGCTGTGGTGCCTGGACGCACGCTGTATTTAAATAAATAGGCCATATCGAAACCAATCGCTTCAAAAGCCTGGCGCGTCAGTTCGAAATCTTCGTCTGTTTCACCTGGAAAGCCGACAATGATGTCTGTCGAAATATACATGTCCGGGCGAACTTTACGCAGCTTGGAGATGATGCCCTTAAACTTTTCGATGCTGTACGGGCGACGCATTGCTTTGAGGATACGATTGCTTCCACTTTGCATCGGAAAGTGAATATATTCGACCAGTTTCGGTAGACGCGCGTAGCAGTCGATTAAGTCTTGCTTGAAGCCAACCGGGTGTGGACTGGTGAAGCGGATACGATCAATGCCTTCGATCTCATGAACGCGTTCGAGCAACTGTACGAAGGGGCTTTTCTTGTCGACGAACGGAAATTCTCTAATGCCATATTGGTTTACGATTTGGCCTAGAAGCGTTACTTCGCGTGTGCCGTTGGCAGCCAGCTGCTCGATCTCATCAATGATTTCGTCCATTGGTCGACCGCGTTCGGTGCCACGTGTTTTTGGCACGATGCAATACGAGCATTTCATGTTACAGCCCTGCATGATACTGACAAAGGCTGTAACTTGCTGGGTCTCGTTCGTGTGCGATTTAATCGTGTTTTGTGAGTCCGCTTCTTCTTCAAGGTCAACAATCGAGGCGGGGCGTGGGCCCTGCCCCTGCATCGTAGCGATCATGTTAGTCAAATGATCGGGTACGCGGTGGAATTTCTGGGTGCCAATAATGAGGTCTAGATCAGGCAAGCTATCAAGTAGCGCGCCACCACGGTTCTGAGCCATACAGCCCATCACACCGATGATGAAGTTGGGGTCTTTGCGCTTACGTTTTGCAAGGTGGCCAGCTTTGCCAATTGCTTTTTGTTCGGCTTGGTCGCGCACGCTACAAGTGTTGAGTAAAACGACGTCGGCTTCTTTTTCATTATCGACTAAGGCATAGCCCTTCCCCCGAAGCATCGCAGCAACCGCTTCGGAATCTCGTTCATTCATTTGGCACCCGTAGGTTTTAATATAGACCCGGTTCATGAGGAGTGCGGAGAATGTTGAGCTAGCGCTAATTGTAAACCTAGAATATGCAAACAAGTTGAACTGGCTGATTAGAAGTGTTGAAGAGTCGTCTAAAAATGCTCAAAATCTGACCAATCGGCAGGTCGAATGATCTCAACCGCATATCTAAATGATCCCTCAGCAACTCATTCTGGTCTTAGCAGTAAATCTAATGTGGAATCAATTTATTATCACAGTTTAATACAGACATTCTTATCGGTGAGCGGGCGCTAAAGTGGCACTCGTAGAAGTTATGCAAAATCGCACGCAAAAAGTCTTTGTATATGGTACCCTCAAGCCTGGTGGATTTTATTGGTCTCAGTTTTGTGAGGGTAAGGTTGCTGTGGCGATTCCAGCCAAGATCCATGGTAAGCTTTACGATCTACATGTAGGCTACCCTGGAGCCTTTTTAGGTGGCGACGGATGGGTGCAGGGTTATGTGCTGTCATTCCCACGGGCAGTAGATTTTTTTCAACTTGATGTGCTGGAGGGGTTTAAGCCAAATCGATCAAATCGGCTTAACGAATATGTGAGAGTACGCGTTGATTATTTTAACACGGACGGCGTAAATCTTGGTGAGGCGTGGGCTTATGAAATGACGCAAGCGACCTTCGAGCGCTTCTCATCGACACGTATCGAGAATGGCAACTGGCCTACTTAAGCGCTTGTGTTAGCGCTGAAATATAATTTCTACAATTATATGCTGTTTACCCAACCAACCACCCTACTCTTTGTCGGCGATTCAATCACCGACTGTGGCCGTGACCGTGAATCAGGCGGCTCGGACCTTGGTACTGGTTACGTAGCTCAGGTGCAGGCCCTATTGAACGCGCATCATCCTGAGGCCAAGGTTCGTTATTTGAATATGGGTATCTCAGGCAACCGTGTGACGGATTTAGAAGCGCGATGGGATGTCGATGTATTGGCACATCAGCCAGATTGGGTATCGGTGATGATTGGGATCAATGATGTTTGGCGTCAGTTTGATAACCCACTTGTGGAGCAAGTGTCGTTGCAGTTCTACAGCGAGAAGTTGCAGGGCTTGGTAGAGCGGACATTGCCTCGGGTGCAAGGCATGATCGTGATGTCACCTTTTTTCCTAGAGACTAATGTCACGGAGCCGATGCGCGAGTTGATGGATCGCTATGGAGCGGCAGCTCACGCGGTTGCTGAGCGCAATGAGCTACATTTTGTCGACGTGCAGGCTGCATTTAACGCATGGTTGGTGCACAATCATGCAGCTCAACTGTGTGCTGACCGCGTGCATCCGAATGCTGTTGGACATAACATTATTGCCAGTGCGTTTCTCAACGCAATTGGTTTTGAATGGTAAGCAGCAAGTCCCCTGCTCTATTTGGCTTTTCCCGCTGTCTTTTTCGCTGTCTTCCTGGTCGCTTTTTTTGCAGCAGACTTTTGGGCGACTTTCTTAGTGGCAGCTTTTTTCGCCGTGACTTTTTTCACTGCCTTTTTTGTCGCGACTTTTTTGGCTGCGACTTCCCTAGGCGCCTTTGTCGCAGCCTTCTTTGCTGCTTTTTTCTTCACTGCGGGCTTTTCGGATACTAATTCGAGTGGCTGTTGTGGTCGGGGCGCTGGTGTTTTCTTAGGCTTGGCTGCTTTCCTCTCCTTTGTAGGCTTGGCTGCTGTAAGCACGACTTCTCGGGGTTGGAATGAATCTTGTTTTGGCTGTGGAGAACTGGCTTTAGAGTGTCCTTCCACTGAACTACTAGACTGCTCGTAAGCTGTATATTTTCCATCAGGTTTAACAACAGATTTGCGACTGCGGTTACGTCCAGGACGTGGGGTCTTCACCAGCACTTTGTCCTTTGTAGATTCGACGGATGTATCTGTGTCTCCGACTAGTGATATATTTTTCTTAGAATCTGACTGATTACGCTCATCGTTGCGTGTTGCGGTGTTGTCCTCTGGCTGTTCGCGATTCTTATTCCGGTTGCGTCTGCTACGGCGAAGGCCACGACGCGATTTCGCCTGGTCTGACTGGTCGGCGTCTTTTGAGGTGTTTTGTTTCGGCTGATGGTCACGATCATTTCGGTTATTCCTTTTATTTCGCCCTTCGTGGCGCTCAGGCTGAGATTCATAGTCCTCAATAGCTGAGGCGATTTTTTCTTCCATTTCTTCATCAGTGTAAGGAATGGTGCGTTCGATTTGGTCCGGTTCTTTGGTTAGAATAGCCTCCTGCTCTGGAGGGCAATATTCCTGTGGGGGAAGCACCACCGCATTATATGGATCGATCGCTAGGCCAGTCTCCGGGAGTACTTCTTCGGCTGCGGCGCTGAGGCGTGGATACAGTGTAATTTCGTTGGGGACGTTGGGCTCGTTTGGATTGAGAAGCTGTTCGACGGTGCGGGCGACGTGCTCGGGGTCGATACGAGTTTGCAGGTGTTTGTCTGCAAAAGTGGTATCATCCATTACTGTGTTCTGGCGAAGGATTAGGTTAGTCACGCGCAGCCCGGCGTTGCGCGCCTGATCAAACAGTGCGTTGTTCATTTCACGCAGGCCGCCTTCGATGAGGGCGTTGACTGCGCTGGCGCTGTGGCCGCTTTTGTTGGCTGGAATGATGTTAATTAGCTGGCCGCGGAAGCGCAGCAAGTTGGGTAGAGCCATACGTGTGAGCATGACAGGCCCGAGTAGTCCGACTTTTAGAATGGCTTCGAGATTGCCCACGGGTAGTTGCTCAAAGGCAGCACCTGGGGTTACATCGATCGCATGGATCAGAATGTGAATCGCTTTTTCCTGTTCGAGTATGGCCCCTGCGGTGCGGCCGACTGCCTCGAGATCGCTTAGGTCAATCGCATGGGCGGTGAAATGCTTATCAGCGAAAGTGACGTGTGAAAAGTTGTTGCCGATTCCGTGCACTCGGCACCCTTGGCGAATAAGATCCTCGATTAAGCGAAGTCCGAGTGGAGTTTCAGCTCCAGTGACAATTGCAATGTCCATAAAATGATGAAAGTGGCTCTGTTCGCGGAGAACGTCCGGAGTGGGGTTCATCAAAGACGCGTCGGAGTATGTCGATTGATTCGGCGCTTGTCAGCAGCCGTATGTCAATGTGCTCGCTAACTCATTTTCTAAAGCGATTTGTGGCAATCGTATTATTCGAATGTCTAGCAGTATTATATTAATAACTAAATCAGGCGTGTCGACCGAATCCGATCAATACTCGAGTCAGCAAGGCATCAACTCGGTCGTAGTAGTTGCACTAGCTCCCGCAACGAATGCACCACTGGAGCACCCGTGCTTGTTAGCCTTTCGGTCGTGTGGTGCCCATGCGCCATCAGGATGCAATGCGTGCCAATCGCTTCGGCTACTTCAAAGTCGTGCAGGGTATCACCGATTAAGACGATTTCATTTGGCTGCCAGTGAAGTTGCTCAATCCAGTGATGGCCTTGTGTGACCTTACCTTCAGCATAGATATTATCTGCCCCCATTAGGCCCAGAAAGTGATCACGGATACCGAAGTGATGTATGCTTTGGTTGAGTGCGTCTTGTTTTGCGGCTGACAGCACCGAATGGCTCATACCGAGTTGCGCTAGATCAGTGAGAACTTGCACGGTTTCGGTGTGTAATTTACATTCCTTGAAGCAGCGTGCTTGGTAGTCATCAATAAATTCACGGCTGATTCGATCAAAGTTATCTTTATCAGTATCGAAGCCGAGGTAATCGTAGAAGTGAACCACGGGAAAACCGAAATTATCGCGATAGTCTTGCTCAGAGAGCGGTGCTCTGCCCCGCCTAGTAAGTAGTCCGTTGAGCACATCGACACAAAGTTTTATGTCGTCTAGCAGCGTGCCATTCCAGTCCCAGATGACGTGTTTGTAGTGCGCAGCCATTTAGTCGATTAAGTCAGGTCTACGTTGAAAGAGGACCGCTGGTACTTGCATGAGCGCCAGAAAGATCAAACTGCCCTCAAGCCCTGGGACACCGAGACGTTCGCCGCGATCTGCCGCATCCATGTAGTTAAACATAACCGAAACTACCATCACGAACACGAAAGCGATTGAGCAAAAAACCAGTAGGCCATAGAACCATTTCCAGCGAGCATTTGAGATTTGTACAAACGGAAGATTCAGTATGATACCATACAAGATGAAGTAGCTAGCTCTGATGATGCTGAAAGCCCCCTCTAACCCTCGGATGACCGAGACAATTGCTGCACAGATTAAGATAATTCCAAGTGCATGCCCAGCCCAACGAGCATAGCGCACCCCATCGGGCACTGGTGGGTTTGATTTACTTGTTGGCATGGTCTAATTGAAAAAGTGAATATGAATGGTATTTTTAGCTGCGCAACTTGCAGCAATGCGAATTGAAGATAGCGCTCATCTGTGACGACTGATTACTTTTAGGTAAATCTATCGATGAGTGGAGCTTGGTACGTGGAATGAAATTGCTAGCAATCGTCGGGCAGCATGTGTTGTCGCGCGATATATCTGATGTGGGAAGGACTTTTCATCACTCATTTGTGCTGAAGGGTTTTCCAATAGGCATGCCAGGCGAACTGCTTAAAGTCTGTGCCTCGAGAGATACACTCAAAATTCAAAGTCATCGTTTTAAAGTTAGGTAAGCAATCAATAAATTAGCATTAGCTACTAGCAGCCCTGGGCTGTGTGCAAGAATCATCCATGAAAAATAAGCATCCGGCATTAATGCGTCCGATGCAGACTTTCAAAATGCCGCTTTGGGGCTGTTAGATACTTCGCATCGCCGCAAATCTGTATCCTCCACTATTATAGTGAACAAATTATCATTTAAACTTGCCATGATCAAAGTCGTGCTCACTCTAAAGGACAAATTAACACGCAAACATTAACTTATTACCGATATGGCCGTAAAAGCACAAATTAAGAAAGTCGCACGTAACCCTGAAGCTGATCGCAAGAATTTAGATCTCGCATTTTCTGGCATCAATAAGCAGTTCGGTAATGGCGCGATAATGCGACTGGGCGAGGCGACTAAAATGGAGATTGACGTTATTTCCACTGGATCGATTGCTATTGACCTCGCCACAGGGATTGGCGGTCTTCCCCGTGGACGGGTCTGTGAAATCTATGGTCCAGAAAGTTCTGGTAAGACGACATTTTGTTTGAGCATTATCGCGCAAGCCCAGAAACAAGGCGGAAACGCCGTGTTTATTGATGTGGAGCACGCGCTCGACCCACGCTACGCGAAGGTTGTCGGGGTGGATCTTGAGAATTTGATGGTGTCACAACCTGAAAGTGGCGAAGACGCACTGAATATTACTGAAACACTGATTCGTTCCGGTGCGGTCGATATTATTGTGATTGATTCGGTTGCAGCCTTGGTTTCAAAACACGAGTTGGATGGTCAGATGGGAGATACGACTGTCGGTCTGCAAGCACGTATGATGAGTCAAGCGATGCGTCGTCTCACTGCATGTATTAGTAAATCGCAATGTGTGGTTCTCTTTACCAATCAGATTCGCGAGAAGATTGGCGTTATGTTTGGTAGCCCTGAAACCCAACCCGGTGGTCGTGCACTTAAATTCTTTTCATCGGTTCGTATGGACATTCGCCGAATTGGTCAAATTAAAGAGTCAGCGGGCAAGGTGGTCGGTAACCGAACACGTATTAAGGTGGTCAAAAATAAGGTTGCCCCCCCGTTTACCGAGACCGAATTCGATATCATGTATAACGAAGGTATTTCTCACTCAGGCTCTCTGGTTGATCTAGGTGTTGAGCATAAGTTGCTGGATAAGAAAGGCTCGTGGATTTCATATAAAGGTGAGATGATCGGCCAAGGCCGTGAGGCTGCGAAACAACACATCAAAGATAATCCTGAACTAGCTAAAGAACTGGCAGAACTGATCATGGCCAAAGTCCATGTTCGTGGTGGCGAATCACTTACTGGTGAAACGGCGCAATCCGAATAGCATAACGCTTATAGGTTTGAACTCGCGAACTGTTAACTCGTTTCGAGTGCAGTTGATACTTCCAGAAGGTGTGCGCGATCTAGCTGCTGCTCTTGGTAGTAGTACCCGACTACCCTGCCCTACTTGGGTTGAGGCGCATCGGATTTGCGATATCGTGATTGCCTAGTGAATATGCTTTATCGGCGTATTTAGGTTTGTTTTCATGCTGGAATAGCGCCAACAAGATTGGTATTTAGGATTATTCTGGCTCATTATAGGATCAGCTAAATTGCGTTAATTCATCCGTGCGTGTATCATCCAATGGCATGCACAGTTTATCTGAACATTCCTGTTTTCTCAACTTAAGCGTTGTTGTCGTCGTCGGACTTCTAAGTACATCGCCGCTGCAGGCTCAATTTGATAAAGACTTCAGCACATGGCAGGCGCTGGGCTTTACGTTTTACGAAGATGACACCTGGCGCATAAAGGCTGCCGCACAGACACGCTGGTATAATGAAAGCAGCTTCCTGGCGACATGGTTTGTGAATCCAATCCTTGAGTACAAACTCCATCCGAACCTAGATATTGGTGCCACCTACTTATTTGAGGATGTGCGGGCACGATCCGGCGACGATTACACACGAGTGCACATTTTTCGACTCTACCTCGCCCCGAATTGGCAAATTGACGATCGAATCAGTTTATCGATGCGTCATCTACTCGCACTGCGCGCGATTGAGTCCAGAGACAATCAATGGGTCAGTCGTCATCGTTTTAGTTTCAATTATGTAGTCGCGAATATGAGCTCATTAACGGCTATCGGTGTGGATACCGAAATATTCTATAATCATACCACAAACCGCTTGTTTGAAAATCGTTTCAGGCCATTGAAGCTATCTTTTAGAATTAATAAGCAAACCAAGCTTGAGCTATTTTATATGTTTCAAACAAAGCGGTTCGGTTATGATGCAACTTGGCAAACTGCATACGTCTTTGGTCAGTCATTGAGCTACAAATTTTAGATTCTAGGGTGTCCATTTGGTCGCGGTAATTCACGTGCGACTCAATGTGTACAGTTATTATGCAAGTTTCTCTGATTCAACTAGTAGCGAGAAATTAAAGGCTGCCATCGAATCCGGTGCTTATGCTCAAATCATGATTTCTAAAAGTATCAGCGAATGTCAGTATCTATGGGGTCTAGCGGGTGTTTTGTTGTGATATTAAGCCTCCAGAAGTGGGTTTATTTTTCACTCTATGTGCCCTACGCTAGATTGTTTCTCATTCATCGTCAAATAAAGCGCTTTAGATGTGTACTTGACGCCACGGCATATGTGACGAACTTTGCGGCACTATGCCTGCTACTGATACAATAGTTGCTCTTTCTACTCCGGCTGGCGAATCAGCCATTGCGGTGATTCGCTTAAGTGGTCCGGCCTGTTCGGCCCTCTCGGCTCAAATTCTAGGTCGTGAGCAAGCACTACCGCCACGCTATGCTCATTTTGGCACCTACCAAGATGTCGCTGGTGCGAGTATAGATGACTGTGTCTTCACGTACTTCGAGTTGGGTAAGTCTTTTACGGGTGAAGCCATGCTTGAAATCGCTCCACATGGAAACCCTTTGATCGTGCAGAAGATCTTGGCAGATCTCATGTCTCGAGGCTGTCGATCTGCAGAGCCGGGTGAGTTTACCCGCACTGCCTTCCTAAACGGAAAGATGGATTTGAGTCAGGCCGAGGCAGTTTCAGATCTGATTCGTGCGCGCTCGGATCGTAGTATCGAGGTGGCGCAGCGCCAGTTGCATGGTTCAGTTGGGCGTAAGATGAGTGAGTTGACGGATCGGCTCTTGAGTGTGATGGCGCATCTCGAAGCATATATTGATTTTCCTGAAGAAGATTTGCCTAGCGAGGATCAAGTCGGACCTGCCTCAGAGCTGCGAAAATTGATCATTGAGGTATCGGAACTAATTGACACGCAGCGCTATACGGCATTATTGCACGAGGGTGTCAAGACGCTGATTATTGGTGAGCCAAATGTGGGTAAGAGTAGCTTGATCAATGCGCTGACTGGATCGGACCGGTCGATCGTTAGTGACATACCAGGCACGACTCGTGACTATATCTCAGCATTTTTAATGGTGGGGCCTTGGCGTATCGAGATACTGGATACAGCAGGCCTACATGAGGCCGGTGATGCGATTGAGCAAATTGGCATCAATCATACGATCGAACAGGCCGAAACCGCAGACTTCTTTTTGTTGATGCTGGATGCCGCATCGCCCTCCCCTGCCCTGCCTGAATCTCTGTTGGCGCGTATGACGCCTAAGAATACTATCGTGATCGAGAATAAAATTGATCTGCCAAATGCGTCCGAGCATCACGAGTTTATGGCCGAATTTCAGCATGCGCGGCTTTCTCTGCAAGCCTACGAGGGCCTGCAGGCATTCCGGGAGCTCTGGGCAGATTCGATTGAGACGGCGGTCCAGCAGCCGAATGCGACCGACGGTGTGGTCGTCAATGCGCGGCATGCGAACGCGCTGGGTGAGGCTTGTGATTCGCTAGAGTTAGCTGCCCAGAAAATGAAGGATGATGATTTGTCTGAGTTGATCGCGTCGGATCTGCGTGCTGCGGTGGAGTCCATTGGTAAGGTGGTCGGCAAGGTGGATAATGATCGTATGCTCGACAGTCTATTTAAACAGTTTTGTATCGGAAAATGAGTGGTGGATTAAAATTCGGGCCAAAACAGCCCTACGATGTGATTGTCTGCGGCGCAGGCCATGCGGGCTGTGAAGCCGCCCTTGCTGCTGCGCGTCTCGGTGCCGACGTCTTGATGTTGACAGGCAATTTAGATACCGTCGCTCAAATGAGCTGCAATCCAGCGATTGGAGGCCAGGCTAAGGGTCATATGGTGCGCGAGATCGATGCCCTGGGTGGTGAGATGGCAATCAATACGGATACTACGGCGATACAGTTTCGTTTGTTGAATGCTTCTAAGGGGCCCGCGGTGCAGGCGCCGCGGGCGCAGTGCGATAAGAAGGCGTACCAGTACCGCATGAAGCACGTGCTGGAGTTGCAGGCTAACCTCGACCTGTTTCAGGCGATGGTGCAGGGACTGATCTATAAGGATGGGCGAGTGGTGGGCGTGCGAACCAACCTCGATGTCGATTTCTATGCCAAGACGGTGGTGGTCACCACAGGTACGTTTCTGCGTGGCTTGATGCACGTCGGCAAGAACACCAATAAGGGCGGGCGGATGGGGGATGTCTCGGCGGAAGGGCTCTCGGCATCTTTTCAAGAAGCGGGTATCGAGCTCGAGCGTCTCAAAACTGGCACACCCGCACGTATTCTGGGTAGTAGTATTGATTTCAGTCAACTTGAAGAGCAGCAGGGCGATCCTGAACCGACCTTGTTTGCGTTCTACGATACCCGTGGGGTGGATGATTTGTTCCACGTGGAACAGACGGAGCCGGGCGTTCGTGAGTCGAAACATGAATTGTTCCATGTGCAACATCCAGGGCAACGCAAGCTGGGGTGGTTGCCGGGTAAAGATCAAGTGTCTTGCTGGATGACTTACACCGGGGCGGAGACGCGGCAGGTGGTGACCGATAATCTGCACATGTCGCCGATGTACTCGGGGCAGATCGAGGGCACCGGGCCGCGCTACTGCCCAAGTATTGAAGATAAGTTCGTGCGCTTTGCTGACAAGGAACGGCATATGCTCTTTCTTGAGCCAG
>Ga0209374_1001192_pt1 | contig 26301 bp, 24 predicted proteins | sample SaaInlLV_DNA_10m_FD_184683 | JGI IMG/M metagenome (GOLD analysis project Ga0209374, IMG submission 184683) | Marine microbial communities from expanding oxygen minimum zones in the Saanich Inlet - SI075_LV_DNA_10m (SPAdes) (version 2) | ecosystem: Environmental > Aquatic > Marine > Unclassified ... | reverse complement strand
CAATGTTATCTCAATAGAGTTGAGTGACAAACTGCTGGCAATTCGCTGACGGCTCAATTCCAATAATCCGAATTTGGAGATTACTCCAAACGAAGTCTTGGCCTTATCTGAAGACATTTCTTCTTCAATTAATTGTTCTACGGCAAGGCGGTTTTTTGTGTTTTCCATATCGATAAAATCCACCACAATCAAACCGCCGAGATTTCTTAAACGTAACTGTCTCGAGACTTCTTCTGCAGCTTCGAGGTTTGTACGTAACGCGGTAGCTTCAACGTTTCTCTCTTGAGTGGATCTTCCGGAATTGACGTCAATTGCCACAAGTGCTTCTGTAGGCATGATGACTAATGAACCGCCTGAAGGCAGGGGAACCTGTTGGTGATGCAGAACTTCAATCTGGCCTTCAATATCAAAAGTTGAAAAAAGAGATTTTTCGCCAAGATAAAGCTGCAGTTTTTTTTGTTCTGCTGGCATATGAGTTTTAAAAAACTCTAAGGCATGTTGAAATGCAACCGGTTCATCAATCACAACTTCTGTAACACTGTCATTGTAATAATCACGGATCATACGCAACATCGCATCTTCTTCCTGATACAGTATCCCAGGAGTTGACTGCTCTTCGTAATCGTCTTTGATCTCATTCCAGGTACGACGTAAAATCGTGTAGTCACGTTTTAATTCAGTGAGCGAACGGTCAACACCAACCGTGCGAATAATGGCTGATGAATTTTCACTTCCAAGACCTTTCAGTAAGTGACGCAAACGCGCCCTTTGGTCTTCATCTTCAATTTTTTTGGAAACACCTCCACGGTCACTGTCCGGCATAAAAACAAGAAAGCGTCCCGCCAAAGAAATGTTTGTAGTGAGTGATGCGCCTTTGTGGCCAATTTCATCTTTGATTACCTGAACCAGAATCTTTTGTCCGGGTTTAAGAAGCTGTGTGATGGAAGGCCGTCCGCGACCTTCACGGCTTGGTTTATAGACTTGGAAGTTTATATCGGAAAGGGAAAGGAAACCGTGACGTTCTTCACCGTAATCAATGAAGGCCGCCTGAAAGGAAGGTTGTACTTTTATTACTTTACCGCAATAAATATTACCAACTTTTTGAGAGCGGTGGGTTTGTTCAATGTAAAGGTTATCCAGCTTTTTGCCTTTTAATAACGCAATTCTGGTTTCGTCATCCTCAACATTGATGAGGATTTTATTATCTATTTCTGCCATTTTTGCCTGATTATTATGAGTTTAAAATCAGGATGTTCCGACAAATATTTGATTTACAGATCAGAAATCGAAAATTGGAACGGTAGTGACGCAACTGATTATACATTTAATAGTACAACCCAGCATTTGCTTGAACTTGCGTAGACTTACAGTTTTATTTTCTAGAATTCATTAATCAGAAATCAGCATCCCCCATTCTTTCTTTCCGTCTAGGGGTGACAGAACATCTCTGAAATATTAGTTTTGATTTTCGAACATATTCCGAAAACCGTGTTCATTAGTCGAGTACAAATTCTTTTTGTTCGTACTCGCCATTTTCATTCTTTAAAATTTTTTCTATACGTTGCTCTGCGTTTTCGAGGAATTTGTTGCATTCCCTACTCCAGCGAACACCTGATTCAAAAGTGGTTAATGCTTCATCAAGAGGGATAGCTCCTTCTTCCAGCTTATCAACCGTTTCTTCAAGTTTTTGTAGTGCTGATTCAAAAGTTGTGGTCTGTGACTTCATTGCATAGTTGGCGTATTATTTCTGAAGCAATTTGTTGCGGAGATTGTTGACCTGTTTCTATAATACACTCTGCTTGCTCATAAAGCAAATCACGTTCTGCAAACATTTCATTTAAGACAGTTTTTGGATCTCTTTCTTTTAATAATGGACGGTTACGGTCGTTTTTCAGACGCAGTAGTAATTCTGCCTGAGCTACTTTCAAATAAACTCTTTTGCCTATTTCCTTTAGCATACCTCGATTTTGTTTACGTAATATAATCCCGCCGCCTGTTGCAATTACAGAATTGTCTACATCTTTCAATTTTTCCAACTGCTGAGTTTCCATTTCACGAAAACACTCTTCTCCACCATATTTAAAAATTTCAGCAACGCTACAGCCTTGATCTTCTTCAATCTCAGTATCCGTATCAACAAAAGAATATTCCAGCAATTTGGCTAACTTACGGCCAATTGTGGTCTTTCCAGCACCCATAAAACCCGTCAAAAGGATATTCATTGTCTTATGTCGATTGGAATATGTTCAAGGTGAATTATCGATACTACCGCCTCCGAGGAGGACATCATCCTGATAAAATACAGCAGCTTGTCCGGGAGTTACTGAGCGTTCCGGAGAGTCAAATTCCACCCTGACTTGATTCCCAGTAGCAGGAAAAACAGTAGCAGACGCACCCTGATGTGCATAGCGCAGTTTTGCAGAAACACGTAATGGTTTTTCCGGTGCCTGTATGGACACCCAGTTGACACTGGACACATGAATTGTTTGTGAAAACAAATCAGCTTCTTTTCCGAGAACAACCCTGTTTTGGGCTTTATCTATTTTTATAACATAATATGGCGTCGTGTCACTAAGTCCAAGTCCTCGGCGTTGACCAATTGTATAGAAAGGCAGACCTGTGTGCTCTCCCAGGACTTCTCCTGAGACACTTATAAACTCACCCGGTTCAGGTGCAGTCTTCATTTCCTGTTTCAAAAAAGTTCTATAGTCTTTTGGAACAAAACATATTTCCTGACTATCGGGTTTTTTTGCGGCGGACAAATTAAGTTTACCAGCAATCTTCCTTACTTCAGGTTTAATTATTTCTGCCAAAGGAAACATCAGACGCGGCAGTTCATGTGCCGGTATACCGTACAGAAAATAAGTCTGGTCTTTACGTAAATCCTGTGGACGAGCTAATTGTGGACGTCCATTTTCCGGATTATCATAAACTCTGGCATAGTGCCCCGTTGCTAGAAATTCACAATCCAGCTCATCTACTTTTTTTAACAATAAATCACTTTTTATTTTTTTATTGCACATCACACACGGATTAGGTGTCTGTCCGTTTGAGTATTCGCTGATGAAATAATCAATCACAGTTTCTCTAAATTCTTTTTGATAATCAAGTACGTAAAAAGGGATATCAAGCCGGTGACAAGCTGAACGCGCGTCGATTGCTTCATCAAGAGAACAACAGCTTTTTTGTCGTGATTCATTCTCAGGGCCGTGATAAAGTTTCATATGCAGCCCTATTACTTCGTGACCCTGCTCCTTCAACAGAGCAGCGGCAACTGAAGAATCAACGCCACCGCTCATCGCCATCGCTACACGTGCCATAAATATTGCATTAAATTTGTTAAGGATTTAGTAGTCTGAAAATACTTTCTGCAGAATTATTCATTAACGACTGTTGTTTGCCTGAAAGTTTTGAATGTAACTTGTGTAGTCGTAATGTTTACCAGTATAGTTTACTTGTTGGTATCGTTTCTTTTGGAAACGTTGGAAATTTTCATTTATCTTCTTGTTGTTACTTTGATGGTATGACTGCATTTCACGTTTGCCTTTTTTGCGGTCTTTCTGCTTTTGTTCAATCAAGAAATAGCTTGAAGCAGACTGTTTACTTGTCAAAGGATTACTAGATTTTGAAATATTAATTATCATAGTCATTGCTTTTCGCCTTATCTTTTCTACTTGCGGGTCTATGTCTATGCTTGATGAATTGTCAGTCTTAATCATGACAACTTTTTCGGTTTTTGGATCCTTAGTTTCGTTAGTTAAGGTGTTGTTTTCAGCAGCATCTTTATTATTCTTTTCTTCTTCAGTATTTGTAGACGCTGATTGAGCAAATCCGATATTTAATTGAAATATGCAGAGGCATAATATTAGCGCAAATACAAAAGCAAGCCTGTTGAAACGACTTTGTTTCAGCTTTTTAGTGCTTTTCATGTTGATTTGCTTGACTGCTATTTTTGGAATCACCTCAGCCTCAGCTCAAAAATTAACTACGAATATGATTGCCTGTAACGAATCTGCTCAAGCTCGTTATGAATGTTATATCAAAGTGCAAAAAGATTCACAAGCAATTGCTGAAAAGCGTAGCTCTTCTTTAAAATCACAAAAAAAATTACGTCAGTCATTATATTTGAAAAATATAAATGAAACATTGGTGAAATCTAAAGAAATAGCTGCAACCCGCAAATCTATTCTAGATTCACAAAAACAAATACGCCAAGAAGCATATTTTAAGGAGCGCCAAGGCTCAATGGAAAACGCAAAAGAATTAGGCGCAACCCGCAAAGCTATTTTAGAGGAAAAGGAAAAATTACGTTTGGAATTATCAAAAAATATAGGAAAACAACTTGAAAAAGAGCATCAGGAAATAATGCAGCAAGTTGAATATTCACGTTCCCGTAATATTTCTCATAAAGGAGAAAAATATTCAATAACTTACGGTTATGTGCCTGAACCTAGCCCTTAAAACTGGTTGATTTTGCACGCTTAAATAAAAGACTGCTATGCTCAACGTAAAAAATAATAACTATTATATCCTAAATTAACTATATCTTTAATGGATTCTGCTGAATTGCTGGGTGCTGAAAAACTTATTGATAACGGTCATAAAACTTTTAATCCAGTGAGAATATTCGGTGTAGTGACTTCATTCGGAAAAAGTTAGTGGAAAATGCCTCTCGCCAAACTCAAAGTATGAACCGGATTCATCCAAATGATTCAACAGCCAGAATCTTGGAGCATCAGCAAGCAAGACTTCTCCATAGTTTTGAGTACGGACAAAACATCTTTCCTTTTTATCCATGCGGAAGCTGTGGAGCTCAAGTGACTCATTTTTCTGGTTATTAAACTGCATTTTAAACTCCTCTTGAACTAGCTCTAAGGCCAATGCCCGCATCGGTGTTATAGCACATTCGAGGTAGCATTTGTCCCAGCGGTTATCACTCCAATACTCAACAAAATAAAGTTTGCTCTCTTTTTCATAAAACAGATTTGATTCAAAAAGAGCTAATACCTTTCCGCGGATACTTTTTTCACGCATACTCCATTTTTGATGTTGATCAACCTTGATAAAGTCATAGTGAAAGCGCATTGCAAGTTCAGTTGAAAAATCATTTCCCTGTTTGAGTGCTCTTGAGATGGGCACTGGGAAATACATGCCTGTTGGCAACTGAGTTATCGATTCAGGAAAAATATTCTCCATCAATTTGAGAGTTTCCTCATCTTCAAGCAGTCCCGAAGTTTTTAGTCGACTCATCTCATGAGGAATCAAGGGGTTTAAAAAACGCTCTTCCCAGAGAAAGAGCATAATCAACTTTCGCTCAAAAAACCACTGTAGACGTTCTTCCAGTTTCATAGTTCTACTATTATTACTGAGTGAGAAATGTATGACTAAGCTGGCTTACTTTGCTTATCGCCGGATGAAATCTAAAGAGAGGTTTGGAGTGGATGCGGTGCGAGAGCCAGTTTGGTATAACGAATGAGTTGTGAACGTCCGCACTCATAATAACTTTCGTAGCGGTTGGAAATAAAGGCGAACGTAATCTCAGAAATTTTACGCATATGCAGACTTACACGCTCAGACCAGCGGTTTGAATCTCCTTCGATTGTTTGATAATCTTCACGTTCCATGAACATTACAAGCGAATAAGCTCTTCTTCCATGAGGAGTATCTATTTCTATAACACCTGCGTTTCCGTTTACTCCTTTTACAAATCCGGTTTTGTCCCATAGTTTGACTGATTTATTTGCCGAAAAACAGGTGTCGGCTTTAATCCGGTCTTTCAGCCAGGAATGACCGGGAAGGCTTAGTAAATAAAGCATTTCCCTTGCTGCTTCTTTGTTTATTTGCGCACTGTATTTAGCACCGATTACACGTTTAAACCAGATGTTCACAAATAGCTGATTTAAATCTGCAGCAGAAATTTTATTCCTGTAAGTCCGCCCGTCTTCAGGGATAGTTTCTTTCAGACTCAATTCTTTATACAATTTTGTGTTGTTAAGTATGCGCTGAATATTTTCAGTACCACCTAACAATTTAATAATAGTATTTGTGCTTTGGTTGTTGCTGAAACGGATCATTTCCTCAATCAGCTTTTTGTGACTTGATGACTCGATGAAATTTCCATTAAAACGCTGAATCATGTATGCATGAAGTATTGGTACTTTGATGGTACTGGCTGATTTTACACTTTGCCTAGATCGTAGAGAAACCAGTAATTTCCCAGTTGTAAGATCTTGTACAACAATTGAAAGTTTGTCATTTCTCTTCAGTTTATTTTTGGTATAGACTTCTTTCATGTACTCCAGAATAATAGCTTCCAGTGATGAAGTGAAGGAGGTGGAGTTAAATTTGCCTGCATAATAAGGCAACCCTTCCGGCAGATATAATTTGACATGTTCTTGAGCTACCCAACCTTGAACGCCCTGTGGGATTTTGACTTTCAGCCATATTTTATTTGGAGCTGATAAACTCAATAAATGTGTGCCTTTGTTAAGAACTTTTAAGGCAGGTTCTTTGGTGTTGGGACTGGAACGTAAATTTAATGCAGAAGCAGTAACTACAGCATAACTGCTGAGCTTATTTAAAAAGTTTGATTTGTGAATTAATTGTTCAACTTTAGCCTCAGGAGACAGTACAGGATCGAGTTGTAAATTTGTGGGAAGAGAATGTTCTTTTGCGTAAAGGAGAATGACAGAGAAGAACAGGTTGAGTGATAAGAGACTGAGGGAGCACAGTTTACAGAAAAACATATATCTTGCTTGTGCAGGCAACAGGCAGAGTCTGACTTTCAATATATCTCTCAAAGAAAATTGACTGACTGTTACATTACGTGTCTTGCTGAGTGATTACCGTGGGGAGTTTAAAAGGATTTAGCTTTAAAACTTTGCTTGGTCAAGTCTGAAAGACAAATTCCCTGAAGACTTTTGAAAAATACTCAAAATAGCAGAATGCTGAGTGAAAACCTGCTATTACTGAGTTTTTTCTTTGCGGATACGGCTAATATTTGACAAGAAAACTGTTCCTGGAATTAAAATGAATCCTACGACCAGAATAACAAATACGATTGTCCAACTCAGTCCCATAAATGCTCCTTTTAATGATAGTTATACTATGAATTTGAGCATTAATATTATTTTAAAAATAAGAAAAAGCCAAACTTAAATTTGTGAAAATAACAAAAAGTATTTGAAGATTCCTAGGCAATAAAAGTTATAGTTGTTTTCCTGGGAAAAACCCCTTTAAATTATTTTTATCGTTTTACAACTGCTTTAACAAATGCGCTTTGAAAATTAGGGTTGTTCTTCCTCAATTTATCACGCAATTTTTCAGCATCTTTTCTTGATTTCAACCCTGCTATTTGTACAGCCTGAAAACGAATTACCTGTGTAGTACGCTGTATATTAAAGAAGATATTATCCTTGAAAGCTTGATTTAAATAAGTTCTTACTCTGTTTGCAGTTTCTAAATCCGGAAATAGCCCGAGCGATACCTGGTATCCATTTTCAATTGATTTCCGAAAAGCGTGTCCCGCCATTGGATTATTGTTATTAATTATCTTAACCATTCTAGCAGAATACTCTTCACCTAAAACTTTTGTGGAAATGATCTCAGAAATTCCTGAACTATTACTGGATGTGCGGACACGTGATTTATAACCTAAAGTTTTTAATTTAAGACGACTATCGTCCACGCATTCAAGGGAAATACAGGAAACAACTTGGACGTAATAGCTGATTGATTTAGATTTCGCTTTTGGCTTTGCTTTTTTTGGTTCAGGTTTACTGACCTTTGCTATTGGGACAGGTTCAGTCGGTATTTCTACGACTATTTCAGGTAAAGCTGTCTCAGTAGGTGTATCTAAATAATAAAGTACAACAACTGTGATAACTCCCAAAATTAAACCTGTAATACTGGAGAAAATAAGTGGCTTAAAAGCAATCGATTTCTTTGACAAAGCTTTCTTTTTCTTCGGTTCAGCAGTTGGGATGTCATCAGGCTCGGCCTCTGTTTCATCTTCAAGTGGAGCGTCCTCATCATCATCATCATCATCATCATCGACATCGACATCGACATTTCCATCCTCATCATCATCAGTCTTTTCTTCTTCTATTTTGTCTTCTGCAGGTTCACTATCATCGTCACCTTCAAGGTCATCGATTGTAGAAAGATCTTCAAAAAATGAATCCAATTCGCTGTCACTCTCCTCTTCTCCGTCATTTTCCATGAAGGAATCGAGTTGTTCCCCAAAATCGTCACCAAAATCGTCCAGACCTTCCAGTCCGTCAACTTTTTCTTCAGCCATGTTTTACTTACAGTTGTAATGTTTTTGGTGAACTGATATTTTCTGTCTTTGTAAATTAGAGACGCTTCCCTCTAGTATTATTTTTATTGAGAAGATAAAAAAGATATAAACCACGCAAAGTTAAATCATCGTGATAATTAACGTTTGACAGAATCGGTAAAAGTTTTGCTGCTAACCCGCCGGTGATTACAGCTGTCGGCGTTGGTTGACCCTGTTGTTCAATTTCATTCGTTATTCTTTTAATCAACGAATCTATCATTCCTCCGTAACCGTAGATTAGACCGGATTTAAGACTGTCAGTCGTATTCTTCCCGATTACGTATTCCGGCATTTCAAGATTTACTTGAAACAGTTGAGCGGCTTTTGTAAACAGTACGTCAGCCGATATTAATAGTCCCGGACAAATCACACCTCCTTGAAAAACTCCATCCGCAGTGACTACATCCAGTGTAGTAGCAGTACCGCAATCAATAATGATCAGTGAGGTTTTATATTGTTGGTATGCAGCTGAGGCATTGATCAGTCTGTCCTGACCAACCTTAGCTGGTGTGTCAGTATTTATTTCAATACCAAGATTGCATTCGTGACTGACCAAGATTGGAGGTTTTCCAATCAAATTTTCAAGCAGTATAGTAAAGACTTCCGTCAGTTCCGGAACTACTGAACTCAACACTGCACCTTGCGCCTCTTCCAAACTAAAATCGCATGCGAAAAGCATACCCCGAACAAGTATTTCATATTCATCTACACTCTGATGAATACTGGTATGCAGGCGCCAACTCTGTAATGTATTTGAATCTTTGACTAAGCCAAGTACTACGTCACTGTTGCCTATGTCTACGGCTATAATCATTACTGTCCCTCTCTTATTTCAATAATATCTCCGGAAACATGTGTCAGTAATTCTCCTGTTTCTGTCCGGATTTGCAGATAACCCTCCTTTGTTAATCCTTCAATAGTACCAACGCTTCCTGAGCTTTTTGTCTGTTCTTCTACGTTATTCAAACTACGTACCTTCCTGCCTCTTGCCTGCGAGCGTTTTAACCATTCTTCCAGAAGTGCGCTTTGACCGTCTGTTAAATAGTCAGCTTTTCTGTTTGTAGTAATATTTTTACTAAATTCTTCAAAACAGCATTCCAATTCTTTTAAAAGCAACTTAAATACTGTTTCATTATCAAGAGCAGCTTGATCTTCTGCTCCGATAATTAGATTTGAGTTTTGAGCAATTTCTGTTTCCAGAGTAGTCAAAATGTCCTGTAGTTCTTCCGGATAATCTTTGAGAAAACCTTTAGTGTTTAAACCAATCCCCAGGATCAACACAGGAAAATTCTGAGCCGGTATTTTGATTGTTTCAAGTAAAATTCCACAGATCTTTTTTCCGTTCACCAGTACGTCATTCGGCCATTTAAGTCGGACTCCGTTGATATATTTCTCTAGAACACGAGCGACAACAATTCCGGCCAGTAGAGCAAACACCTGAACTTCACAGAGGTCTAAACCAGGATGAAGGACAACTGAGAAAGTCACATTTTTTTGCGGAAGTGAAACGAACTTCCTTCCGGCTCTTCCTCTTCCGGAAGTTTGCATTTCAGCAATTACAACCAAACCGTGCTGTTTAAGCAACTCACTATTGTCTTTCAAATATGTATTAGTTGAACCAACTTCGGTCAGACGTATGATTCTTTTGCCAATTGATTCGGACATTCGTTTAGCGTAAGAAAAAATTGTGAATAACTAAATTTGAGGCTTCACCGGTTGCGGGATTTCTGTCAACTGAGACAACAGCTCTTACTTCGGCTTTCACGTTATCGATTTCAGTTTTTAGCTGGATTTCGTACCAGTAACTGTAGGGAATGAAAAAATCACCGGATCTGTCGTATTGAGTAATATTGCTTAGCTTATTTTTTATGTCTTCACTTGTCAATTTAGAACGTGGTTGTTTTGTAAGTTCTGCTGCAATTTCTTCACTTTTTTTAAAATAATCCTGTGAAATGCTGTCGTGATAACCTGGAGAATAGTTGATAAAATAAGCAGTGTTTTGATCAAATTGCTCCAAGAATTTCACAATTTCTTCAAATGTTGCTAAGTTGACATTTATACGTGGTTTTATTTCAGCGTGGTTATATTTTGGAACACATGGATTAATTGTTTGACAATAATTTTCACCAACTTGATAAGTTGTGAATCCTTTTTTCCATTGATCGAGCGGAATCCGTTTACCCTTAACCCCACGGATTAGTTGGACTTCACTCAACTTGTCGAGGAAATTGTTTTTTATTTCAAAATAAGGATCTGCTGAAATATATGAATTTTTCTCCGCACCTATTGTACCGTAGTTGGATGAATAATAAATTTCATTATCTTTATCCAGCCAATCGAAAATTGCCGCATAAATTGGCAGGATATCATTGGTGTTTAATTGAATATTATATGATGGAACACTGCTTCCAGGCTGATATGTAGTTGCGCTATTCCACTTTTTGAGAATGTTAATGAATTGATTTGCCAACAGAACGTCCGCTTTTGTCTCAGGAATCCGTGTTCTTGATATTGGGTTAATCCGATTCAAATTGTAAAGATGATCAATTGGTCGGATGACCGGTGTATAAAAAGAAACTTCCGGAAAATCTGCAATTACTCCTGCAGGCAAGCCAACAGGTTGGGGTGGATTCAAAAAAGATATCTCATTGCTTGTAGCACCCAGTCTTAATAAATCCTTTAAATATACTCTGAAAAATTTTACCTCATCCTGTCCTTTTAAACCTTCTAAAACTGCCTTAAACATGGATTTAACGGCATTTCTAGCTTTGAAGGATGCCTGGTAATTTTGAATTCCCCGAGTTTCAAGTTTGGTTTCAAATGCAAACTCGGTCATGAAGACCGCAAGCAAAGCCAAAATAACCAGGGTAATCAACAAGGCAATTCCACGTTGTGAAGTAGTCTTAAGAGGAGAGGGAGGAGATCCTGGGAGGTGAGACATGAATTTAAAGCTTTGAAGACAGGCTTTTACATTTCAACCTGCCGAACAAAGTTTACAGCAGCAAATGTCTTAAAGGCAACAGTCTTCCGGGAAACGATAGACTTATTTCCCGGAAGACTGTGCCTCACATATTATTTCTAACAGCCTCAGGCTGCATGGCTAAAGTAAAACAAACTCAAAACGCCTGTATCTTGCTCAGGAACAACCGCTGGTTGCACCGCAGGAGGCACACTTAAGACAAGAACCATTACGTACCATAGTGAACTGTTGACAGGTGTGGCATGATTCACCTTCATAGCCTTTCATCCGTGCTTCCTGAACAAGGCTGGATGTGGAACGTTTCTGCGCTTCCCAACTTTCTCCGGAAGCCTCTTCGGTAAAATTCGCATTGCCTGAAAAATCCGCATGTGCCTGTTTTGCTTCCGGTTCTGAATTTTTCAAGAGCGAAAAATCAACTCCTTTAAAATCATTGTCCTCCTCTTCCAGAAAGGCCTGGCTTTCTTCAGTACTGAGAGTTCTTTCAGAGACTAGCTGTTCATTGTCGAACTCAGGTTCAGTCTCATTCTGCGTATGCACAGCACTTGCCTGCAGTTCATCTGAATTGACATGTGACAAATCGTTACGACCCAGATATGAAATTGCCAGTTCACGGAAAACGTAATCAATGATGGATGTGCTCATTTTGATATTATCATTTCCGGAAACCATTCCGTTTGGTTCAAAACGGGTGAAAATAAAGGCTTCCACAAATTCTTCCAACGGCACACCATGCTGCAATCCGAGTGAAATGGCAATCGCAAAGCTATTCATCAAACTTCTGAATGCCGCTCCTTCTTTGTGCATATCGAGAAAAATTTCACCTATAGTACCATCATCATACTCACCGGTACGTAGGTAGAGCTTGTGTCCTCCGATCACCGCTTTTTGGGTGTAGCCGTTACGGCGATGAGGTAATTTTCTGCGTTTGGCGATGTAGCGGTGAATAATTTTTTCCGCAATCCTGATTGGCGCTGGTTGTTGAGCCGCGATACTTTCCTCTGCCTCGTCTTCGTCCCACAAATCTTCTTCTACACTCACGTTGAGCGGTTGACTGAGTTTGGAACCATCCCTGTAAAGTGCGTTGCATTTTAAACCGTTGTGCCAGGAAGTGGAAAATGCCTGCTTAATATCAGTCACATTAGCATCACCCGGCATGTTGATAGTTTTAGATATCGAACCGGAAATGAAAGGCTGAGCAACAGACATCATCCGGATATGCGCATCAGATGCAATAAAGCGTTTACCAGTGCGTCCGCACTTGTTTGCACAGTCGAAAACACTGTAATGTTCCTGTTTGAGATGTGGAGCGTTTTCACTGGTCATAGTTCCGCAAATATAATCATTTGCCGCTTCTATTTCCTTTCTGGTGAATCCGAGATGCTTGAGGATACTGAATTCAAAATTTCCAAGCTGCTCATCAGTCAACCCCAGTGTTTCCTTGCAGAATGACTCTCCAAGTGTATAGAGGTTGAAAACAAAGCTGATATCAAATGCGGTTGCTAACTGTTCTTCTATGCGCTTCAGTACTTCATCCGTAAAACCTTTGCTGCGTAAAACATTCGCATTGATGCATGGACTTCCCTCTAAACGAGCATAGCCCTTGATATAATGCACAATATCGGCAACTTCTGAGTCTGCGTAACCAAGTTTCTTTAAAGCTAACGGGATGGAATTATTGATGATTTTAAAATAACCACCTCCAGCCAATTTCTTGAACTTAACCAGCGCAAAGTCCGGTTCAATTCCTGTTGTGTCACAATCCATTAACAGGCCGATGGTTCCGGTGGGTGCAATCACTGTGACCTGCGCATTACGGAAACCATGTTTTTCCCCAAGTTTCAAAGCCTGATTTGCATCTTGTTGAGCTGCTTTGAGCAATTCAGGAGGGCAATGCTGACTGTCAATACCGACAGGTTTGATGGTCAAACCTTCATATTCACTATCAGGAGCACGAAAAGCAGCACGCCGGTGATTACGGAGCACACGCAACATATTTTCCTTGTTTCTCTCATATCCTGCAAATGTGCCTAGCTCTTTTGCCATTTCCGCGGAAGTTGAGTAAGAAGTCATATGCATGATGGAAGTCACTGCACCGCAAATAGCAAGGGCTTCCGGAGAATCATAAGGAATTCCGTTTACCATTAAATACGTTCCCAAATTTGCATAACCTAAGCCGAGTGTTCGGAAGTCATAGGAAAGCTTAGCAATGTTCTTACTTGGAAACTGCGCCATTAGAACACTTATTTCTAAAACAATTGTCCAAATCCTGGATCCGTGTCTTAATTTAACAATATCAAGTTCTCCGGTTTTAGGATCACGGAAGCGCATCAAATTCAGGGAAGCCAAGTTGCACGCCGTGTCGTCCAAAAACATGTATTCACTGCAGGGATTAGATGCCCGAATCGGTCCATCCGCGGGGCAGGTGTGCCATTCATTGATTGTTGTATCAAACTGAATCCCCGGATCTGCTGAGGACCAGGCCGCATAGGCAATCTCTTCCCAGAGTTCAGTTGCCTTGAGCGTCTTGCATGGAACAGGTTTTCTACCTTCCTTTTTCGCTTTTACTTTTTCAACACGCCAGTAAAGATCCCAGTCCTTGTCCTGCTCAACGGCTTCCATGAAGGCGTTATTAAGACGGATTGAATTGTTGGCATTTTGTCCTGCAACAGTTTGATATGCTTCAGAGTTCCAGTCTGTATCATATTCTTCAAACAAGACGTCTGTGTAACCCTGCTGGGCCAAATGGATGATACGGTGAACATAGCTGAAAGGCATTTGTGCCAGTCGAGCTTTTTTAGCGACTTTACGCAGGTCCTTATTCAACTTGAGGTCAAACTTTTCAGTTTCATTTCCCCAGGCGTGAATCGCGCGGAATAGTTCGTTGATAAGTTCTTTTATCGTTTTGGATCCTGCCACCAAGGCTGCGACTTTTTGCTCTTCATGAACTTTCCAGTTAACAAATTTTTCAATATCAGGATGATCAGCATCAAGACAGATCATCTTTGCCGCACGGCGAGTAGTTCCACCGGACTTGATCGCGCCGGCTGCAGAATCACCAATTTTGAGAAATGACATCAGTCCTGAAGATACACCTCCTCCAGACAGTGGTTCCATATCTCCGCGTAAATCAGAAAAGTTGGAGCCTGTTCCTGAGCCGTATTTGAAAAGACGGGCCTCACGTGTCCACAAATCCATGATGCCGCCTTCACGTACTAAATCGTCTTTGACTGACTGAATAAAGCACGCATGAGGCTGTGGACGTGTATAGGCGTCTTTGGAAGGGATGACTTCTTCGGTTTTTTGGTCAACGTGATAATGTCCCTGTGCAGGACCGTTAAGTCCGTACGCCCAGTTTAGTCCAGTATTGAACCATTGAGGAGAGTTTGGCGCTGCCATTTGGTTGGCCAGCATGTGGCATAATTCATCATAAAATGCGCGGGCGTCTTCTTCTGTATCAAAATAGTTATTCTTAAAACCCCAATAAGTCCAGCAGCCGGCAAGCCGGTGAAAAACCTCACGTGCGTCAGTTTCCGAAGTGGTGGAATCATCTCCGGAAGTTTTTGCTTCTGCGGCTTCCTGTTCCTGCTTTGCCTGATCATGTAGAGAAGGTTGCAGCCATGCGGGGATTCCTCTTTCTTTGGCTACTTTGAGATGTTTGGGGATTCCGGCTTTGCGGAAATATTTCTGGGCCATGATGTCAGTTGCTACCTGAGACCAATCTGTTGGTACAGAAACTTTTTCCCACTCTGAGACTACTGAGCCGTCAGGATTGCGGATGATGGAACTGCGGTTTTCAAATTCCATCGACTGATATGGACTCTCACCTTCCATGGTGAAGAGGCGTTTAATTTTCATGTATGCCTTTTAGTGTTTTGTATTATAAAATAAAAATGAAGTTTAGCCAATCCATGGTTTCCTTCACTGATTAAAGTATACTTAAAACGCGTAAAACTTAAAGGCCGGATTTTTAAATTTAATCCAGTATTCTTTATGCAATAATCATGAAAATATTGCATAGTTTGCCGTCCTTTGGAAAAATCAATCCTGGACTGCGCAAAAAAGCTTGTAACTTAAGTATTTTAGCTTCAAATATTATCAATAAATCACATACTCATGTGCTCTATTGATATAAATATAAATCGTTATATCAGTGAGATAACATCTCTTTTGGAACCGTACAGTAGAGAATATTTGTGCTATGCAATAACTTCAGCCATAATGCATACACTGACAAAATCTCTAACTTGATCTGGGTTTGATAATGTAGTTCAACTGGCTCATAAAATCAACAAAAAAGTTCTCCTGTTATATCAAAGATCAACAATTAAATTACTGATATTTAAACTAAAAAAAAATGAAATTAGCACACAAAAAGCCAAAAAAAAATAGTCCTGTGCCTGCCGTCTATCTTCATATTCCTTTTTGCAGGCATATTTGTCCTTTTTGTTCTTTTGCTGTTAGACGCGACAGAGTGGAATTGCATGAAAAATATATTCTTGGAATGTTTGATGAAATAACTCGACGTGCTGCATGGTTGGAGGAAAAAAAGCAGATTAATCGAGAACTAAAACTTTCAGGGCCGAAATTGCTTGAGTCTATATATTTTGGTGGAGGTACACCATCCAGTCTCAAAATTCCGGAAATTGAGTTGTTACTGAGTCAAGTCAGGAATTGTTTCCCTTGCTCTGATCAACTAGAAATTTCCTTTGAAATGAATCCTGAGGATGTGAATCCGGATTATCTGAGTGGTCTTGCGGAAATAGGCGTAAACCGGCTTAGTTTGGGAGGTCAAAGTTTTCAGACATCAACTTTAAAGAAGTTGGGACGGTTTCATTCCGGCTTAGAATTACGGCAAGCGCTCAGGGCGATTGCTGATTCAGCAATTGATAATTGGAACCTTGATCTTATGTTTGGTATTCCTGAACAAAGTATTTTGATGTTCAGGACAGATGTTGAGGAAGCGCTTTCCTATTATCCTTCACATATTTCATTATATGGACTGGAAATTCATGAAAAAACACCATTTGGGCAAAATGAGCAGATCCGTAAATGGGACTCAGAACATCAGCAGCAATTCGAAGAAATGTATTTGTGGGCAACTGAACGACTGGAAAAAGCAGGTTTAATTCAATATGAAGTTTCGAATTTTTCCATAAAAACTAAGGAGGGCCGTAATAACTTACTGGTCTGGTCCGGAAATGAATATTTAGGTTTCGGAGTTGGGGCACACTCATATTTAAGTCAAACTCGCTGGGGCAACAAGTGTTCACTAAATACGTACCTCAAAGATCTTGAGCATAATAGCTGGCCGGTTGATTTTGAAGAGCATTTGCAGGTGAATGAGCAGGCTGCTGAATCCTTGATGCTGGCTTTACGACAGCCTAAAGGAGTAAATATAGAGCAATGGCAGAAACGTTTTTGTCTGCAGTGGAAAAAACAGCAGCTTGATCTCGTCAACGAACTTTGTGCTGCAGGAAGAGCTTTCTGGAAAGGTCAGTACTTATGTTTGACAGCAAAAGGAATGTTGCTCGCAGACAGAATCACAGTGGAACTAATGCCTTAATCACACATAAAATAAGAAGAAAGTAGATTATTTTCATAATTATTATAAAGTTTTTTTTAAGGTGGCCGAAAAGCAAGACAAGGGTTTTACCCGCTGGTTAAATAAAAAGAGTCAACTGCCTGCGGAAGCCTAACACAGGATTAATTATTGGAGAATAAAATGAGAATTCGAAGCAATGCAACTTCTTTGAACACATTACGTCACTCAGAAAATAATTTAAAATCAGTAGAAAATTCAATAAAAAAATTAAGTTCTGGAACAAAAATAAATAGTGGTGCTGACGGACCAGCTACATTAATTGCCTCTGAACGTATGAGAGGGCAAATAGCTGGATTGAGACAGGCTCACAGTAATAACGCAAGTGCTGTTGCCATGTTTCAAACGGCAGAAGGAGCTTTAAGTGAGTTCAGTAGTATATTGCTGAAACTAAAACAGCTCTCAGTTCATGCTGCAAACGAAGCGGTAAACGATGATGCCATGCTGGCTGCAGATCAACAGGAAGTGGATAATATGATTTCCACTCTTGATCGAATTGGAGGCACAGCGACGTTTAACGGTAAAAGTCTACTTGATGGTAGTTTAGGAGCAACCGGAGCAGCAGTAGGTGATAATGTGCGTTTCGTGAGTGCTAAAACATCGACTAAAGATTCTCCAACAGAAGGTTATGAAGTTGATATTGTACAGGTTGCAACCCAGGCTTATAAAAGAGGTAGTGTTCCTTTGACAGTAAATAATATTGGTGAAGGAGTAACCATCTTGTTAAGTGAAGGCGGTCGGAATGTTGAAATAGACACAAAAATGGGTAAGGAGAAAGAAAACATTGAGGAGATTTTAGCAAACCACAAGCAGTTTCCCGCACGCTTTCCTGCAGATCAGGCATCTGTGGATATTCGTGGAGTAGTTATGCAAAGCATTAAAGAAGGAATTGCAGAAAGTGGTTTGGCTTTAGAAGCATTTGAAACTCCTGAAAAAGCACTTTACATTCGGCACAAGAATTTTGGCTCAGAGTCTAATTTTTCAGTTACTTCTAACATTTCAGGGTTATTGACAAAAAATGCAAATATTGCAGAATTATCTGAAGCAGGTTTGGATGTGGCAGGTAGAATAGGTGGAACATTTGCGAGTGGTAATGGTCAGTATTTAACAGCAATCGAAGGTGCCTCACCGGCTAAGGGTATCACAATACAGTTTGATCGTACAATTGGACTGAAGGAGGTACCGGTAAAAAATGAACAGGGAGATGTGATCGGTACAGAGTTTATCGAAGAGTCACAGGCCGAAATAGTCGGCTCTCCAGATAATCCACGTATAGAAGGATTTGTTCACTTGTCACAACAGACAAAAAATGTGAGCCTCGGACCTGAACCCGGGATGGAAGACGGTTTCTCTTTTAAGAACATCCGCACGAGTAATCTGGGTCAAGGAGTGGAAAATGAGAGTGAATATAGAAGTCTATTTGATATTGATGTTACCAGCGTACAAGGTGCAAACGATTCAGGCAGACTTATAAATAAAGCGATAGACGAAATATCAACTTACCGTGCTGAAATTGGGGCTTTCCAGAAAAACGTAGTTGAAAGTAATCTTAATTCATTGAGAATTAATGATGAAAACATTACCCAAGGTGAGTCAACGATACGTGATACGGACATGGCAGCAGAGATGTCAAAATTGACAGGCAGTCAGATTTTACTGTCAGCCAGCCAGTCCATGCAGGCACAAGCGAATCAGTTACCGCAAAACGTTTTGCAACTGCTGCAGAATTAAGCTTCAGGCTGGTGAAAAAATTCCAGCCTAAAGTTCTGCTTTAGAACTTACTAAACTCCCAAATAGCGATGTTGGATTTCTTTGTTTGTGCTCAAAAGTTTTGAGTCACCTGTCCAGACAACACGTCCCTTTTCAATAATATAATGCCTGTCAGCGAAGCGGGTTAAAGCTTCAATGTTTTTGTCTACTACAAGAATAGACTGTCCCGAAGATTTTAAGCCTTTCAAACATTCCCAAATTTCCATTCTTATTAAAGGAGCAAGACCTTCGGTAGCTTCGTCCAAAATCAATAGTTTAGGGTTTGTCATCAGGGCTCTGCCGATGGCGAGCATTTGTTGTTCTCCTCCAGAAAGTTGATTACCCATGTTTTGTGTACGGTCTGGCAGACGCGGAAAGAGTTCAAAAACACGTTCCAGAGTCCAGGGATGTTGGTTTTTTAAACGGTTAGAGGCAGTTGCTACGAGGTTTTCGACTACGCTCAGATTTGGAAAAATCTGTCGACCCTCCGGAACCAAACCCATTCCGGCCCTTGCAACACGGTATGCAGGCCATTCACGAACATGATTTCCGTCAAATATTATTTCACCGGAACGTGCTTTTACCAAGCCCATGATAGAATGAATGGTGGTTGTTTTACCCATGCCGTTACGTCCCAGTAATGTCACCACCTCACCATCATTTACCTGCAGATCAACACCAAACAGCACCTGACTCTGGCCGTATGCAGTTTTAACTTTTTTAAGTTCAAGCACCTACTTCCTCCTCACCAAGATATGCGGCCTGGACTTCCGGATGTTTACGGATGGCTTCCGGAGCATCTGTAGCAATTCCTCGTCCATAAACCATAACAGTGATTTGGTCTGCAAGTGTAAAAACAACATCCATATCATGTTCAATCAACAGGATGGTCAATTTCCGTTTCAGTCCCTGCAGTATTCCAACCATGGCTTTTGCTTCCTCTGGACCCATGCCGGCCATCGGTTCATCCAGCAGTAGCATTTTAGGACGTGTTGCCAGTGCCATTGCAATTTCAAGTTGACGGTGTTCTCCATGAGAAAGTTGTCCCGCCACGATGCCGGCACGTTCTTCCAAACCCACTTGCTTTAAAAAAACTAAAGCAGGCTCACGTAAAACAGGATCCTTTCGGGCGTCTTTCCAAAAATGAAAAGAATGTCCGGCATGTGCTTGTACTGCCAGGGCAACATTGTCCCATGTGCTCATGTCTGGAAAAATATTTGTAATCTGAAAAGAACGAGCTAAACCGAGTGCAGAACGAAGATGAACAGGAATGTCCGAAATATCTTTTCCGTCAAAGATTATGGTTCCGGAATCTGGTTTTGTTTCTCCGGTGATTTGCCTGATCAAAGTTGTTTTCCCTGCACCATTTGGACCGATAACCGCGTGTAGAGTTCCTACCTCAACCTCAAAAGAAAGATTGTCTGTGGCGAGTAAACCACCAAATGATTTGATCAGTGAATTTACTTTCAACATTTCAGTCTACCTTCGTATTCTTTTTGAGGGAAAATTGAAGCCACCAGCGGTCCAAAGCCACCAGCATTCCGTCAATACCTCCGCGTGCGAAAATGACTATCAGCACCAGCATTGGGCCAAAAAACAATTGCCAATATTCGGTAATACCTGATAGCAGTTCTTCCAGTAGAAGAAAAGCTACTGCACCAATCACTGGGCCAAAAAGTGTTCCTATTCCTCCCAATACTGTCATAATGATCAAATCACCAGAGCGCGTCCAGTGCATAACGGCAGGACTAACGAAATCAGTCTGATTGGAAGATAAAACTCCGGCTAATCCGCAAATTGCTCCAGCGATCACAAAAGCCACCAGGCGGTAGCGGAAAACAGGAAAGCCAATAGATTTCATTCTTTGTTCATTAGACTTTGTTCCGCGTAAAGTCATGCCGAAACGTGAATTTGTTAAACGGTGGGAAAGGTACAAACTTGCCAGTAAAAAAGCAAAGTTGAGATAATAGAGAGAGTTGTCATTTGAGAGGTCGAGTAAACCTGAGAAATCACTGCGCATATAAAGACTTAATCCGTCATCACCGCCGTAGTTTTCACTACCGACTGCAATAAAATAAAACATCTGAGAAAACGCCAGCGTAATCATAATGAAATAAACTCCGTGCGTCCGCAAAGAAATAGCTCCAATAACCAGCCCTGCCAGGGCAGAAACTGCTACGGCAATGCTCAAGTGAGCGAAACCGTTACCCATCCACTCCACACCGTCTTCAACCGCGTGAAAAGTACCAATTCCGACAACGTATGAACCAATTCCGAGGTAAACAGCATGTCCAAAACTTACCATTCCTCCAAAGCCTAAAATAAGATTTAGACTTACTGCTCCAATTGAAAGAATCAACATGCGTGAAAACAAGACAGTGTAGAAAGGTTCATCGATACTGTCAGCGATTAATGGGACAGCGCCTAAAGCAAGCATCAATAGTGTGATAATGTAGATACGGGGAGAGAATTTCATCTACGCTCCCTTAGGCGGGAAAAGTCCCTGAGGCTTAATTGCCAGAATGAGAGCCATCAAAATATAAATCAGCATTGATGAAATGGCGGGAGCAGCCGTGTCTGCAATATCGTTGGACACAAAAAGTCCTAAAATATCAGGTAGAAAAGAACGGCCGACTGTATCTATAAAACCTACTATCAGAGCTGCTACAAATGCTCCACGAATAGACCCGACTCCACCAATTACAATTACCACAAAAGTAATAATCAATATCCCTTCACCCATCCCAATTTCTACGGTCATTATCGGGGCGGCCATCATTCCTGCTAAACCGGCGAGTGCTGCTCCAAGTCCAAAGACTAAAGTGTACAGCAGGTTGATGTTTACTCCGAGTGCACTCACCATTTGACGATTACTGGCTCCCGCACGGATCAGCATCCCAATTTTTGTCTTCGAAACTAGCAGATAAAGTAAAAAGGCCACCATGATTCCTACCGCAATAATAACCAGTCTAAATGCAGGATAACGAATACCGAAAAATAGTTCAACACTACCGCTGAGCAACTCAGGAAGTGGAATGTCGAGACCGATAGGCCCCCAGATAAGTCTGACAAATTCATTGAAAAAAAGAATTAGACCAAAGGTCGCCAGGACTTGATCAAGGTGACTGCGTGTATAAAGTGTACGTAAGGCGATTCTCTCCAGGATTACACCAAACAACATGCAGGCGGGAAGAGCTAGTAAGGCTCCAAGGAGGAATGAGTCTGTCCATTGGGTGAACGTAGCAGCAAAGTAGGCTCCCATCATGTACAGTGAACCGTGAGCCAAGTTGATCAGATCCATAATACCAAAAATCAACGTTAAGCCGGCTGCCAGCAGAAATAATAAAATACCGAATTGAAACCCGTTAAGGGTTTGCTCCAAAAGTAGGATCCAGTTCACTTGAAAATATTTTGCACTGTGTGAGAAAATTATTGTTGATGTTCTACAGATCAGTCTTTAACTTAATTATCTGACGTTTGAGCAAATTTTTACAGAAAAGTCTGAGAATTAAAAGACTTTTTTCAGCAGAAAGTAAAATTAAACTGAATTTGCATATATTTGAAATCTTCAGGTTTTCATCATGATGGCAGGAAAAGTAAATAGAGGGACGCGGGAGCCCCTCCATAAGCAGAATTGTTACCAGGACATTTTACAATCTTTAGCGTAAGTGTCCTGATGGTTGGTATAAACAGTTTTCACAATTTTAGTGGTATAATTCCCGTCAGCGTCTTTCACTACTTTTCGCAAGTAGAAATTCTGAATAGGGAAATGGTTGTTTCCGTATTTAAATGGTCCCCGCACCGATGGGAAGGCCGCCCTACGCATCGCTGTCCGCATGCCGTCCTTGTCGCTGAGGTTGCCATTGACCGCCCGCACTGCACTGTCAATGAGCATGATCGTGTCATAGGACTGAGCCGCGTAAAAGGTGGGATAGCGCCCATACTTCTTGCGGTAATCCTGCACAAAGATCTTGTTGACAGGAGTCGGCAAATCTGGGGCCCAAAATTGAGTCATCAATCCGCCAGCAGCCAAATCTTTTAAACGAGGTAGATTCAATGAATCCACAGTGAAGGCAGAATAAAAAGGTATTTTATCTTGTAATCCTGCTTGTGAAAACTGTTTGATTATCTGAAGACCGTGTTTACCAGGATAGAATACGAATACAGCATCAGGGTTTACAGAACGAATTTTGGCCAATTCAGCAGAAAAATCAAGCTGTGCAGGAAATTTTGTCATATCTTTTCCTACGATATTTCCTTTGAATGTTCTTGTCACTCCAGCAACCATTCCTTTTCCTGCTGCATAGTTAGGTGCCATTATGTAAAGATCCTTAACACCTAATTGGTTTAAGACTTCGCCCATTGCCATTGTAGTTTGATCATTCTGCCATGACGTAGAGAAAAAGTCTTCATGACAAAGCTTGCCAGCTACAGGACCTGGCCCTGCATTAGAAGTAATCATAAATGGCCCTTTCCCGACAACTGAATTTCGGGAAGCCATTAAAACATGACTCCAAATGTAACCACCGACAAAATGTACCTTGTCTTTCTTAACCAATTTTTCAGTTTTCTGTTTTCCTACTGCAGGTTTAAAAGTGTCATCTTCATAAAACACTTTTACATCTGACCCTCCCATTTTTCTGCCAAGATGATCGAGTGCAAGTTCAACTGCATCCCGCATATCATTTCCAATTGCACCTGCTCCACCTGTGAGGGTGGTCACAAATCCAATTTTTACAGTTTCCGCAAATGCAACCTGACTGATCAGCATTATAGCTAGGGAAAGTGTTCCCAGTATACCTAATTTCATCATTTCTCCTTATGTTAAGTTAGCTAATACATTATTTCCGGACAGTCCGGAAAATCTGCTAAAAGCATTTAGAAGATAGCCCATACTCCTTTAGCTGTCAACAAAAAATGGCTTTAATGATAACTAAGGACTGTACCGTGTGCAATGAGTGCGTAGAACCTTGTCCAAACGAAGCAATCAAAGAAGGCGATTAAATCTTTGTGATTGACGCTCTACGCTGTACTGAATGTATCGGCACAGATGAATAACTCCAGTGCATAGCAGTTTGTCCGTCTGACTGCATTGTCCCCAATCCTGACTTTGAGGGAAGTGTAGACGAATTACAGGAAAAATATGAAATGATTCATTTTTGAAATATAAATTAATTTACTTGAATGTAAAATATTAAAGCATGATTTGTGTTATCAAAAATTATCCTATAAGTCTGCAAATACAGTCCAGAAAGCTTACTTGATTGCAGTTTAGTTCAAGTATTTAAGTGCACACAGTGTATCTTTTTCAACGAGTTCTGTAAATTTAGGATTGTGACCTAATTCTGGATTGGAGCGGTGACGGAGTTCATGTACAAGTGTATTAACTAATTGCGATTTTTTGGGCCAGCCAAAAAACCAGAAATTTGAACGGTGAATTTTGATTTGCTCTTCCCCCCAGTATACGCCTGCTTCTCCGTATTGGATCCAGTTCTGATGCACCGGTCGTTCTCTGGTATAGCGAATTGGTACTGTACGGATTTTAACTTTCAGGATCGACGGAAAACAAGGGACTTCCAACAACGCTTCTGCGTATTCCATTATTTGCTGTTGTCTCGATTCCTGATTTTCAACAAGAGGATCAAGCAGATGCCAGCGATCCAGCACAAAAAACATGGCGCTGCCAATGAGTAGAATTGCTAACAGCCATTGAGCATATTTTGTGAGTAAAGGTTTGCTGGAATTCGGCTTATTAAGGTGTCTCTGCTTCCATTTTAACCATTCTTCCCATTCCAACTGTAGACTTTTGATTTGTTCGGTTTCCCAATTTTCCTGAGTTTCTCCGATCTGAGACAATATTTGCTGAATTTCCGGAGCCTGAAAAAACAAATGTTCCTTACAATTATGACAATGAATTTTTACAAAACGTTCACCATCCCTTCCGGTCATTGGAACAATTCCAAAATTTTCTTCTGCGCAGGAGGGGCAATGGAGTGTTACTTCTTCATTTTGGGAGGCAATTGCGGAAGGCATGAGAAAGGCTGAGAATATGATGAAAATGTTTATTAATTTTCCTTTAAGGTTTGGGAAGCAATGATAAGTTTTTGCACTTCAGACGCACCTTCATAGATTCTGAGTGCGCGGATTTCACGATAGAGCTGTTCAACAGCGAATCCGGAAACCACACCCGAGCCTCCGAATATTTGTACAGCTTCGTCAATTACTCGTTGTGCAGCTTCTGTCGCAAATAATTTTGCCATGGCCGCTTCCTTCGTAATTCTCTCAGCACCATTGTCCTTAGTCCAGGCAGCTCGATAAATGAGCAGGGAACTGGCATCAATATCCAGAGACATTTCACCAAGTTTAGCTTGAATAAGTTGAAGCCGGCTCATGGGTGCACCAAACATTTGTCGGGATTTTGTTCTATTCAGCGCTTCATGCATTGCATGTCTAGCAAACCCCAATGCCGCAGCACCGACTGTTGATCGAAAGATATCCAACGTAGCCATCGCCATTTTGAAGCCCTCTCCGCCAACTCCTATTTGCTGAGTTTTTGGAATTCGACATTGATTAAAGCGAATCCTGGCTAATGGATGCGGTGCAATTACTTCAATACGTTCAGTTATTTCAAGTCCTGCAGTCTCTGCATCAACCACAAAAGCACTGATTCCACGTGTACCAGGCGCTTCTCCGGTTTTAGCAAAAACAGTATAATAATCGGCAATGCCTCCGTTGGAAATAAGGGTTTTTTCACCATTCAGCACAAATAAAGCGTCATCTTGTTCAGCAGTTGTTGTTAAGGCCGCTGCATCAGAACCGGCCTCTGGTTCAGTGAGCGCAAAAGCCGCGATTTTCTTTCCGCTACGTACATCCGGCAGATATTTTTGCTTTAGCTCAGTAGAACCAAAAAGTGAAATAGTTCCACTGCCGAGTCCCTGCATGGCAAAGACAAAATCGGCTAGTCCGGAAAAACGGGCTAATGTTTCTCGAATCAGACACAGAGATCGTACGTCCAGACTTGAATTTATTCCTCCATATTTATTTGTTACACAGTAGTCCAACCAGCCGGCTTCAGCCAGCTTAAGTACCAATTCCCGACAGGCAAGATCAACATCTGCCGGAGCAGAAGAATATTCAGTTAATTCAGTTTCTGCCCAGTTTTCCAGTTCAAGCACTAATGCTCTGTGCTTATCTTCAAAAAAAGGCCATGTTAAAAAGCTGTGGTCTGACATCAGTTTCCCTCAAAGACAGGTTTTTCTTTCTTAACAAAAGCTTCGTATGCCCTGACAAAATCTTCAGTCTGCATACAAATCGCTTGTGCCTGAGCTTCGGATTCAATGGCTTGTTCTATGCTCATACTCCATTCCTGATTGAGCATTGTTTTGGTTATTCCATGGGCGAAATTAGGACCCTCTACCAACCTTTCCGCCATTTCAAGAGCTTCATTCAGTACAGTCTCAGACTCATGCAGTTGATTAAAAAATCCCCAGCGTTCTGCTTCCTCACCGCTCATGTTTCTGCCGGAAAACAATAATTCAGCGGCACGTCCTTGTCCAATGATACGTGGAAGAATGGCGCAAGCTCCCATGTCACAGCCGGCCAGTCCGACTTTAGAAAAAATAAATGATATTTTAG
>Ga0209374_1001190_pt1 | contig 26312 bp, 20 predicted proteins | sample SaaInlLV_DNA_10m_FD_184683 | JGI IMG/M metagenome (GOLD analysis project Ga0209374, IMG submission 184683) | Marine microbial communities from expanding oxygen minimum zones in the Saanich Inlet - SI075_LV_DNA_10m (SPAdes) (version 2) | ecosystem: Environmental > Aquatic > Marine > Unclassified ... | reverse complement strand
AGTCGCAGACCTCCGCTGCATTTATGCAGGCGCGAACCAATGTTAAAGGTCAGGATTATCAGGTCACGCTGATTGACTACGCAGATCAATTGCTCATAGGCGTTGGGGTAGAAGGATCGCTGGGATCGAGCGGCTATTGGGCTGAAGTTGCGGCGACCCAAGGCTCTGCAGACTATCTTCGGGCGTCCGTTGGTGTCGATTTCGCACTGAACGCATTTTCGTTGGTCATGTTTGAATACCACTATAACGGACCAGGCGCGAAGGAGCCTGAAGGTTATCTGGCGGCTCAGGGGAGTGCGGCTTATGATCAAGGTGGTGTGTATTTGTTGGGACGCCATTATCTTGCAGCTGGACTTCAAGCCCAGGTGAATCCGCTGCTCAGTGTTTCCGGACAAGCTTTAATGAACTTGAGTGATCACTCAGCGTTTTTATCGTTGGCAACGAGTTATAATGCCAGTGACAATACGTATATCGATTTCGGTTATTACCATTTTCTTGGTGACGCGGTCGTTGGGGCAAGCGACTTAGGTTTAATGCCAGGATCCGAGTACGGTATTTTCCCTCGATCGCTCTATGTGAGCCTTCGGTGGTATTTTTAAATCGTAATCGACGAATATTGCGGTAGGGCTGTGCTGTAGGGCGGTGCGTTACGTGCGGCTAATTCATAAGGCAAGGACAATTTTTCGGTGAGTGGGCGCGAGCAAGTGTTAACGGAAATCGGCATTGAGCGCTGGCGCCTTCGCGGTGTTGCGCGGCCAACCGTTGAATCTGAGACCCATTCGTCCCATTTGGTCAATCCACAGCCGCCAATTGACCCGCCCGCAATGGCAACGGGTCCGGCAGAGACGCGAATCGATTGGCAGGTCTTGATTCGAAATTACAGAACCGTTGCGACGTTGCAGCTTAGCAAGGCACGACTAGACGCTGATTTGACTTCACAGTTGAATCAACTCTCAGATGATATTGGACTGGCGATCAACGGTTTGGCCACGAAACCCTTACTGCAGTCGCAACTGTTTTCAACGAGCGGTGAGCAAGTTGTTGATGCCGCTAAGGCAGCGACGTGGGTCGCTGATCTGCCAACGACCATCCTGGTGCTCGCAGGCCAGAGCCCTGAATTGATGGCGTTGATCGAGCAGGTGAGAACTCAGAGCGGCACCTTGATCCTGCAAGTGCCGGACCTTTTGGCGCCCGCAACAACCGTAGAGCACAAAGCCCAGCTTTGGCAGCGTTTGCGTGCGCGACGGTTGTGATGCGATCTGACAATGCTGGGTTTCGAGTGATGAAACACATCGATCTGCCGTATGTGTTAAATAACGAGCATGCCGCTTATTCTCACCCTTGGACCCAAGGTAACTTTAGAACGAGCTTAAACGGCACCGACTACTGTTGTCTTGTTTTGGTAGATCAACGCGCAGTCGGGCATGGCATCCTAAGTACTGGGGCAGGCGAAGCCCATGTGCTCAACCTTTGTGTCCACCCGGAACAGCAAGGCGCGGGCCTCGGCCGGAAATTGCTCAATCAGCTGCTGGCCGAAGCAGCCGAACGCAAAGTGAGCAGTGTTTTTTTAGAGGTTCGAGCTTCAAATGCTGCGGCCATCGCACTGTACGACACTACGGGGTTCAATGAAATTGGCCGTCGCCGTAATTATTATCCGATCGAGGTGGGGCGCGAGGATGCGATTGTTATGGCGAAGGAACTGTTTTAGCCACCTCAAGCTCGAGTCGCGCTATACTGCGGGCCAGATTTAAAGGGGGCCTCATGGCCAAAACCGAAGTCGATCGACGCCGTACCTTCGCCATCATTTCTCATCCAGATGCTGGCAAGACCACGATAACTGAAAAGCTATTGCTCTTGGGTAAAGCCATTGCTATGGCGGGCACGGTTAAGTCTAAAAAATCAGATCGTTATGCGACCTCTGATTGGATGGCCATGGAAAAAGAACGTGGGATATCGGTCACCACGTCGGTAATGCAGTTCCCGTACCGAGATTGCGTGGTGAATCTGCTTGATACGCCTGGGCATGAGGATTTTTCGGAAGATACCTATCGCACGTTAACAGCGGTCGACTCCGTACTTATGGTTATCGATGGCGCTAAAGGGGTTGAGGAGCGAACGGTGAAGCTGATGGAAGTCTGCCGACTTCGAGACACGCCGATTCTGACGTTTATCAATAAACTCGATCGGGAAACCCGCGACCCGATCGATGTGCTGGATGAAGTTGAGTCCGTGCTCAATATTGGATGCGCGCCAATGACTTGGCCCATTGGAATGGGGCAGCGGTTCAAGGGCGTCTACCATCTTTACGAGGATTGCATTTATCCCTATCGGGGTGAGGTCAAAGCACCGCTTGAGTCGCCAGAAAAAATCATGGGCTTGCAAAGCGAGGCTGTACGAGCCTTTTTAGGTGATGACTGGGCGGCTTTTGAGGCTGAGATCGAATTGGTTCGCGGCGCGTCTCATGAATTCGATCAGGAGCTTTACTTGGCAGGGCAACTGTCACCCGTCTATTTCGGAACAGCGCTGCGTAATTTTGGGGTTATGGAGATGCTCGACGGCTTTGTCTCTATGTCGCCGTCACCGCTACCCAGAACGACAACCGGGGCAGCAGTTGATCCGAATGATCCTGAATTTTCTGGTTTTGTCTTTAAAATTCAAGCGAATATGGATCCCAAGCATCGAGATCGGATTGCTTTTTTGAGGGTCTGCTCGGGTACCTACGAGCAAGGCATGCGGATGCATCACGTTCGGCTCGGAAAAGCGATCAAGGTAACGGATGCGGTCACCTTCTTAGCTGGTGAACGGGCGGCCATCGGAACCGCGTATGCCGGAGACATCATTGGGTTACACAACCATGGCACGATTCAAATCGGTGATACTTTTAGCGGCGGACGAAAAGACCGTTTTATTGGTGTCCCGCACTTTGCGCCGGAGTTGTTTCGTCGGGTTCGATTAAAGGATCCCCTGAAAAGTAAACAGCTGCGCCAAGGATTGACGCAATTATCAGAAGAGGGCGCAACGCAGGTATTTATGCCCCTTGCTAACAATGACCTAATACTTGGGGCGGTTGGAATCCTTCAATTTGATGTGGTGGCCTATCGACTCAAAGATGAGTACAAGGTTGAGTGTGGTTACGATTCGGTCGGTGTCAACACCGCGCGTTGGGTCGTCTGCAACGATATAAAACAGTTGGAAGAGTTTAAACGAAAGGCTGAGGGCAACCTGGCTTTGGATGGCGGTGGCCATCTCACGTATTTGGCACCCTCAAGAGTTAACCTCACCGTGATGCAGGAGCGCTGGCCGGACATTGAATTCAGAGCGACTCGGGAAATCGCCTAGACCATATCCTCGTAGGGATTTTTAGGCGTCAACGAGATGGGGTGTGCTTGACCTGGAATTGAAATCATCTCTGGGGTCATCGTTAAGGCGCTGCCCTCGACAACCGCTTCACCAAACCGATAGATCGGCTGGGTAGCGCCGTTGCTGCAAGCCTCATCATAGACCTTTGTTGCTTCGGCAACGGATTCTTGTCGTTTTTTAAAAGCCTGCATTGCGGCCAGGCCGTGCCGTTTGGTGAGCATCGTCTCTGTCACAAAAGGTGACAGAATTGCGGCAGTTGCATTGTTGCCGCCGAAACCTTTCGAATTAATAAAAGTGGCCTGCATATCACTCGGGTTTATCTCGCGGTGATCGAGGAGGAATTCGAGCTGAGACTGATGCACATCCTCAGCAATTGCACTGGTTGTTTTAATGCCAGGGATTATACCGTCGTGCCAAACGCCCAAGGACGCTGTAATCTGATCACCGGAGGCGCAGGCTAATGAATGCCCAAGAAAGGCTTTAATTGCTGTGACAGGCCATTTGCTGATACCAAAATTTTTCGCCAAAGCATTGAAGATGTGTGACTCCGTCACCCTGTTTTGCGGCGTGCCGGTGCCGTGCGCCTGCATGTAGGTGTTGTTCGCTAAAGCCTTGTCGCCAATAATAGCCCGCACGACGCCCATTGCTTTGCCGACGGTAAGGTAATTCCCGATACCGGGCCCAGGAATTGATTTTTTGAAACCGTCCGCATTTACAAAGACATCAGCCACAGAGCCATAGATATTGGCGCCCATTTCTAAAGCCAGTTCGTCATCGAACAAGATGACGAACTGCGACGCTTCGGCGAGGGTGAAGCCGCAATTTTCAGCAAACGGTCGGCAAGCCCGGGCGTGATCAGGGCGTCCTTGGCTTTGACCGTCTAATTTCAGTAACGCGTCGTCCTCTGCTAACGCACCCATGGTTCGATAACCTTCGATGACCTCCGGTGTGATGGGTGCTTCGCTCGATCCGATGACTGCCACACGACAATTACCGGCCCGAATATCGGTGATGCCTTGCCGCAGGTTGTATAAAAAGGTGGCGCAGGCCCCGACATTTGCACCAGTTGCGCCAACGCTGCCTAAAATATAGGCATTCACGAAGTCTGCGGTCATCTCGGCGAGCCCTAAGGGGCAGTTCTTTGCGCTGACGCGTTTACCCAAGAGCGCAGACTGCAGCATTCCGCCCGAGCCGTTAAAATCGAGTTGACCCATTGCACTGCTGGCGTAAACCGCGATCTGATCACCAGGCACTTTGTCTTGAATAGCTTGCCAAGGAATGCCGAGCGATTGCACGGCGTCAGACGCCCCGAAGACCGTCAGTTGCAAGCCTCGAGGATGACTTCTTGATTGGTAGAGTGCTTCGGGATCAAAACCGGTTGGTAGTTGGCCTGCCGAATTCACCTTTGAGGCCCGGCCATCCGGAAATAATACGCTCAGTGGTTCAGTCGTTGTAATCTGGACATGTTGATTGTCCAGCTCTGTGACCGTCCAAGTCGGAGGAAGCTGTTCGGGTAGTTGATTTTTTTTGAGCGCAAAGCTTAAAGGGTCGTTCTGTAGTCCCGTCATCATCGCTTGTTTGTTGGCGCGGTAATGATCGGGGTCGAATAGATTGTTATTAATCTTTCGAACGAGGGTGTTGGCGAGGATGGCTTGCTCGTCAACGCCACAGTGCATGAGTGCGGCCAATGCTTTTAAGGTGGACTGTTGTTTGTCGCTTGCGAGCCGGTCATAAACCAAGCGGCGGTAGCCATGGTGTCCAGAGCTGCGTCCTGCCGGGTTGATGCCGCCAAAACCGACGATTACAGGCAGTCTAGTCAAAGTTGAGGTCCTTACAGCAGAGGATCAAATTGTAAACCTTAGCGATCATGATAATCCAGTCACCCTTGTGTTTCAGTCGATGATCGTGCTGAGGTTAGACCAACTCTATGGCAATGGCGGTGGCTTCTCCGCCGCCAATACAAAGGGCTGCAATGCCACGCGTTAGGCCTTGCCGCTTTAGGGCGTGCACCAGTGTCACAATCAGACGGGAGCCAGTAGAGCCTATCGGGTGACCTTGCGCGCAAGCACCACCATAAACATTAACCTTGTCTGCATCGATACCGACCTCCCGAATGGCCAGCATCGTAACCATTGCAAAGGCCTCGTTGATTTCGAAAAGGTCAACATCTGCTAGGGTCCAGCCCACTTTGGTGAGCAGTTTTTGGATAGCATCAATCGGGGCTAGGGTGAACTCTGATGGATGCCTGGAGTGCGTTGAATGACCCAGGATTTTGGCCAAGGGCTTCAAGCCATTGGACGTCACCGCATCTGAACTGGCTAAAACTAAGGCCGATGCGCCATCTGAAATCGAGCTGGAATTTGCGGCGGTCACTGTCCCATCTGCTTTAAAGGCAGGTTTTAGAGTTTTGATTTTGTCAAGATTGGCTTTGCCAGGTTGCTCGTCGATGCTAATAACGACCTTGCCGGCCCGAGTGGATATCTCAACCGGCGTAATTTCGTCGGTCAAGGCTTCGGTTTCGATCGCGACAAGGGCTTTTTTTAGGCTGTTGATCGCGTAATCGTCCATATCATCGCGGGTAACTTGAAACTGATCGGCAACGTCTTGGGCAAAGGCGCCCATGAGGCGGCCTGTTTTGGCATCTTCAAGGCCATCGGTAAACATCGCGTCTTGCAGTTCGCCATGGCCCATCCGCAGGCCCGTGCGAACCTTCGGCAGCAAGTAGGGCGCGTTACTCATGCTCTCCATTCCGCCAGCAACCATAATGTTATTGGTACCGGCTTTGATTTGATCAAACGCGAGCATCGCGGCTTTCATGCCCGAGCCGCAGAGTTTGTTAATTGTGGTTGCGCCAACGCTGACCGGGATGCCGGCATCGATCGCGGCTTGTCGCGCGGGGCCCTGTCGAAGACCGCTGGGTAACACGCAACCCATGATGACTTCATCAACGGCTGCGCCTTCAAGGTTTGCCCGGGTAAGCGCGGCTCGGATGGCTACTTCGCCGAGTTCAACGGCGGTTAAACTGGATAGGTCGCCCTGTAACCCGCCCATGGGGGTTCTGGCGCCCGCGGCAATGAAAACGTCCTGGCTCATAGAAAATTCCTGATTGTTAAAGGGTCCTGATTTAAGGCCGGCTTGCATTGACAAGTGTGTGAAAGGCCTCAGCGCTCAGAGAGGATAAACCAAGCTCGCAATCAAGGCCAGCCTGCACCTGTCTCAAACAAAGATTGTGGTAGTATTACGAGCAGTTTTAGTCACTCAAGGAGAGTAAGTCATGTCGGATAAAGCTGAAGCCGCTCTGGCAATTTTTAAGTCTATTGAAGGGCTTGAAGAGGGCGTTGGCGACTGGTTGGAGGTTGACCAGGCACGAATCAATTTGTTCGCGGATGCGACAATGGACCATCAGTTTATCCATATTGATCCAGAAAAATCGGCGGAGTTATCACCCTACAAGGTAACTATTGCGCACGGGTTCTTAACGCTGAGTTTGATTGTGCACCTTGGTGGGTCGGTACCCATTCCGAAACCCGAGGCACTAGCCGGTGTCTTCATGGGCGTTAATTACGGGCTTGATAAAGTCCGATTCCCTGCGCCTGTGCCGGTTAATTCCAAAGTGCGCGCACGCCATCGCTTGGTCTTAGCCGAGTTAAAAACGCCAAATACTATTCAGTTAAAGCGTGAGGTCACGATTGAGCTAGAAGGCTCGGATAAGCCTGTTTGCGTTGCAGAGTCGCTAACGCGCTTGATGTATGGCTAAAGGGTTGATTGAACGGGGAGTAGCAGATGGCGTCAATCACGCTGATTAAAGAAGATGATTTGATTCAGAGCATTCAGGATGCACTGCAGTATATTTCTTACTACCATCCGGTCGATTTTATTCAGGCCGTGCATGGTGCTTATGAACGCGAAGAGTCGCCCGCGGCCAAGGATGCGATGGCTCAGATACTCATTAATTCAAGGATGTGTGCAGAGGGTCATCGGCCGATCTGCCAAGATACCGGTATCGTTAACGTGTTTGTAAGCGTTGGTATGAAGGTTCAGTTTGATACTGAGCAGAGTCTGGATGACCTCATCAACGAGGGCGTCAGGCGTGCTTATGCTTTGCCTGACAATGTGCTCCGGGCCTCTGTTTTGAGTGACCCGGCGGGCGCGCGTTTGAACACAAAAGACAACACGCCCGCGGTCATTCATGTTGATCTGGTGCCGGGTAATGAGGTGAGTATTCATGTTGCGGCTAAAGGCGGCGGCTCGGAGGCGAAATCAAAACTTGCGATGCTGAATCCTGCCGACAGCATTACAGATTGGGTGTTAAAAACGGTCCCGACGATGGGTGCCGGTTGGTGCCCGCCTGGCATGTTAGGAATTGGTATTGGCGGCACGGCCGAGAAAGCGACCCTGCTTGCGAAACGCTCGTTGATGGATGAAATCGACATTCACGAATTGCAGCAGAGGGGCCCACGTTCTCGAATTGAAGCGCTTCGCTTGGAAATTTTTGAGAAAGTAAATGGCCTCGGGATCGGCGCGCAAGGTTTAGGCGGTTTAACCACGGTGCTAGACGTCAAAATCATGGATTACCCAACCCATGCTGCAAACTTGCCGGTTGCAATGATTCCAAATTGTGCGGCAACGCGCCATGTTCATTTTAAGCTTACGGGTGAGGGGCCTGCTGAACTGAATCCGCCGACGCTCGAAGATTGGCCTCAAATCACTTGGGACGCTGCCAAAGGTGCCCGTCGAGTCAACTTGGACACAGTGACGCGTGCGGAGGTTCAAGGATGGCAACCCGGAGAAACGTTACTATTATCCGGTAAAATGCTAACCGGTCGAGATGCGGCGCATAAGCGTATTCGGGATCTGTTTGAAGCTGGCGAGTCATTGCCTGAAGGGGTGGATTTAGCGGGTAAGTTCATTTACTACGTCGGTCCAGTAGACCCTGTTCGCGAGGAGGTTGTTGGGCCAGCCGGTCCAACCACCGCAACTCGAATGGATGGATTTACTGAGATGATGTTGCGGGAAACTGGGCTTTTAGGAATGGTTGGTAAGGCGGAACGTGGACCGGTTGCGATCGACGCCATTCAGCGGTTTGGGGCTGTGTATTTAATGGCCGTCGGTGGCGCTGCGTATTTGGTCTCAAAAGCCATCCGAAAATCTCGTGTTGTGGCTTTTGAAGACTTGGGTATGGAGGCCATTCATGAGTTTGAAGTAGAAGATATGCCGGTAACGGTAGCGGTTGATAGCCAAGGTATATCAGTGCATCAAACCGGCCCAAAGATTTGGCAGGAGAAAATTGGCCTGATCCCGACTCAGACACTTGCTTAGCCATAGGTCGTCATCGAAATTTTGTCAGAGAGTATGGATTGAGTTGACGACGAGTGGTTTGGTCAGGGATCGGTGTAATAAGACAATTGAACTAAACGGTTGTGCAGCCGTCTAAATGTGCGCAAAGAGTTGCATTGGCCAAGTGCCGCCATGCCTGAAGGGACGCAAAGCAACCGATATGACGACCAGAACGGCGAGGAATGGGTTAGGTTGGTGGGGTCAAAATAGTAAAAGCGGTAAGGCACTCAATCGGTAAAAAGTTGACCGCCTGGGGTTAAAAGGGCCGAAAACACGTTGAGTGCCCTTGCGATGAGATAATGGTTCAAGTGCAGAAAGCAGGGCTCGTGGTAGACCTAAAATCGGTCTATCGAGTGATAATTGGTAAAAGGAATAGCAGTGACGACAACTCAAAATGGCGGCTCAGTAGATCAGCTCTATCTTAATGCAGAGCAACTGTCTGAAGATTTTTCCCTGTTCCCACGAAAAGAACCGGCGCATGTCGTAAGGGGCTTGCTGACTGAACGCGAGATTGATGCCCAAGTTGAGCGGCTGAAAGCCATGGAAGTCGATGAATATATCGCAGTGACGGTCGCCCCAACCGAAGAGTCGACCCGACCCGGCGCAAAAGCCGTTATTTCTAGCTTGGATGTGCCGGTGAGCAACGAGCAATCGGTCGGCCCCTTTTTTAGTTGTGAGCTGACCCTAGAATTTAGTACTGGCGCGCGAAAAATTGGTGTTATCGCGCAGGAGCGAAGTCATGGCACCGGCGTTTGGGGCCCAGAGCATCATGAGCTTGCTGCGCAAAGAGCCAGCAGTTTTGCGATTCGAAATCTGCCGATTCTGACACTTATGGATACGCCCGGCGCAGATCCGTATGAGGTCGCTAACGCGAACAATCAAGCGCACTCGATTTCACGGTTAATTGCAGAGCTGTGCAATGTGGATGTCCCAACCCTTGGGATCATTATTGGGCAGGGCTATTCTGGTGGTGCGATCCCCTTGGCGGCCAGTAATTTGCTGCTGTGCTTACGGACGGGCGTGTTTAATACCATTCATCCTCGATCGCTCGCAAACCTGGTTCGGCGCTACAACTTGTCCTGGCAAGAGTGCGCGAAATTTGTTGGTGTATCGTCGTACGAGCTTTATCAGCAGGGCAATATCGATGGCATTGTTGATTTTGATCCAGGGGAAACAAGCAATATCCACCATTTTTTGAACGTGATTGTCACCGGGATTGAGTCGATTGAATCTGGGGCGCGGCAATTTGTGGCAGAACACCCCGAAATTCTGGATCACTACCACCGAAATATTACCCGTTATCTCAATCCGTCAGAATACTTGTCGGCAGTCAATGCCAGTTCAACCCTCAAGTTGCGAACGTCGCCAACCGAGTACCCGAATGTGTTTGGGGTGGCGTATCGTTATTTGCGTTACCTGGGACTCAGGAAGCGAATTAAAGCCACCACCACAACGCAGTACGGTCGTTTGGCGGAGGCCGATATTCCCGAAGGTGAGTTGGCCCAAAGGGTTCACCGAGAACGCCGCAGTGCGTTTTTATCTTGGTTGCAAGATCCTGATTTGATCCTCTATGAAGAGCAGTTGAATAAAGCTTGGAAAGATTTTCAAAACAAGCGGCTACGTCAGTCCGATGAGCAGGGCGCGATCAAGAACTTTATCTTTGGTGAGCCGAAGAAGAACTTTGAGCGCGCGAAGACAGATCTTTCTTTAGAGCTTGGGTTGCACTTATTCAATCGTTGGAAGGGCAGTGCCGAGGCCAACTTATTGGCTTTGGTTGAGCATCTCGAGCACCATGAGAGTCATGGTTTCTTGCTATCGACGTCTGATATTCGAGATGTCAAAGCGTTATTGCATGCGATGTCGACCTCTGAGGAAGCAATGGTTAGTGCGCTCAAAGCGAAGTTTAGTTTTGAAGGTCGCAAACTGTTTGATGCAGCTTTTATCGAGCAAAAAAATACCGATTATTTGAAATCGGCGCTCGCGGGTGAATTGAATTTATTGCTCGAGGGCGCGAGCCTCTATGACCCTGATCTCTTAAGTGGCACGTCTCTATCACTGCAAACGCAAGCACTGGTTCAGCAAGCGCCGAGTGCAAGTAATGCGATCCCACTGAATCGATGCCTTTTAGAAGATGTGCTTTGGTCGCAAATCAAGCGCCAGCAAGAGCGGGACGCCACACCCTCCGAGCAGGATTTAACCATATTGAATTTGCTGTTGGATGCCGATATTGAACCGGGTTTTGTGAGCGAGTGTAAAAACTTGATCGTATTTTCAGCTACCTACAACGTGCTGCTGAACGATTTAGTTTCGATTGCTCGTGAGGCGCAGGATTCAAGAACGTTGACAGAAGCCACCATTGCTCAGCTTTTGTCAAAAGCCGTTGATCAAGTTGCAACCCTACCCTTATTCAAAGGCTACGATGCGGCGGCTATTCAATCAGAATTTGCTGGCTGGACCGAACGTTTGGGTCAATACAGTGAAGCCAGTCAGTTTTTGAAGTCTGTCGAAGAATGGATGCGTGGCATTCACAAAGATAAGTCGGACACTTTGTTCGTTGTGATCAGCCATATCTTTGAGCGTATTTTGCCGGCGTATCATGAGTCAAAGCGATCCGGGAAGCCCTTTTCTGGGCGATTGGAGCCGGTTCGAATTGGTCGGCGTAAAGATTTTTGGAACCGATTGACGATTGCTTATAGGGACTTACTGTTTCATGAGTTGTTAACTCAAGAAAAGCGAGCAAAGAAAACGACCTTTGAGCATCTTGTTGCGCGGTTTATCGACGGTTTTGAAGAAACCAACGGGCACTTGATGTCGGCGAATCCTGTGTCGTTTCCAACCTTTCGGCCGTCGATCGAGTCGGCACTAAAAGCCAATGTGCGTCCCCATGGTCTGGTGACCGGTATTGGATCCTTCAAAGGAGAAGCGGGGCATCATCGAGCTGGATTTGTGATTTCGAATGTTGCCTTCCAAGCCGGCAGTATTGATAACTCAGATTGTGTCCGGGTGTGTAAGCTTTTGGTGGATTGCGCGACGCAGCGACTCCCTGTTATCTGCTTTATTTCAAGTGGCGGTATGCAGACCAAGGAAGGTGCTGCAGCATTATTCACGATGGCGGTCATCAATGACAGAATCACACGTTTTGTCCGAGACAATGACCTGCCGATTGTGATGTTTGGTTATGGTGATTGTACCGGTGGTGCGCAGGCAAGCTTTGTCACTCATCCCCTTGTTCAAACCTACTACTTTTCAGGTGCGAGTATGCCCTTCGCAGGTCAGACTGTCGTCGAGCGAAATCTACCGTTTACCTGCCTATTAAGTAATTATTTGTCGCTAACGCCCGGCGCGATGCAAGGCTTGGTTAAGCATCCGTTCTCGGATGATCTTGATTCGAATCTGCGCAAAGTCGATCCTGCGCTACCAGTTCCCGTAGAAACCGTTACCCAAGTCGTTGACCGGATCATTGCGGGCAGGTTGGGCAGTGAAGCGCCGTTAGCGCAGGAGCCCCCGACGGGTGAGTTTACGCATCGTCCGGTGCAGAAAGTGCTGATTCACGCCAGGGGATGTACTGCGGTCAAGTTGGTGAGAAAAGCCTTAGAAGCTGAGCTTGAGGTTGTTTTGGTTCAGAGCGACCCCGACATGGATTCTGTTCCTGCGGATATGGTGCGCGCGGCCGGTGCAGCGGGAACGGTTGTCCCGATCGGTGGCAATACCTCCGATGAAAGTTACTTAAATGCGCTGAGTATTTTGAATATTGCAGAAGCGCAACAGGTTGATGCGTTGCATCCTGGGATTGGCTTTCTATCTGAAACCCCAAATTTTGCAGCACTGGTGCGACAGAAAGGCATCAACTTTATTGGCCCCAAAGTAATGAGTATGGAGACGATGGGCAATAAATCGAATGCGATCAGCACGACAATGAGTATCAATGTCCCAGTTGTGCCGGGTAGTCACGGCATTATCGATTCCTCTGAACGAGCACTCGAGGTGTCTGAGCGGGTAGGGTACCCGATCTTGTTAAAAGCTGTTCATGGTGGCGGGGGCAAGGGCATTGTTAAGGTCGAGCGACCGGAGCAGCTTCATCAACAATTCCATCAAGTGACGGCAGAGGCCAAAAGCGCTTTTGGTAATGGCGATATCTATATTGAGAAATGCGTTACCTCCTTGCGTCACATTGAAGCTCAGATCCTGCGAGATCAGTTTGGTCATACCCGTGTTATCGGTCTGCGGGATTGCAGTGTTCAGCGCAATAATCAGAAGCTACTTGAGGAGTCCGGCTCGACGCTGTTGTCAGAGAAGCTTCGCGCTGAGGTGCTGGCCTGCGCTGCAAAAATAGCGGATGCGGTGGACTATATTGGTGCCGGCACCGTTGAATTTATCTACGACGTACCCAGCGATGCGATCTATTTTATGGAGATGAATACGCGGCTACAGGTTGAGCATCCGGTTACCGAGGCCGTCACGGGGATTGATATTGTTAAACAGCAGTTTTTAATTGCCAGTGGTGAGAGCGTTGAGCACCTGACTGCGAGTGAAACCGGGTACGGGCTTGAAGTCCGCGTTAATGCCGAGCGCTGCGTGATCGATGGTGATGGAGAGGTCACCTTTATGCCAACACCGGGCAAAATTACCAAGTACCGGTTGCCGGTGAGAGATGATATCGATCTCATCTCGATGGTTGATGAGGGTAAGACTGTGTCGCCGTTTTACGACAGTCTGATTATTCAAATTATTGTCCATGGCGAGAATCGTCTTGACGCCATCGATCGAATGCGAAGCTATCTCGAGACCGTGGTGATTGAAGGCGTCAGCACGAATATCAGTCTGGTCAAGCGCATCTTGAACGATGAGACGTTCCGGGAAGGGGACTACGATACAACCTACTTGCCGAAATTCTTGAGCCGGATTGACGTGCAGGCTTTGATTGATGAAATCGATGAAGCATCCGGCAGTCGCGGAGATGTTGTTGATTTGGATTCCTTGCGGATTGAGGGATCTCAGGAGTTGCGCGTTCTGTCACCATCTACCGGCGTCTTTTATCGAACGCCGTCGCCTTCAGAGCCTGAGTACGTAAATGTCGGTAGTGAGGTAGAGGTTGATGAAGTGCTTTGTGTGCTCGAGGCGATGAAAATGTTCGCGCCGTTTAGACTAACTTCCTGCGCCGGTGCGAGTGGGGCGCTGTATCCCGATGGGCATCGTTACAGAATCAATCGGATCAATGTAAGCAATGGTCAGCAGGTTAACGAGGGGGATTTATTGTTCGTGATAGAGCCCTTGGTCTCAGAAACGATGACGGCGTCCTAGCTGACGTGTTTTAAAGACAATGTTTAACCGATTCTTAAGAGGTTTCATAAGATGGTTGAAAACCTAGAAACGCTGTTGGCATTGTCTCGATCCGGAACCATGATTGAGGCAAGCACCGAGCTTCGAATTTCTCAATCCGCGGTCAGTAAGCGCATTGCGGCGCTTGAAAAATACTACGATCGGAAGTTGATCCAAAAGAAAGGCCGACGGGTTGAATTAACGCGACACGGTCAAAAGCTTGTCGATAAAATTTCGCCAGTTTTGTCCGAACTTCGAGATCTATTTCTGGAAGATAGTGCGGCCTCTCGAGGAGAGCTGTTGATTGGTGTTTCCGATGCTATTTTATCCTCCTGGGGTGCTCAGGTCTTTTATGACATTAAGCGAGAAATGCCAGAAGTGCAGTTTACCTTTCATGCGCATCGAACGTCCGTGGTGCTAGATCGTATTCGTTCTGGGGAATATATGCTGGGTATTTGTACTGGCTTGGACTCAATTGATACCGACTTACAATCTGAAATCCTAATGCAAGAGCCTATGGTGATCATTCCTTCAGGACTAAAGGCGCTGCAATGGACGCGGGGTGAAACGCTGTCTGTGATTAGTATCGAAGATCATTCGGGCGCTTGGCGGTCCTTTGGTTTGGCGGTTGCTAAGTTGGGCATCGTTCGCGAGGTAGCTTTGGAGTCCTTCTTTAGCGTCGCGCAACTCGCGATAGCGGGTTTTGGTCATGCATTAGTGCCCATTGGTGTTGCTCGGACGCTTGGGGTTTCAGATAAATTATTAATCGATCTTAGTGGTGACGGTCTCAATCGACCGGTGCGGTTCGTTGCAAGAAAGTCTACTTATTCACTGCCGGTTGTTTCAAATTTTTACGAAGCGCTAAAAGAATACCTTAAGCCCGTCGCTTAGCGTTTATCGTCTAAGTCAACCAACGAAAATTGTGCGCTATTGTCGACGTCTTTAGGTGCGGCCGGGGCAGAGGCTGTCTCGCTTTCAGCTGCTTCCGGGGTTGGTGTCGCTTGCGGGGTGGATTCGGTTGCGGCAACAATCGCTCTCGCTTCGTCCTCCGAAATTTCGCCGTCCCCATTAGTATCCGCATTTAACGCTTCCGCTTCTTCGTCCGAGATGATTCCATCACCATCAGTATCGGCATGCTGCTTGGCGACTGGGTTGTCATCTAAGGTGATTTTAAGTCTGAGATTGTTTCTTGAATCAGCATTCTTTAGGGCTTCTTCTTCTGAAATTCTACCGGCCTTGTAGAGTTTAAACAGCGCTCGGTCAAAGGTCTGCATCCCTTGCTCTTCAGATTTCTCCATCAGCTCTTTCAGATCAGAAACAGCGCCTTTTGCAATCAGATCGGCAGCTCTTGGCGTTCCAACAAGGATTTCGATGGCGGCAGCCCGTTTGCCGTCGACGGTCGGAATGAGCCTTTGCGACACAATACCGCGCATGTTAAGTGACAAGTCCTGGAGCAGTTGTGGATGCCGTTCTTCTGGGAAAAAGTTAATGATTCGGTCCATAGCTTGGTTGGCGCTATTGGCATGTAGGGTCGACAGGCAAAGATGACCTGTCTCAGCAAAAGCCAGTGCGTGCTCCATCGTTTCACGATGGCGTATCTCGCCAATCAAGATCACGTCAGGCGCTTGACGTAACGTATTAGCCAACGCATCTTCAAAGGAGTCTGTGTCGGTTCCGACTTCCCGCTGATTCACGATGCAACCTTTATGCTTGTGGGTGAACTCAACTGGGTCTTCGATGGTAATAATATGGCCTTGGGTATTTTCGTTGCGGTAGTCGATTAGGGCTGCAAGGGAGGTTGATTTGCCAGAACCGGTTCCGCCAACGAATAATATCAGGCCTCGCTTCTGAGAGATCAACTGCATCAAAACCGGTGGTAGGCCAAGTTCCTTATAATTCGGCAGGTCCGTCCCAAGACGTCGAATGACCATAGAAACTTGGTTGCGCTGACGGAAGATGTTTACCCTAAACCGGCCGAGTCCTGGCCTTGAGATAGCCATATTCATCTCGGGTGATGCCTTGAATTGGAGTCTTTGCTCGTCATCCATGATCGAATTTGCGATCACTTCGATTTCTCCTGGCTTCATGGTTTCCTCAGAAAATGGGCTCAAGATCCCGAAAATTTTTGCACTGGGCGGCGCTCCGGTTGAGTAATACAGGTCTGAGCCTTCTTTATCGGTCAAAATCTTCAGGGCTTCTTCAAAGCTAATTTGTGCCATATAAAACTCCTACAGGTCGCGTCGGCATCGCATTTATTAGTTGGTCAATTGATACGATAGGACTTGACCGGCATGTGTTGTCAGAGTCAGTCGATTATGGTCGCTGCCTTCGGTTCTACCGATGATCTGGGCCTCGATTTGAAAAGCATTCGCTGTATCGATGACGGCTTTGGCATGCTCGTGGGGAACGTAGACCTCCATCCGCTGCCCCATGTTAAAGACCTGGTGCATTTCTTCATCGCTGGTCTGAGAAGCTGTTTGGATGGCTTCGAAAACGGGGGGCACGGCAATCAACTGATCTTTGATGTAGTGCACTTTTTGCCCGAATTTGAGGCACTTGGTGAGCGCGCCCCCAGAGCAATGGATGAGGCCTTTAATATTGGGCCCGAGTTCGCGAAGCAGATGCTTCACGACCGGTGCGTAACTGCGTGTTGGGCTCAGTAGGGCTGCGCCCACCGACATAGCATCTGCTCCAGGCAGCGCGTCGGTTAGACGATAAGGCCCGCAATAAGCGAGCTCAGAGGGGGTATTAGAGTCATAGGTCTCTGGATATCGCTGAGCATAATATGGACTTAACAAGTCGTGCCGGGCGCTGGTTAGGCCGTTGCTGCCTATGCCACTATTAATTTGGGTCTCGTACTGACACTGACCGTAAGCACTCAGCCCAATAATACTGAGGCCAGGCGTGATCTGATTGGTAACAACGGCGGCGCGAAGCATCCGCACCACAGCATTGCTGTCGACGGTTAGTGTGCCGGTAAGGTCGCCAACATCTGCGGTTTCACCGCCGCCAGGAATTAGGTTGACGCCGAGGTCGCGCATGGTCTGCATGAACGCTTCGCTGCCATCAATCAGAGCCTTAACAACCTCGCCCGGGCAATTTCGGGCATTACGGTTAATGGTGTTGGATATGAGAATATTATCGGTTGCACCAACGCAAATCAGGTCATCTAGGTTCATCACAATACTGTCTTGTGCGGTGCCATAAAAAACGCTTGGGTCACCGGTTTCTTTGTAGTGCAGATAAGCCAAGATCGATTTCGTGCCACTGCCATCGGCATGAATGACGTTACAATGATCGAGGCTGCTGCCGAGGACGTCTGCCGTGACCTTGCAAAAACTACCTGGGAAGAGTCCGCGATCAAGGTGATCAACAACGGCGTGAACGTCTTGCTTCTCTGCGCTGACCCCTCGAGCCATATAGCGAGGAGAGGCGCTGGTTGGGGCGGGTTGATCTTTCAAATGCCTAGCCTTGACTGAGTGACTTGATCCTATCGATGAAGGAAAGTATACCGGTTTGCGTTGGGTTTAGCCTATCCAAAAGGCGCGACGATATTGTAAGCCGTTGCTTTGCTGAAAAACGGGTCAGGCGCAGAAATATTACAGCCCTGATATCCCGTTTGAAGTCAGAGTCCGTATAATGTTGGTTTTGAAGGAGTGGTTAATGAGACCTTCGGTAATCATAGTTGATTATGAGGCTGGCAATCTCCGCAGTGTCCAGCGGGCCTGCGAGGCGGTGGGCCTGAGCGCTGAGATATCCGCAGATCCTGAGGTCGTGAGGCATGCAGATCGACTGATTTTTCCAGGCGTTGGGACAGCAGAGACCGCCATGGGAACTTTAGCGCGGCTGGGACTAGATGAGGCGCTGGTGAGCTTTTTTCAAAGTGGGAGACCACTTCTTGGGATTTGTTTGGGGCTACAAGTCTTGTTGGACTATACCGAAGAAGGGGGGCGCGACTGTCTGGGTATTATTCCAGGTCAGTGTAAGCGGTTTCAGTTTGTCGAAAGCGACTACAAAGTCCCTCAAATCGGCTGGAACGAAGTCTCTAAAGCTTCTGAACATCCTTTGATGGCCGGTGTGCCAGAAGGCGCAGAGTTTTATTTTGTGCATGCTTATTACGCGATACCGGATCAAAGATCTCATGTGCTCGCCGAAACGACATTTGGGGATAAGACGTTTGCCAGCGTGATTGGTCGAGACAATGTTTTTGCGACCCAGTTTCATCTGGAAAAAAGTGGTCGGTTCGGCCTAGAGCTCCTTGCCGCCTTTGGTAAATGGGATGGTGCAGTATGCTGAGCAAGCGGGTAGTGGCCTGTTTAGATGTTAAAAATGGTGAGTTATCTAAGGGCGTTCAGTTTGTTGCGACCGAGATGTTGGGTGACCCGGTCGCAAAGGCGAAAGCGTATTATGAAGATGGCTTGGATGAGCTGGTTTTCTACGATATTACGGCCTCAAGTGATCAGCGAAACATTATGTTGGACGTGGTCCAGAATGTTGCGCAGGAAATCTTCATCCCTTTCTCTGTTGGCGGCGGTATTCGAACCCGAGAAGATGCTGCCGGGTTGTTAATGGCCGGCGCTGAGAAAATCAGTCTCAACTCGGCTGCGGTACTAAGGCCCGAATTAATTAAGGAGTGTGCTCAGGCTATCGGGACTCAAAATACGGTGTTGTCGATGGATGTTCGGGCCGTGGTGCCCAATACAGCTTGCCCAAGTGGGTATGAGGTGGTCATTAACGGTGGACGCAAGGCGATGGGGGTGGACGCCATCGCCTGGGCGCGTCGAGGCTGCGAGCTGGGTGCAGGTGAGGTAGTTGTGAACTCGATTGATGCCGATGGGATGAAGCAGGGGTACGAAATCAAGTTAACGCGATTGGTAGCCGAGGCGATCCCTGTGCCGGTGGTGGCCTCTGGCGGCGCGGGGACCCCCGCACATCTACATCAGGTGTTGACCGAAGGCAAAGCGGATGCGGCCTTGGTTGCGTCGATGGTGCATTATGGTGATTATCGAGTCCTAGATATTAAACAGTATCTCAACCGTCAGGGTGTGAAAGTCAGGATGAACTACTAGGCGATAGACGATGAATGAAGACCAGGTGGATCGGTTAGAGATGAAAATTGCGTTTCAGGAAGACCTGTTGCAAAAGCTGGACGACGCTGTAGTCGTCCAGCAGCAACAGATTTTGCTGCTCGAGGATCAGGTGAGAGTGTTGTCAGAACAATTACAACAAATCGCCACAACACGATCAGACGCGATGTCGGTCGTGGATGAGCCGCCGCCGCATTATTGAAAACCGCGCCTAAATTGGCGGAGGTCGTCGCAGAGGAAACAAAAATAATGCTACGAACTAGCGCGGTATAGGAGCCCTCTCAGGTCAATGATCTTGTGTTCGTCAATTTTTTTTAAGGCAAAAGGTCTAAAGCAAAGGGTCTAGAGTAAAGGGTCTAAAGCAAAGGGTCTAAAGCAAAGGGTCGAAAGATTACGGGTCTGAAGATTAAGGGTTTAACCGCGTTGACCCCGGAGAGTAGTCTCCAAAAGAACAGGCCGGGCGTACGCGTCAGGATAAAATCCGATAATCATCTGCTGTGACCCAATTGTCTCAGTTAGTGTAGCGAGGAGTGTTTGATGCGAGTTATTTCTGTTTCCGAAACTGGTGATTTGATTTGGACCGAGTCGCCCAACCTGGCGCCTGGTCCAGTAGAAGTATTAATTGACGTCAAGGCAACTGCGATCAATCGCGCCGATCTGATGCAGCGTAAAGGCTTATACCCGCCGCCGCCTGGCGCACCGGAGACGATGGGCTTGGAGTGTGCAGGCATTGTGGCGGCCGTTGGTCGTGACGTGACACACCATCAAGTGGGCGATCGGGTTTGCGCGCTTTTAGCCGGTGGCGGCTATGCCGAACAGGCGTTGGTTGATCAAGGAAGTGCCCTGAAAATCCCGGATAACCTCAATTTTGAACAAGCCGCCGCGATTCCGGAAGTGTTCGCGACCGCTTGGCTCAATTTGTTTATTGAGGCCGCGCTTCAGCCGGGCGAGCGGGTTGTGCTGCATGCCGGCGCGAGCGGCGTTGGCACGGCGGCTATTCAGCTCTGTCGGGCCTTCGGTTCCGAAAGTTTCGTGACAGCAGGCTCTGCTGAAAAAATTGAAGCCTGCTTAAAGCTTGGTGCAAAAGGAGGACAGAATCGTCGTGACGGTGGATTCATCGATGCGTTGCGAGCAGTCTGGCCTCAAGGTGCGGATGTTATTCTAGATCCAGTTGGCGGGGCCTATCTGGCGGATAATTTGGACGTGTTAACCCTCAATGGTCGGCTGGTTTTGATTGGCTTGATGGGCGGGAGTCGATCTGAGATTGATCTAGCAAAGCTGATGATGAAGCGGCTCCGAGTTGTAGGCTCAACGCTTCGCGCCCGCCCGCTTGAAGAAAAAGCGTCCATAATGGCGGAGTTGGGTCAGTACGTCTGGCCAAAAATTAGTCAAGGGGAGATCTTGCCGATTATTCAGCAGGTGTTCCCAATTCAAGCTGCAAGCGAGGCACACGAATTGGTGGCCTCGGATGGGACGATTGGAAAAGTTGTACTAAAAATTTCTGATTAATCTGTTCTGGTTTGGGCGGGTTCCCCAACAGGGCGCTTTGCACTGCCTTGGTGGGGCAGCGCTCAAACTTTCAACAGACTAAGCAAAGTTAATTAAATAACTTCAGCCACGTCTTCGGCTTGAAAGCCTTTATCCGTTTCGGAAATCACAAATTCAACGGCTGCGCCTTGCTTCAATGTTCTGAAGCCTTCGCCGCGAATCGAGCGAAAATGAACAAAAACATCTTCGCCTGTTTCACGTTCTATAAAGCCAAAACCTTTGGAGTCGTTAAACCACTTTACTGTTCCCATTTGTCGATCAGACATCTACCCTACCTCATGTTTATTTCACAGCACATATGTCGCGCTTCCTTCGGATTAATGCACAAGATTCACGGCTTGTCCAAGTATTTTTTTTGGTGATCGAGCGCGATCAATTTCAATGCTAGTAGGTCTAAGTCAGATATTTTGGATTCGCGTTTTTTGGGATTCAAAGTCGGTTTTGGTTTTTAAGTAATCTTGAATTTTCATTTTTTCTTTTTCGACAATGTCTGCGGGTGCATTTTTAACGAAAGCCTGGTTATTAAGCTTATTCTGAATTCGATCAATTTCTTTAATGATCTTATTGATTTCTTTGTCTATGCGTTCTAGTTCCGCTGCTACATCAATTAGTCCGGCGAGGGGAACTAGAATTTTCAAGTCGCCAACTATTTTAATGGCGGACGGGGGAGCTTCCGCCTCATTGTCGATCCAAGACAGAGTTTCAGGGCGCGCAAGCGCCGTAATAAGCGGCATGAATTGCACCTGGCGGGCCCTGTCTGATGAGGTGCCTTGTTGCAGCAAAATTGGAATGAGTTTGCTCGGTGGAATGTCTTGTTCGCCTCGAATATTTCGTACGGCGCCAACCACCTCCTTTATCCAATGAATATCTGCGAAAATACCTGCGCTGGTGTCTGGGATGGGTGAGGCTTCTGGATAGGCGGCGAGCATCAGCGAGGGGCCCTCTCGCGACGCATCCGGAAGCTTTTGCCAAAGTTCCTCTGTAATAAAGGGCATAAAAGGATGCGCTAATCTTAACGTTGCCTCGAGAGTCTCAAGCAGGCAGGTCTGGGTGCCCGCTTTCTCGGCGGCGCTAACCGAGTCGGAAAGCAGGACTGGCTTGCAGAGCTCTAAGTACCAGTCACAAAACTCATCCCAAACAAACTCATAAATATGCTTTGCCGCCAGATCAAAACGGTAGTCGTCCATGGCCTGGTTAACGGCGTTGCAGGTTTCTTGGAATTTCAAACGAATCCAATGGTCGGCAACCGATTCGATCGGCGCCGGGCTTTGGGTTCGCTCATCGGTGCTCATCAAAACATAGTTGGCGGCGTTCCAAAGTTTATTGCAAAAATTTCGGTAGCCTTCCACGCGTTTCAAATCAAAGCGCATGGCACGGGCGCTCGTTGCAATGGCGCAGAAAGTGAATCGCAGGGCGTCGGTGCCATAAGCCGCGATGCCGTCTGGGTATTCTTTGCGTGTCGCGCGTTCTATTTTTGCTTGTTGGCGCGCTTGGAGTAAGTTTTCGGTCCGTTTTGTGATCAACGCTTGCGCCGTGATGCCATCAATAATGTCCATAGGGTCGAGCCCGTTGCCCTTGGATTTTGACATTTTCTGGCCTTCAGCGTCTGTCACCAAGCCGTGGATATAGACTTCTTTGAAGGGTACTTCGTCCATGAATTTTAGGGTCATCATAATCATTCGGGATACCCAAAAGCTGATGATGTCGTGACCGGTTACCATGAGATCGGTGGAGTGAAAGGTTTTCAGGGCTTCGGTGTCTTCGGGCCAGCCTAGAGTTGAAAAGGTCCACAATGCAGAGGAAAACCAGGTGTCCAAGACATCATCATCTTGGCGAAGAAGAATGTCATCACTCAACTGGTGTTTCGCTCGAACTGAGGCCTCAGATTTCCCCACAAAAACTTCGCCAGCATCGTTGTACCAAGCGGGAATGCGATGCCCCCACCACTGTTGCCTCGAGATGCACCAATCTTTAAGGTCCCGCATCCAAGCGAAGTAAATGTTTTCAGCTTGTTTTGGATTAAACGTAATATCGCCGTTTTCGACGGCCTTGATTGCCGGCTCAGCGAGTGGACCAACCTGAACAAACCACTGGTCGCTCAGCAACGGCTCAACGACAACACCTGATTTTTCACCGCGTGGCACCATCAGTTTGTGGTCTTCGACTTTGACCAGTAACCCAGCGGCATCCAAATCTTCGACAATTTTTCGGCGTGCATCGAAACGATCAAGGCTGCGATATTGGATGGGGGCATTATCGGCAATGGTGCCATCGGGGTTCATGATGCTTTGCAGTGGCAGGTCGTGGCGCTGACCGACTTCATAGTCGTTAAAGTCATGGGCAGGGGTAATCTTCACGCAACCGGTGCCGAAGCTGGGATCGACATAGTGATCCGCGATCACCGGAATCACGCGATCGCTCAGTGGTAGGGAAACGGTTTGGCCAATTAAGTGTTTGTAACGAGGGTCATCTGGATGCACGGCTACCGCGGCATCACCGAGCATTGTCTCGGGCCGGGTGGTTGCAACTTCGATAAAAGTAGTGGGCATATCTGTCATGGGATAGCGGATATGCCAAAGAAAACCGTTTTCTTCCTCCGAGATGACCTCAAGATCCGAAATGGACGTTTCTAATTTGGGGTCCCAGTTCACCAAGCGTTTGCCTCGATAAATTAGGCCTTCTTCGAACAGGCGCGTAAAGACTTCGATCACGGCAAGGCTTAGGCCTTCGTCTAGGGTAAAGCGTTCTGTTTCCCAGTGCAGCGATGCACCCATTCGCCGCAGTTGCTGGCTGATCTGACCGCCGGATTGATCTTTCCAATCGAAGGCGCGTTCAATGAAGGCCTCTCTTCCGATATCCAGTGGCTTTAGGTTTTCTTTTGCTAATTGCTCGGCGACAATTAATTGCGTTGAGATGCCGGCATGATCCGTGCCCATCTGCCACAGGGTGTTATATCCCTGCATGCGCTTGCGGCGGATGACCGCATCGACCAGGCTATGCTGGAAGGCATGGCCCATGTGCAAGGTGCCTGTGACGTTGGGCGGCGGGATCGCAATTGAAAAAGCCGGGCCTTGGCCACTGGGTGCGAAATAGCCGGCGGATTCCCAGCTCTGGTACCAGCGCTGCTCTAAGGTTTTTGGATCGTACTTTTCCATGATGCTCGATGGGATTTAAAAAGCAGAAGTATACACGCGAGTCCGCCTAAAGATCAGGTTCTTTAGGCGGCAGCGGCTCAGGGTCTAGTAAATCGACGATTTCGGTCAAATCGGTGACGATGGTTTGGCGTATTTGGCTCAGGAATTGAGCCGTATACGCCTTCGCAAGTTCCCTCGCCTGCACCTCTGTGAAGGGCGGCGGTTCGTGTTCAGAAGTCAGCGCAGCAAACACGTCTTGGAAGAGGTCTAAGCTATCTGGGTCGTAGGCTGGGTCGCGCGAAGCAATTCTTGTGGCGTTAGAGGATTTTGCGGGTGCTCGCGCCGGTTTGTGGATTTTGGGTCTGCGCAAGGGCGCATTATCGCTGAGCAAGGGAATCTGATGGGCGCCCGGCATAACCTTCTCTTTGGGTTTCTCGTGGGTCATCGGCCAGCCATCTTATGGTATTTCAACGGGTAGCCTCGGGTCTTATAAAATCGAAACCGCTCCCGAGCAGCGGCCCGTTTTTCATCATCCTTTGGCACAATTTCTGCGACTCGATTGAATCTGCTAAAAAATTCTGGGATGCCAGGATTCAAATTAATCAGGACGTCATGATGTTGATCCGGGACGGCTTCGTGACAAATCAGAATGGGCGCACTCGCATTTTTTTGGGCTCGTTCATGGGGAATAAAGGCCGTTGGCTTAAAGCGCCAGAGCATAGCGTCTAGGGCGCTGGCCTGGCTTTCTGAGCCCGTGTGAACGTGAACTTGATGTCCTAGTCGGTATACTTTTTCGATCAATCTACAAGCAAAGACCAGCGGGTCTTCGCTTGATTCGATCTGATAAAAGTCCACTTGGGTCAAGCGGAGCGGCCCTCTTGCGCCAAAAGGTATTCAGTTAAGAGAGCAACTGGTCTGCCGGTTGCGCCTTTTTTCGTGCCCGCCCACTTAAAAGAAGTTCCGGCGATATCCATATGGGCCCACCGATATTTCTTAGCGAACCGGGCAAGGAAGCACGCGGCTGTGATGCTGCCCGCCTCTTTGCCGCCGATATTTTGCATGTCCGCAAATGCGCTGTTGATCTGCGGTTGGTAGCTCTCCCAGATTGGTAGTTGCCAGGCCCTGTCGCGAGTTTGTTCGCCCGCGGCAATCAGGTTGCGCGCGACCTCGTCATCATTCGAGAAGACCGCGGAGGCTTGGCTACCGAGCGCCATAATGACGGCGCCGGTTAAAGTCGCGACATCAACAACGGTTGCTGGATTGAATTTTTCAACGTAGGTCAACGCATCGCATAAAACGAGTCGGCCCTCAGCATCGGTATTTAATATTTCGACGGTCTGGCCTGACATGGTTGTCACAATATCGCCGGGTTTAGAGGCTCTTGCTGATGGCATGTTCTCGGCGCAGGCAAGAACGCCGACAACGTTCATCTTAGGTCCGATTTCTGCGATGGTCTTGAGCGTGCCGAACACGGAGGCGGCGCCACACATGTCGTAAATCATCTCCCACATCCCCGCGCCGCCTTTTAAGCTAATGCCGCCTGTGTCGAACGTAATACCCTTGCCGACCAGAACGTGCGGTTTCACGCTAGCTGCGGCGCCGCGATATTGAATGATGACCATCTTGCCGGGTTCGTCACTGCCTTTGCTGACCGAGAGGAAGGCGCCCATGCCCAGCTTTTGCATTTGTTTCTCATCGAGCACGGTTGTTGTTAGACGGTCGTATTGCTTGGCCAAGGCCTTAGCCTGATCGGCAAGGTAGGTCGGGGTACAGAGATTGCCTGGCGCATTGCTGAGGTCTTTGGCGGCCGCTTTGCCGATTGAAAGCGCTCCGCCCAGCTTCACGCCTTTTTTTAATTCTTTGCTGCGATCGGCTTCGGCAAGAAGTTCGATGTTTGCAAGCGTTATGGGCGCGTTTTTGGTTTGTTTACCTTTCATTGCCAGATACTGATAAAACACATCGTTGAAGGCCTCGGCAAGTTTGGTCGCAAGCCAAGTATCGTCTCGATCGAGGGTAGTGACGTCGTCAAGACTGAAGAGAAGCTTCTTGATGGGTAACGATTTCGTGTTGCTTGCGATGGCGGTAGCCGCGGTGATGAGCCGATCCGCGTCCAGCTCGTCCCGCTTGCCAAGCCCTAAAATAATACATCGGTCAAGGTTGGTGCCTTCTAGATCATGCAAGATCAAGGTTTGTCCTACTTTACCTGAGAAGTCATCGCGCTTGAGCAATTTGGCCAGACGGCCTGATGAGTGGGCGTCAACGAGACGCCCCATGCTCGACAATTTAAAGTCGTCGTAACAACCGAGCACGAGGCCTGAGACTCTGGATTTGGGTAGCGTGTTGGATTTAACAGAAAACTGCATGAAATTTCCTTTATGGTTCTGAGCAAAATAAGTGTACAACGATTATACTCATTATCGATCCCGTAGAATCCAATTCCTATGATTCTCTTTCGTTATCTTTCTCGTGAAGTTTTTACGGCAATGGCGATTATCGCCTTTGTTGTGTTTGTGATCGCGTCAGGTTC